>ENA-UEOI01001291-UEOI01001291.1-human-gut-metagenome-genome-assembly--contig:-NODE-1291-length-22120-cov-5.446219_pt1 | contig 22120 bp, 17 predicted proteins | sample MGYA00242883_ERZ507882 | MGnify/ENA primary metagenome ERZ507882 (study PRJEB26167, sample SAMN06115502) | human gut metagenome | host: Homo sapiens | place: China:Chongqing | collected 2015-07-29...
AGAACTCGTGCGAGGAGTAGATCTGGTCGTTGTTGTCCACTTTGTTGCAGACGAGGATCACCTTTTTCGAGGTGCGGCGCAGGATGTCGGCCATCAGCATGTCGAGGTCGGTGATGCCGGTCGCAACCTCCACCAGAAAGAGGATCACATCGGCCTCGTCGATGGCCAGCAGTACCTGACGGCGGATTTCGTCTTCGAAAATATCCTCCGAATTGACAGTGTAGCCGCCGGTGTCGATCACCGAGAATTCCTTTCCGTTCCAGTCCGTTTTGCCGTAGTGGCGGTCGCGGGTGGTGCCGGCCGTCGCATCGACGATGGCCTTCCGCTGGCCCACCAGACGGTTGAAGAGGGTGCTTTTGCCGACGTTAGGACGGCCCACGATTGCTACAAGGCTCATATTCTTTTCTTTTTTCTTAGGGCAAAGATAGTGCAAGTCGGGCGCAATGCCAAATTTATTTGAGCATTGTCCGTACGCCGCCTGTATGCTGCAAGGATAGTGCAGGTCGGGCGCAAAACCAAATGCGCGGGACTCTTGCGGAACACACTCTGTAAAAACTGCAGGACAGAGAATACTCGTCCGGATACTTATATATACCTGCTCTCCGTGTCGCCGGCCTGTACGGGGTAGACCAGCACGAAGCTGTTGTCGGCGAAGAATTGCTCCATGTAGGCGGGGACCTTGCTCATGGCAGGATGGTAGGAGACCCGTTCGCGGCGGCTCATCACGATCCACAGGCAGTCGTCGCGTTTGGTCTCGTAAGTGAGCGCCGTGAGGTCGTCCCACGGGTTGGAGACCACGTATTCGGCCTTGGCCGAGCGTTTGCCGCGGGCGGGGCGCAGGTACTGCATGGTGCTTTCCGGGGCGTAGAAGACGATCCGGGCGCCCGAATTGTCGGCGATGTTGCGCAGTTTCTGAATCCACATCTGGAACCCGGCCTCCTTTTCGGCCTTCTCCGGCACGACCACCAGATGCCGCTTGATGGTCGGCAGGGGCTGCGCGGGGTGGTAGAGATAGGTGGTGACATTGCTCTGTCCCAGCACGTCGGCGGCCATGCGGCCGATGCCAGAACCGCCCGGCGTGCGGTCGTGGTGCATGCCCATCACGATGTCGGTGATGCTGCGCTCCTTGACCACGCTGACGATGGCGTTGGCGATGTTTACGTCGTACCGGAGCAGCGCCTGCAGGTAGTTGTCTGACGCGGCGGCGGCTTTGGCGGCCGTGTCGAGGATTTTGCGGCCCCGCTTTTCGACCGTGGGGTCCTCGACCTTGTTGTCGATGGCGTTCAGGGCGTAGAGTCCGTTGCGGGATTTGGCTTTCTTGAGGGTCGTGCTCAGGCTTACCAGCTCGCTCACGGTCTGCTCGTTGGCGACCGGAATGAGGATGTGGTCCTCCTGCAGGGGCTGTTCGTCGTCGTCCTGCGCATTGCGCATGGCGAAGTTGTGCGCGCCCCGCTGCGTGGCGAAGGTCGAGACCGTGCAGGTGGCCAGAATCATCAGGATCGTGCCGTTGAGCACGCTTTCGCTCAACAGGCGGATCGGCTCGCCGTCGGGCGTGTGGCCCAGTATGACGTTGTAGCCGACCATCACCGCCGCGAGCGTCGCCGCGACATGGGCGCTGCTCAGTCCGAAGATCACGGTGCGCTGATCCGGTGAGAGACGGAATGTCTTCTGCGTGAGATAGGCGGCGATGTATTTGGCGGCGGTGATCAGGACGATCATGATCAGCGCCACTTCGATGCTCTCCCAGTCGCGGAAGAAGGCCCGGTAGTCGATGAGCATGCCCACACCTATGAGGAAGAAGGGGATGAAGATGGCGTTGCCGACGAACTCGATGCGGTTCATCAGCGGCGAGGTGCGGGGTATGAGCCGGTTGAGGGCCAGACCGGAGAGGAAGGCGCCGATGATCGGTTCCAGCCCCGCGAGCTGCGCGAGGTAGGCGCCGAGGAAGACCATCGCCAGCACGAAGATATACTGCGATACGTTGTCGCTGCACTGTTTGAAGAACCAGTGCGCCAGCAGCGGAAAGAGGAACAGAATGATGCCTATGCACAACAGCACCGAGGCGCTGAGCCGCCACCAGAAGCTTTCGTCCACGTTGCCCGTGGCCATGCCGACGATCACCGTGAGCAGCAGCAGGGCCAGCGTGTCGGTGATGACCGTGCCGCCGACGGCGATCGTGACGGCCTTGTCGCGCGAGATGCCGAGCTTGCTGACGATGGGATAGGCTATAAGGGTCTGGGAGGCGAAGAGTCCGGCAAGCAGGATCGAGGAGTAGATGGAGAATCCCATAATGTAATAACCTGCCAGAATGCCGAGCGCGAGCGGTACGCAGAAGGTGTAGAGTCCGAAGACGAGACTTCGCCAGCCGCTTTTTTTGAAGTCGGACATATCCATGTCCAGTCCCGAGAGAAACATGATGTAGAGCAGGCCGGCGGTACCCGAAAGGATGATGCTGCTGTCGCGCAGCACGAGGTTGAGTCCGTGAGGGCCGATAACCGCGCCGGCGATTATCAGCCCCAAAAGATAGGGGATCTTCAGCTTGTTCAGGAGCAGCGGCGCCGCCAGAATGATGATCAGAATCAGCAGAAACTTCAGGATCGGGTCTTCAAGCGGCAGTGTTATCGGTGCTATATGGGCGAATTGAAACATCATGCGGTCATTTGGCTTTCTTACAAATATATAAAAATCTGCGGCTAAAAACAAGCGCCCGCCGCATTTTGCTGCGGCGGAGTCCGAACGGCCGATTCTGTAGGCTGTTTTTTTGCGTGGGAGAATGGCGGGGGACAGAGTTTGCGGGGAAAGGCGGGGCATAAGGCGCGGAGAGTGGAACGGCGTTTCTCGCACGTTTTTTGTCGGTCGGGATCGGACGGTTGCTCCGCAAAGAGAAAGAATTGTGAAATAATCGCTGTCCGGAAATCGGTTTTTATGGAAAAAAATGTAACTTTGAAAAATTGTATACCTGAAATTTCGCCGCTCATGCGTGTCGGTAAAGTAGATAAACGAGTGCTCGGCCCCGTGCTGATGGGCTTCTTCATAATGGGTTTCTGCGATATGGTGGCTCCGATTACGGGACGCATCGCACTGGAGTTTCCCGCGTCGCGGCAGGCGGCCGTGAGCTTCCTGCCCACGATGGTTTTCCTGTGGTTTCTGGTGCTCTCCACGCCGCTGGCCGCACTGATGAACCGCATAGGCCGCAAGGCGACCGCGCTGATCGGCTACGCCTTTACGGTCGTCGGTCTGATGGTCCCCTACGTTGCGGGCGAAGGGTGTGCGCTGGGGTGGTATTTCGCCGGCTTCGGACTGCTGGGCGTGGGCAATACGGCGATTCAGGTGGCGATCAATCCCCTGCTGGCCACCATCGTGCCGGGCGAGCGGATGACCAGCTACCTCACGGTGGGCCAGATCTTCCGCAACACTTCGCTCCTGCTGCTGGCGCCGATCGTCACGGCGCTCGTGGCGCTCACCGGGTCGTGGCGCCTGCTGCTGCCGATCTATGCGGGCCTCACGGTGCTGGGCGGCCTCTGGCTGCAGGCGACTTCGGTGGCCGAACCGCCGCGCAGCGACCGCGCCGCGGGCATGGCCGACTGCTTCCGGCTGCTGGGAAACCCGACGGTGCTGCTCTGCACGCTGGGCGTGGCGTGTTTCATCGCGGGCGACGTGGGGATCGGATTCCTCTCGGTGCGGCTGATCGACAATCCCGATTCGATACTCACCACCACGGGCTTCTACGCCTGCCGCATCGTCGGCACGCTCGTCGGGGCGTGGGTGCTGGTGCGGGTGTCGGACGTGAAATACCTGCGCTGGAACATGGCGGGGGCTTTGGCGCTCTGCGCCGTGCTGCTGCTGGTGCGCGGCGAAACGGCGGTCTACGCCGCCGTGGGGCTGACGGGATTCGCCATGGCCTGCGTTTTCGCGACGTTCTACGCCGTGGCGACCAAGGCCGTGCCCGAAAAGGCCAACGAAGTGGCGGGGCTGATGATTCTGGCCATCTCGGCGGGAGCCGTTTCGGGACCCGTCTGCGGGGTCATTGTCCGCTGGAGCGGCGATGCGCACTGGGGCATGCTGTTCGTCGCCCTGTGCGTGGGCTACATGCTCTGGGCGAGCTTCAAACTGAAAATAAAGCAATAAAAACTGAAAACGATGATTCGTAAGATCGTAGTAACCTCTTTGCTGGTCGTTTGCGCGCTCTCTGCCGCGGCGCAGCGGCCCCGCACCCGGATCGAATGGGGCGTATTGGGCGGCATTAACATCCCCGACTATACGACCAACATGTCGGGCACCGACGTCAAGAACAAACTGGGCTGGCAGGCCGGTATCACCACGGCGGTCAATCTGGGGGCTTTCGCCGTCGAACCGCAGATACTCTATGTGCGTCAGGGGCTTCGCATCCGTCCTGAGGGGCAGAAGGAGATCAACCTCAAGTCCAATTCCATCGACGTGCCGGTGCTGTTGTCGTTCCGCCTGCTGCGTCCCGTGCGGATCTATGCCGGTCCCGTCTTTACGGTGATGAACGACTGCAAGCAGAAGTCGGGCGGCGACCTGCTCGATTTCGGCCGCGTGCGTCCCACGATGTCCTACACGGTGGGCGCGGGAGTCAAGCTGCTGGGCCATCTGCTGGTGGACCTGCGCTACAACGGCCAGTTCAAAAGCAAGAAGGACGTGGTGCTTCCCGACGGCGGCAAGCTCGACAAACTCCGCACGTATAACGTGGCGCTTAACTTCGGATACCTTTTTTAGCCTATGACAGACGCAGTCGGAAAAGAGATACTCATCGAGGGTGCAGACCCCCGCGAGCTGTACGGGCCGCGGAATGTTTACCTCGACCAGATGAAATCGCTTCACCCCCAGCTCAGGATCGTCGCGCGGGGCTCTTCGCTCAAAGTCCTCGGTTCCGAGGCCGAGACGCGGCGTTTCGAGGAACGCATGGAGGGGCTGGTGGCCTATTATCTCAAATACGGACACATTTCGTCGCAGGTCATCGACCAGTGCTTTGCGGGCGGCATCGCGGCGCAGGAGGCCCCGGTCGACAAGGACGTGATCGTCTACGGCAACAACGGCAACATCGTCCGCGCCCGCACGGTCAACCAGCTCAGGCTGGTGAAACTTTATGACAGGAACGACCTGCTCTTCGCCGTGGGACCCGCCGGATCGGGCAAGACCTATACGGCCATCGCGCTGGCTGTGCGCGCCCTGAAGGAGAAGCAGGTGCGGCGCATCATCCTCACGCGTCCGGCCGTCGAAGCGGGCGAGAAGCTGGGTTTCCTGCCCGGCGACATGAAGGAGAAGCTGGACCCCTACCTGCAGCCGCTGTACGATGCGCTGAACGACATGATTCCGCCTGCCAAGCTGGCGAAGTATCTGGAGGAGGGCACGGTGCAGATCGCGCCGCTGGCCTACATGCGCGGCCGCACGCTCGACAACGCCTTCGTCATTCTGGACGAGGCGCAGAACACGACGCTCTCGCAGATCAAGATGTTCCTGACGCGCATGGGCCGCAACGCCAAGTTCATCGTCACGGGCGACGTGACGCAGATCGACCTGCCGCGCAAAAGCGACAGCGGGCTGGTGCGCACGATGGAGATTCTGCGCGAGGTGGAGGGTATCGGCATCGTCGAATTCGACGTGCGCGACATCGTGCGCCACCCGTTGGTGAAACATATCGTCGAGGCGTTCGACAAGTGCGGGACGGACCTGTCCAAAGCTGAAAAGTAAGGACGGGGCTGCTCCGGGACGGGCCTTCCGGCCGCATGCGGGAAGTTCCCTCCGGGGAGAGGATTACGGCGTGTCGCTGAAACGGCAAATGTGCGCTGTGACTGCTGTGGCGGCTCGGCAAAACGAGTTTTGCCCTCGCCTGCTGCCCGCAGTTTAGGGGAGGGTCAGACCTGCAAACGACGCCAAAAGCGGCGGCAATGACCGGCAGGGCTGAACGAGGATGAAAAATACGAAAAACAATAACATATCATTAAAACCTACTTTTATGAACGACACACGCAATCTCTCTGCCCTTAAGCCGGCGCTGGTCTGGAAACATTTCGCTCAGATCGTACGCATTCCGCGCCCCTCGTCGCACGAGGAGAAGATCCGCAAATACGTCATGGATTTCGCACGGGAGAAAGGACTCGAATGCAAGGAGGACGCCGCACATAACGTCTATGTCCGCAAACCCGCCTCGAATGGCATGGAGGACCGCAAGGGCGTGGTCCTGCAGGCCCACCTCGACATGGTGCCCCAGAAGAACAACGACAAGAAGTTCGACTTCACGAAAGATGCGATCGACGCCTATGTCGACGGCGAGTGGGTGACGGCCGACGGCACGACGCTCGGTGCGGACAACGGCATCGGTGCGGCGGCCATTCTGGCCGTACTGGAGGATGATTCGCTGGTACACGGTCCGCTGGAAGCGCTCTTCACGGCTACCGAGGAGACGGGTATGGACGGCGCGTTCGGGCTGAAAAAGGGGCTGCTGCACGGCGACATCCTGCTGAATCTCGACTCGGAGACCGAGGGCGAGCTGTACGTAGGCTGCGCCGGAGGGTTGGACGCGAATATCGTCTTCAAATATGCCGCCGAGCCGACTCCCGCGCGCAACTACACCGCGGCCCGGATCACGGTCAAGGGACTCAAGGGCGGCCATTCGGGCATTCAGATCGTCTGCCAGCGCGCCAACGCCAACAAGGTGCTGTTCCGTTTCCTGAACGCCGCGTCGGCCTCGCACGATGTCGTGCTCTGCTCGGTGGACGGCGGCGGCCTGCGCAACGCCATTCCCCGCGAAGCCGAGGCGGTCGTGATGGTCAAAACCAAGGAGTACGAAGCTTTCGCCAAGGAGCTGAAAGCCTATGAAAAGGTCATAAAGGCCGAATATGCCGGCATCGAGGACGCCGTGTCGATCAAACTGAAGGAGTGCGAAGCCCCGAAGGAGCGGATCGCCGCCGACGTGGCCGCCAAGCTGACCAAAGCCGTTGTGGGATGTCCCGACGGCGTGCAGCGCATGTCGGTGTCGATGCCCGGACTGGTGCAGACTTCGAGCAACCTTGCGCGCGTGGTCTCCGACGGCAAGAGTGTCAAACTGCAGTGCCTGCTGCGCAGCTCGGTGAACTCGGAGAAGGCCGCGCTGGGCGAAGCGATCGCCGCGGTATTCTCTCTGGCCGGGGCCAAGGTGCAGCTCACGGGCAGCTACGACGGCTGGAATCCGAACATGGAGTCGCCGATCCTCAAGGCCATGACCGCCTCCTACAAGGCCCTCTACGGCAAAGAACCCGCCGTGACGGCGATCCACGCCGGACTCGAATGCGGTATCATCGGCAGTAAATATCCCAAGATGGACATGATTTCGTTCGGACCCACGATCTGCTATCCCCATTCGCCCGACGAGAAGGTGGAGATCGCGTCGGTGGGCAAATTCTACGACTTCATGGTCGATACGCTGCGCAATATTACTAAAAAATAGTGCGCTTTGGAAGCCGACAAGGTCAAATGGTTCGTCATTGTCAATCCCGTGGCCGGAGGCGGCCGCGGGCTTGACCATTTTCCGCAGATATCGAAGCTCCTGCGCGACGCCCATATCGTCTGCGAACCGGTCTTCACGGAGCATAAGTTCCACGCCACGGAACTTACCGTGTCGGCCGTCAAGGAGGGTTACCGCAATATCATCGTCGTGGGCGGCGACGGCACGCTGCACGAGGTGGTGAACGGACTTTTCATCCAGCAGGAGGTCTGTCCCGACGAGGTGCTGCTGGCCGTGATCGCCGTGGGAACGGGCAACGACTGGGTCCGCACGTTCGGTATTTCGAACCGCTATCAGGATGCCGTGAAGGCCATCGGCGAGGGCTACTCGTTCCTGCAGGACGTGGGTGTGGTGTCGTACGAGGAGTCGCACTACCGCCAGAGCCGCTATATGGCCAACGTGGCGGGCGCGGGTTTCGATGCGCGGATGGTGCGCAAGCTTTCGCACCTCAAGAAAAAGGGCCGCAAAAGCCGCTGGCGCTCCACGTGGTGTCTGGTCAAGAACTTCTTCCGCTACAAATCGACGGGCGTGAAGGTGTGGGTCGACGACCGGCTGGTCTACAACAACCTGCTGTTCAGCATCGCCATCGGCATCTGCAAGTACAACGTCGGCGGCATGCAGCAGCTGCCCGACGCCGTGGCCGACGACGGTATGCTCGATGTGTCGCTGGTGCGTCCGGTGCATTTCTGGCACCTGCTGTTCCGGTTCCACTACCTGTTCAACGGCGGCATCTACCGCATCCGGCATATCCTGCAGGAGAGGGGGAGCTGTATCCGTATCGAGTCGTCGCCCGAAATTTCGGTCGAAGTGGACGGCGAGCTGCTGGGCGAGACGCCGCTCGAATTCTCGATTCTCCACAAGGCGGTCCGGATCGTTGTGGGCCGGGAGTTCTACGACCGGCAGGAGCGCGGCGAGTGCCCGTGCGAGGGCAAGTAGCGGCCGCGGCCGGAATCTGCGCCGGAAAACGGCGTGCGGCAAGCGGTCGTGTCAGGTGGCGTTTCCGGGAAGAAGCGGAAAATAATACGTTAGTCTTTTTAAAAACGATGTGTAACACTCGGAAGCCGCTCAGAAGGTAAATCCGAACTATAAATCAAGCATGATTATGACGCCTAAAGAAGTTTTGGAAAAGTGGATAGACCGCTTTAATGCCGCCGATGCGGTCCGTCTTACGGAGCTGTATGCCGAAGATGCGGTAAACCATCAGGTTGCGAATAAACCGGTGGTAGGAAAAACGGCGATCCATGAAATGTTTGCAAATGAATTTGCAACGGCTGAAATGGTTTGTATCGTAGAGAATATTTTTGAAGATGGAGAATGGGCGATAATGGAATGGAAAGATCAGCTCGGACTTCGCGGATGTGGATTTTTTCATGTGAAAAACGATAAAATCGTCTTTCAGAGAGGGTATTGGGATAAACTCTCGTTTTTGAAACAGCACAATCTTCCTGTTGAATAATGCTGTGAATTCGTCGCTGCTGTTTTTTGACGTTCCGTTATCGGGTTGTTCGTCGATCGGGTATGTGAACCGATGAGAATCTGAAACAAAAAAGGCAGGCTTTTGCAAAAGCCTGCCTTTTTTGTGCGCGGACCGTGCGGCTGCGCGTCGTTTGCCGTGCGATTCCGGTTGTCCCGGTTATGCGGGTCCCGGTTCTGTCAGTCGGCGGTCTCGGTCACCTCCACTTCGGTAATCACCCAGTCGAAGAGGTCGTTGGCGCATCCGGCCTCCATCTGACGAATCTGCGACATGTCGGTCGTGTCGGCCAGTATGGCGTTGAAGAACTGCGACATGGTGCTGTAGGCCGCGTTCACCTTGCCTGCGAAGCAGTTGTAGAAAGCCTTCTGCTGCTGGTGGTCCAGCCCGGCGGGAAGCACGCCCTGCGCCACCAGATAGTTGTACGGATAAATATGGCGCATGTTGTGCGCGTCGGCGTTCAGTTCGTCCACGATGGTCGTGACGACGACCATGTCGACCGTGTCGGTCACGCCCGGCATTTCGACGAAGGTCGTATAGACGGGGTAGGCCCCTTCCAGATCACCGGCCACCTCGTCGGTAAAGAGCACGAATTCATCGTCCGAAAGGTCGTCGAGATAGACCATCTGACGGTAGCTGCGCAGGGCTTCGCGCATCGCTTTGCGCTGTTCGTGATTCCATTGCCGCTGCTGCGAGCAGCCGACCAGACCCGCTGCGAATGTCGACAGCAGGCAGATACAGAGGAGAATTTTTTTCATCGTTTCCTTGATTTTGGTTTTACTTGGGAGCAGGACGCAATACGTGTGCCAAAAATTATATATCTTTGGGTGGCGAGTAATTCCGGCCGGCCGTGGAAATGCGCCGCAGCGACGGAATTGTGCCGGACCGGAACGAAAAAACGATCGATTATGGATGTACTGACTTTCCGCGACTACTGTCTGTCGCTGCCGATGGCCGAAGAGAGCACGCCCTTCGACGAAACGACCCTTGTCTACAAGGTCGGGGGCAAGATGTTCGCCTGCGCCGACATGGCCGAATTTGAATGGGTCGCCGTGAAATGCGATCCGGCCGAAGCCGTGCTGCTGCGCGAGCAGTACGACGAGGTGAGTGCGGCGTGGCACTTCAACAAACGCCACTGGAACGCCGTCCGCACCACGGGCGACCTGCCCGACGGCTTTATCCGCGAGCAGATTCGCAACTCCTACCTGCTGGTGCTGCGGTGCAGCGTGACGCCCAAGGCACTGCGCGAGGAGATCCTCGCCTATGTCGGGGAGCACGGCCTGCCGGAATAGGGACGCGGAGACGGCTTTCCGGAGCGGATCTCGCTGTTTGCGGGTGTGAGCCGCTGTTATGCTTGAAACCGTTGATGCGGGAGAGAGGCCGGAGTGGGACGATTTATGGCGGAGGGCTGGGATTGGACTGCTTATGCGGGGGCTTTCCGTTGCGGACCTCGCTTTTTGCCGGGAAGGGACTCCGAAACTTTGGGGCGTTGTCCTTTTCTGCGGAACAGAACCGGATACGAAAACGCAGCAACGTGGGGCGTACCCTGCGTTACTGCGTTATTCGTAATGGTCGCTGAGTTTCGGCGGCCCAGTGCCGGCGTCGTTCCGCGTTGTGCGGCTCTGCTGTGTCTCACTCGCGTCGTGTTGCCCTGCGCCGTAGTGATTCTTCGCCTGCGTTACTTTGCGGCACCGGTCGTTTCTTGTGCCGCGAGCTTGCGCCAGCGCAGGTATCCGGCCACGGCCAGCGCCGAGTAGAGGGCGTAGAGTCCCGCGGTGAGGGGGATTCCCTTGTAGAGATACAACCCGATCGTTGTCAGATCGACGGCCAGCCAGACGAGCCACTGTTCGATGTATTTGCGCGAGAGCATCCACATCGCCACGATGCTGGCCGCCGTGGTCATCGCGTCCCAGAACGGCACGGTGCTGTTGGTGAACCGGGAGAGCAGGAAATAGATTCCGGCGTGCGCCGCGGCGTAGACTGCGATCAGTCCTGCTGCATAGCGCAGGGGCGTATGCCCGATCCGGACGGCGGCAGGTTCTGCGCTCCGGGCTGTTTGGGCCGCTTCGGGTCCTGCATTGCAGGCCGTTTGGTCGCTATGTCCCGCCGTTGTGTTCCGGTCCGGTTGGCTGTTGTGTCCCCCCGCGAGTGCTTCGCTTCCGGCCGTTTGATCGGTCGATCCTGCCGCTGCCGCGTTCCGGGCCGTCTTGGCCTTTTTGTGCGGGGCGTTGCGCCATACGAGCCAGCCGTAGAGTCCTGCCAGCACGTAGTAGACCTGCATCGAGCAGTCGGCGTACAACCCCGCCTTGTAGTAGAGCGCGCCGTGGACCAGCGGCATGACGAGTCCCACGATCCACAGCCGGATGTCGGCGCGGTATTCGAGCCAGAGATAGAGCAGCCCCAGCACCACGCCGGCGATCTGCAGGATAAGTTTCCAATCCATCGTTTTATCTGCGTTGCGTCCCTCCGGATCGGGTTCCGGGGGGACGGAATTTGCCCGTCAGAACTTTACCGTGACGTTGGCCAGCACGTTTAGGGGCGCCTGCGCGAAGTAGTAGGCCATGTCGATGCGCCGGGGCGTCGGGTTGCTCCACGTGTCCATGTACGAATAGCCGTAGCCGTTGCTTTCGTACTCGGCGTTGAAGAGGTTGTTGATCTGCAGGCCCAGCCGCACGCTTCGGGCGGCGCGGGTGCGGAACGTGTAGCCCAGATTGAGGTTGGTGACGCAGTAGCGGCCGAGCAAGAGCGTCTCGTTCTCGTCGTTGGTAAAATACTGTTTGCCTACGGCCTGCGTGTGCAGCACGGCTTCGAAGCCCCGGTAATGGAAGTTCAGAAACAGCGACCCCATGGCCGACGGCGAGTAGGAGATGGTCCGCTCGCCCAGATTCTGCCCGTAGGTGGGGCTGTTCGAGAGTGCGTCCACATAGTTCTCGATCCGGTTCTGGCTGAAGGTGGCGTTGGCGCCGGCGGTGAACCACCCGGTCACGCGCCACGAAGCCGTCAGCTCGATGCCGCGGCGGTAGCTGTCGGGCACGTTGACGTTCAGCGCGTCGGAGCTGTCGTTGACCATGCCCGTATGCACCAGCTGATCCTTGTACTTCATGTAGTAGAGGTTCACGCCCGCACTGAACCGGGGCGAGGTGTAGGTGTAGCCCAGTTCGTAGTCGTATAGCTTCTCGGACGAGGGGTACGAGTCGTCGCCGGAGAACATGTAGCGGTCCGTGAAGTCGCTGCGCGTCGGCTCCTTCTGCGCCACGGCGAACGAGAAGTAGAAGTTGTGGCGTTTGCCGGGCGAGTAGCTGACGCCGGCGCGGGGGTTGAAGAAGTGGTATGTCTCGTCCACGTCGATGGGCTGCATGCCCCCGCTCGCTTCGTCGTAGTTGTCGTTCACGCCCCATGCCTTGTAGTGAACGTAGCGGTACTGCATGTCGGCGAAGAGGTTAAGTCCGCGGGCCACGGTCCAGTTGGCGCGTGCGAAGAGGTTGGCGTCCTGCTTGTCCACGTCGTTGTCGTACCAGCGTTTGCTGCGGTAGTCGGCGGGATCGGTTTCCTGCATCCAGTCCAGCTCGCCCCAATGGGGACAGCTGTAGTAGCTCCACGAGCCGCCGAAGGCGAGATCGAGGTTCTCCGCAGCGTAGGCCGCCGCGGCGTTCACGCCGCCCAGATGGTTGCGCATGAGTTTTTCGCGGATCAGGTCCCTGCGTACGGCGATTCGTTCGCCGTCGCCGTCCGTCACGAAATTGCCTTGGTCGTCGGTCTGGTAGGCCAAATGGTCGGGGAAGAGGTATTCGAAGAGTTTGGCGTTGTCCTTATACTGCTTGTAGTAGCCGTAACCGTAGGTGTAGAAGGCCGTGGCGCTCAGCGTCCAGCGGTCGCCCAGACGCTGGCTGAGGATCAGCTGGTTGTTGATCTGCAGGTAGTTGTCGGTCTCGTCGTCGTAGAAGTTCACCTGCTGCCACTCGCCGTCCTCGCTGTTCCAGATGCGGTGGGAGTAGGCGTCCGAGGTGGAGTACATGCCGCTGCTGTTGTAACGGCGGCCGTTGAGACGCATCTCGTCGCGCGTGGCGCCGTTGTAGCTGAGGTTGGTCTTGGCCTTGCCGCCGAACGAAACCAGCTTGAGCATCGTGTTGCCGTTGTAATAGCCGCCTTGGAACATGTAGGAGGTGAGGGAGGTCCCTCCGCGGCGGATGTAGCCGTCCGAGGAGAGGCGCGTCAGGCGTGCGTCCACCGTCCAATGGCCGCCCATCAGCCCCGACGAGACGTGCACGGCCTGTTTGTTGGTGTTGTACGATCCGTACGAGAGCGAGACGTCGCCGCCGAACTCGGTTTCGAGCGGGGCCGTGGACATATTGACCGCGCCGCCGAAGGCGCCCGTGCCGTTGGTCGAGATGCCCGCGCCGCGCTGGATCTGCATCGTGCCGACCGACGAGATGAGGTCGGGCGTGTCGTACCAGTACATCGAGTGCGAGTCGGGGTTGTTCATCGAGACGCCGTTGATGGTGACGTTGAGCCGTGTGGCGTCGGTTCCGCGCAGGCGCATCGACGTGCCGCCGATGCCGATGCCGGTTTCGTTGGTGGCGATCATCGAGGGAGTCAGCGCCAGCACCGACGGAATGTCGAATCCGTAGCTGTTGCGGGCGATCGCTTCGTGCGAAAGGTCGGTATAGGCGACCGGCGTGCTGCCTGATGCGCGCGTGGCGGTCACCTCGATCTCCTGCAGGCGGTACATGCGCACGGAGTCTTCGGGCCGGGCCGGCCCGGCGGCTGCCGTGATCGCTTCGCTTGTCTTTGCAGGGGGAACGGCAGCAGCCGTGACAAACGCCGTGGATCGTGTCGCGTCTGCGGCGGTTGCGGCATTCGTTACGCCTGCGGTGAGGGAGACGGCAGCCGGAGTTTCGGCCGCAGCGGTAATTACGGCGTTTGCCGGATTCTCGGCGCTCGCCGTGTTTGCGGCGACGCAGAGCGCGACGGCCGCGATGGGAAGTAGAAACCTTTTCATGTCTGAACTTTTAAAAGTTAATGAACTGAAAAGGGGTATGCGTTGAAAGATTATGCATCCCGGTTTCGGCATTACCCGTATCCGGTTCAATGGGTATAATCTCAGCCTGATAGTAAGGCACCCCTTCGAAATATCGACGGCAAAGGTAATAAAAAGATTCGGGAAATCGGGAGCGGTATGCGAAGAATTTGTAAAAATAGCGATCCGACCCGACCGGGCGGCGGTTCGGCGGTTCCGTAAAGCGGGTAACGCAGTAACGCGGGACATATACCCGTGTTGCTGCGTTACTGCTGACAATTTTTATTTACGAATCCGCCCGGCCCGGTCTTTCAGTTCCGCCCGTGCGTCTGCCTGCCTGCCCGGCCCTGTCCGGTTTTCCCGGTCCGCCCCTGTGCTCTCCTGTCCGGCCCGGTCTTCCGGTTCGCCGGCAATGTCTGTTTTTGCCGCGGTTCAGTCGCCGTTTTTCCGCCAGAGTTTCGACATCTCTTCGAGGGTTTTGCCCTTGGTTTCGGGCACCCATTTCCAGACGAAGAGAGCCGAGGCGAGCGACATCAGGGCATAGATGCAGTAGGTGCCGCCGACGCTCCATGCGCTCAGCGAGGGGAAGGTCGCCGAGACGAGGAAATTCGAGATCCACTGCGCCGCCACGGCTACGGCCACGGCCTGCGAGCGGATCGTGTTGGGGAAGATTTCGGAGATCAGCACCCAGCAGATCGGCCCCCACGACATCATGAACGATGCGGTGTAGATGATGATGAAGACCAGCGCCGCGATGCCGATCGACCCGGTGAACGAAAGCGCCGCAAGGGCGGCCATGCCGATCATCATACCCGCCGAACCGACGATGAGCAGCGGTTTGCGGCCCACGCGGTCCACGGTGAAGATCGCCACGACCGTAAAGAGGATGTTGACCACGCCCATCACCACGGTCTGGAGCATCGAAGCGTCGCCCGACGCGCCCATTCCGGCGAAGATGCGCGGGGCGTAGTAGAGCACGACGTTGATGCCGATGGCCTGCTGGAAAAACGAGAGCAGGATGCCGATCAGGATCACCGCTGCGCCGTAGGCGAAGAGCCGCTCGGTCTTGGCGTGTACCGTCCGACGGATTTCGGTGTGAATCGTGCGGGCCTCGGCCGCGCCGTTGATGCGCGTGAGCACCTGCAATGCCTTCTGATCGTGTCCGGTGAGGGTCAGGTAACGCGGGGTTTCGGGCACGAAGAGGATCAGCAGCAGAAATGTCGCCGCGGGGAACGCTTCGCTGAGGAACATCCTGCGCCAGCCGACGGAGACCATGGCGGCCTGAATGGCTTCGCCCGTGTCGCCCAGCTGGTTGCGGATCAGATAGTTCACGAAGTAGACGACCAGCATGCCGAAGATGATGGCGAACTGGTTGCACGAGACGAGCGTGCCGCGGATCTTCGCGGGCGAGATTTCGGCGATGTACATCGGACACACGGCCGAGGCAAGTCCCACGCCGATACCGCCCAGAATGCGGTAGATGTTGAACGACGCCAGCAGCGGCAGCGACGCTTCGCCGTAGGGCAGGATGCCGCTTTCGGGCCGCCACGAGCCGACGGCCGAGACGAAGAAGAGCACGGCTGCCGCGACGAGCGAACGTTTGCGTCCCAGACGCGAGGCAAGCAGGCCCGACAGCGCACCGCCGATGACGCAGCCCACCAGCGCGCTCGATGCGGTGAAGCCGTGCATCCACGGCGTGTAGGTGAAGTCCGCCGCACTGCGGAAGAACTGGTCGAGGGCCTGCTCGGCTCCCGACACCACGGCCGTGTCGTAACCGAACAGCAGGCCGCCGATGATGGCCACCAGCACGATCGAAAGCAGATAGGCGCGGCTCCCGGTTTCTTGGGTTTTAGTCATAAGGTCAGATATACATGTTCACGATCGCTTCGAACAGCTCCTGTTTGCCGCTGTGCTGGACGGGTTCGTGCCGGCGGGCGTAGTCGGCGACCTGCTCCAGCGTGAGCTTGCCCTCTTCGAAGAGCCGGCCTTCGCCTGAGTCGTAGGAGGCGTAACGTTCGGCGAGCATCTTTTCGTAGGGCGAGTTGTCGAGAATGTCGGCGGCGATGAGCAGCGCGCGGGCCATGACGTCCATCGCGGCGATGTGGGCGATGAAGATGTCTTCGGGGTCGGTCGAGTTGCGGCGGGTCTTGGCGTCGAAGTTCGTGCCGCCGCCCTGCAGGCCGCCGCCGCGGACGATGACCATCATGGCCTGCACCATTTCGTAGAGGTCGATCGGGAACTGGTCGGTGTCCCAGCCGTTCTGGTAGTCGCCGCGGTTGGCGTCGATCGAACCGAGCATTCCGGCATCGACGGCGCACTGCAGTTCATGCTCGAATGTATGGCCGGCCAGCGTGGCGTGATTGACCTCGATATTGACCTTGAAATCCTTGTCCAGCCCGTGCGCCCGCAGGAACCCGATGACGGTCTCCGTGTCGGCGTCGTACTGGTGCTTCATCGGCTCCATCGGTTTGGGCTCGATCAGGAAGTTGCCCTTGAACCCTTTCGAACGGGCGTAGTCGCGGGCCATGCGCAGCATGGTGGCCATGTGCTCCTTTTCACGCTTCATGTCGGTGTTGAGCAGCGACATGTAGCCTTCGCGGCCGCCCCAGAAGACGTAGTTCTCGCCGCCCAGTTCGATCGTGGCGTCGATGGCGTTCTTGATCTGCAGCATGGCGCGGGCCGCGGCGTCGAAGTCGGGGTTGGTCGATGCGCCGTTCATGTAGCGGGCGTGGCCGAAGACATTGGCCGTGCCCCACAACAGTTTGATGCCGGTTTCGGCCTGTTTCTGCTTGGCGTAGGCTACGATCTCCCGGAGGTTCTTTTCGTACTCTTCGGGCGTCGCGGCTTCGTCCACGAGGTCTACGTCGTGGAAACAATAGTACTCGATGCCGATCTTCCGCATGAATTCGAAACCCGCGTCCATCTTGGCTTTCGCGCGCTCGATCGGACATGCGGACTCGTTCCACGGGAAGGTTTTGGTGCCGCCGCCGAACTGGTCGCCGCCTTCGGCGCAGAGGGTGTGCCACCACGCCATCGAGAAACGGAACCAATCCTTCATCTTGCGGCCTTTCACGACTTTTTCGGGGTCGTAGTAACGGAAAGCCATCGGGTTCTTCGACTCCGGGCCTTCGAATTCGATCTGCCCCACGGAGGGGAAATACTCTTTTACTGTCATGATATTGAATGATTTGTTAAGTTGTTATTCCATTCTTTTCTCCACTTCCCGGACCCATGCCCAGTAGCCTTCTTCCAGCGCCTCTCTGTCGGCTTCGGCGGGGTTCACTACCTCCAGCCTGCGCAATGCGGCGAACGCTTCCCCGCGCGTTTTGTAGTAGCCTGCGCCCAGCGCCGCGCCGCGGGCTGCGCCCAGCGCACCGTCAGTATTGAACAGTTCGATACGGGCGCCCGTGAGCGTCGAGAGCGTCTGCCGGAAAAGCGGCGAGAGGAACAAGTTTGCTGCGCCTGCGCGGATGACGTCGGGGCGCACTCCCAGCTCGCGCATGATGTCGATGCCGTAGCGGAAGGAGTAGGCGATGCCCTCCTGCGTCGCACGCAGGAGGTGCGCCGTGGTGTGGCGGTTGAGGTCCAGTCCGATGATTCCGGCTCCGGGGCAGCGGTTGCAGAGCATCCGTTCGGCTCCGTTGCCGAAGGGTACGACCGACAGCCCTTCGGAACCTGCCGGGACGCTTGCGGCCAGCCGGTTCATCTCCGCATAGTCGAGCCTCTCCTGCGTGACGTTGCGGCGTATCCACGAGTTCATGATGCCCGTGCCGTTGATGCAGAGCAGAATGCCGTAACGGGGATTGCTGGCCGTGTGATTGACGTGGACGAAGGTATTCACGCGCGACTGCGGGTCGGCTTGGCGTTTGTCCGTGACGCCGTATACCACGCCGCTCGTGCCGCCCGTCGCGGCGACTTCGCCCGCCTCCATGACGTTGAGCGAAAAGGCGTTGTTGGGCTGGTCCCCGGCGCGGTAGGAGATCGGAGTACCTGCGGGGATGCCCAGCAGCCGTTCGGCCGCTTCGTCCGTGCGGGCCTCCGTGCCGATCGAGACGCCGGCTTCGGGGATCGTCTCCTGCGGAATGCCGTACCATCCGGCCACGAAATCGGCCCGCCGCTCCTCTTCGAAGTCCCAGAGTATCTGCTCCGAAAGGCCGCTGACGGAGGTGGACATGCGTCCCGAAAGGCGGTAGGCGATGTAGTCGCCGGGGAGCATGAATTTGTATATCTGCGCGAATATGCCGGGTTCGTTGCGCCTTACCCACGCCAGTTTCGACGCAGTGAAGTTGCCCGGTGAGTTGAGCGTATGCGCGAGACAGAACTCCCGTCCGATGCCTTCCAGCGCTTCGGCCCCGATCTCCACGGCGCGCGAGTCGCACCAGATGATCGAGGGGCGCAGCGGACGGCCCTGCCTGTCGAGACAGACCAGTCCGTGCATCTGGTAGGTGATGCCCACCGACACCACGTCGCTCATCGCAAAGCCCTGCGCCGCAATGGTCCGAATGCCTTCGCAGACGTAATGCCACCACATTTCGGGGTCCTGCTCGGCCCAGCCGCTCTGCGGCGATCCGATGGGCATTTCGGTCGCGGGGTTGGCGGACGAGGCCGCGCACTCGCCCGACGCGATGTCCAGCAGCGATACCTTGACCGACGAAGAGCCTATGTCTATGCCTAAACTTTTCATATGTTATCTGTTGTTATGGATCAATACCTCCAGTTGTTGATGAATCCCAGCTTCAGCTTCGCTTTGAGCGCCTTTTTGTAGGCGTTTTTATTAAAGGTATAATATTGCGCCGGCTTGTGGGCTACGCCCTGTTCCCGTTCTGCGGTCGGGGTCAGAAACCCCGACGCGAGTATCTTCTTGCGGAAGTTGCGGTTGTCGATTTCGATGCCCAGCACTGCGCTGTAGAGGTTCTGGAGCGCGCGGATGGTGAATTTGCGGGGCAGCAGTTCGAAAGCCACGGGCGATTGCAGCATCTCGCGGCAGAGAACCGCCAGCGCCGCCGAAAGTATCTGCTTGTGGTCCATTGCCAGCCGCTGGATCGAATCGACATCGACCCATTGCGCGCCCTTGGCCGTGGTGTAGGCGACGGTACGGGTGTCGAGCTTCACCAGTGCGTAATATCCCACCGTCACCACGCGTTCGGTCCGTATGCCGTGATAGCGGTTGATCCACTCCAGCTCCTCGCCGCTCACCCGGTTGGGATCGGAGAATATATCCATCTGTTTGAGGTATACGTCCCGCAGTCCGGTGGCCTCTTCGAGCACACGGTAGGCGGCCTGCGGCAGCGTCTCGTTGTCGAGAATCATGGCGCCCGGCAGTTTGAGCTTGTCGAGACGGGTGTCGGGGGCATAGTAGCGCCGCTCGATCAGCAGCACTTTGAGCGACTTGCCGTTGAAACCGAACACGGCGCAGTCTACCGACAGCGATTGGTTCATCTGGATGGACATAGGGCTGGTTTTAGGTTGCAGACGTAAAATTATCCATTCGGCGGATGAAAAACAAACTTACGGCCGTTTTTACGCTAACTGTTCGGCGCGTATGCGCCCCTCGGCCCGGTGAGCGTCCGATTACGGGCGTCGGACAATAGTCGCTTTTTTACGCTAAGTCATTTCCGGCTGCGCGGCGGATCGTAAGTAACGCGGATAACGCAGTAACGCGGGCGTATGCCCGCGTTACTGCGTTATTGCCGAGCAGCGTATCTGCCCGTGTCCGGCCGGTGCCGGGAGTTTGTTTTGGTTGCGCCGCGGTTCTCCGCCGCCTATGCGAAAGTCCCGAACCGGAATACGATTTTCTGGCAGTAGGTTTCGCCGGGTCTGAGCAGCGGCGACGGGAATTCGGGGTGGTTGACGGCGTCGGGGTAGTTCTGACATTCGATCGCCACGCCGTCGTAGTCGTTGTAACGGCCGCCCGACTTGGTTTCGGGGCATCCGCCTGCGAGCCAGTTGCCGGTGTAGATCATCACGCTGGGCTGCGACGAAAGCACCGTCACGCAGCGGCCCGAAGTCTGTTCGCGCAGACAGCCGACCTCGCCCAGAATGTTGGGCTTCCAGCCGTCGATGACGAACGGGTGGTCGTATCCCTTGAAATCGCGGATGTGGTTGAACTCCGAGTCGATGCCGGGGCGGAACGGACGGAATTCGCGGAAGTCCTGCGGCGTGCCCGCTGCGTCCAGCAGCCGGCCCGTGGGGATCTGCTTGTCGTTCATTTCGAGCACCTGCGAGCTGTTCAGGCGCAGCTGGTGGTCGAGGACCGACCCGCTGCCTTCGCCCGCGAGGTTGAAATAGACGTGGTTGGTGAGGTTCACCACTGTCGTTTTGTCCGTCCGGGCCAGATAGGTTATTTCGAGCGCATTCTCATCGTCGAAATCGAACACGGCCTCGACGTTCAGTTCGCCGGGGTAATTCTGGTCGCCGTCCTCCGAGAGGAGCGACATGACCACGCGGTTGGTCTCCACACGGCTCTCCCAGATGCGGTTGGCGAAGTTCTTCGTGCCGCCGTGCAGGTGGTTGGGGCCGTTGTTCACTTCGAGCGCGTACTCCTTTCCCTCGACGGTCATGCGGCCGAAAGCGATGCGGTTGGCGCAGCGGCCCACGCTTTTGCCCGACGCGGCTCCGTCGAAGAAGTAGCCTTCGGGATGCTTGTAACCCAGCACCACGTCGGCCATGCGGCCCTCGCGGTCGGGCATCGTCACGGAGACGATCGCCGCCCCGAAATTCGTGATTTTCACTTCGGCGCCCTTGTCGTTGCGCATCGTGTAGAGGATGATGGCTTCGCCCTCCGGCGTCATGCCCCATACGTGTTGTTCGATCTGTACCATTATTCTGCGGGTTTTAAGGTTGCGAGGATATGGTCGATGCGGCGCAGGGTCTCCTCGCGGCCGATGAACGCCGTGACGTCGTACATGCCGGGACCTTTGCCCGCGCCTACGAGCGCCAGCCGCAGCGTATTCATCACCTGCCCCATGCCGTATCCCTTCTCTTCGATCCAGCCGTGGACGATTTGTTCGGTGTTCTCTTTCGAGAAGTCGTCGATCGAGGCCAGTACGTCGCGCAGCTCGCGCAGGATTTCGGGGTTTTGGCCCTTCCAGTACTTCCGGGTCTGTTTCTCCTCGTATTCGGCCGGCGCCGTGAAGAAGAACGACGTGAGGTCCCAGAGGTCGGTGATGAACGTGGCGCGCTCCTTCATGATGCCTGCGGCCCGGCCTGCGACCTCGTCCGCGACTTCGATGCCGTGGTCGCGCAGGATGGGCTGGAACAGCGCAGCCAGCTCGGCGTCGCTCTTGTGGTGCATGTACTGGGCGTTGAACCATTTGGCTTTGTCGGGCTGGAAGCGTGCGCCCGATTTCGAGACGCGCTCCAGCGAGAAGCTGTCGATCAGCTCCTGCATCGAGAAGATCTCCTGCTCGGTGCCGGGGTTCCAGCCCAGCAGCGCCAGCATGTTGATGAACGCTTCGGGGAAATAGCCGTCCTCGCGGTAGCCGCGGGCCGTTTCGCCCGTCGGGGAGGTCCAGAAGAGCGGGAATACGGGGAAGCCCATCTTGTCGCCGTCGCGCTTCGAGAGTTTGCCGCCGCCCGTGGGTTTGAGGAGCAGGGGCAGGTGGGCGAAGCGGGGCTGACGCTCCTGCCAGCCGAAGGCCCGGTAGAGCAGGTAGTGCAGCGGCAGCGAAGGCAGCCACTCCTCGCCGCGGATGACGTGCGAGACTTCCATCAGGTAGTCGTCCACGATGTTGGCGAGGTGGTAGGTGGGCAGTGCGTCGGCCGATTTGTAAAGCACCTTGTCGTCGAGCGTCGAGGTGTTCACCTCTACATGGCCGCGGATCAGGTCGTCCATTTCGACGGTCTGGTTTTCGGGCATCCGGAAGCGGATCACCCACTGGTCGCCGCGTTCGATGCGGGCTTTCACTTCGTCGGCCGGCAGCGCCAGCGACGTGGCCAGCTTTTCGCGCACAGCATAATTGTAGGCGAACGCTTCGCCGCGCTCCTCGGCTTCGCGGCGCAGGGCGTCCAGCTCTTCGGCGGTGTCGAAAGCGTAGTAGGCCCAGCCCGCATCGACGAGCTGGAGGGCGTATTTGAGGTAGATTTCACGCCGTTCGCTCTGGCGGTAGGGGGCGTGGGGACCTCCCGC
>ENA-UEOI01001305-UEOI01001305.1-human-gut-metagenome-genome-assembly--contig:-NODE-1305-length-21917-cov-3.443269_pt1 | contig 21917 bp, 15 predicted proteins | sample MGYA00242883_ERZ507882 | MGnify/ENA primary metagenome ERZ507882 (study PRJEB26167, sample SAMN06115502) | human gut metagenome | host: Homo sapiens | place: China:Chongqing | collected 2015-07-29...
ATGAACATTTGAAGGAACTCGACTACTTTGAGGGATATGAGGCACGCGGAATATTTGAAGATTACTTTATTGCTCACGTAAGTTTTTCGACTCTTGATCAATATAATATATTCGAGCGCGTGAAAGATGGGGCTCTTAAAATTACAAATCCGGAGTTGGAAAGAGTAATCCAGAATTTGAATACAGATTCGAATCCGGTTTTGATCCTGACGAAGTTTAAACATTTATGATATGCAAAGGTTTATGAGATGGCCTTTATTACTGGCTATCGTGGTAAGTATTTTTTAACGGGAAACGAAAATAAATAAGTTATGGCAGATGGGAAAATAAATAGACCGTATGGGGGAGTCTTGTTATTGGGAATCTTTTTAACTCCTTTGTTATCGTTAGGTCATGATTATGCTGATGGTATAATTACCGCCAAATATTTCCGTTTTGCAGAAGTTGTCGGGATTGGTTTATTGCTGACATGGATGGTGGCATGGAAACGGAATTTTCAATTCTGTTTCAGATGGGTGGATGTCGGTGTGGTGCTGTTCGCTTTGTATGGGGTGGGAAGTTTTTTGTTGAATGATTTCAGGGGAGAAACGCAAACGTTGTTATTGATATTATTAGTGGGACTGTATTTTGTGTGTCGGGGTTTGGGAGGATGGAAGGTTTCTCAGAGGTTGCTTTTTACCTTTGTTTTATTGCTCGCCGGGAGCATCGAAGCGATATGGGGATTTTTACAGGTATACGGTTGGGCTGATCAATACCATAGCTTATACCGCTTGACCGGGAGTTTTTTTAATCCGGGCCCCTACAGCGGTTTTCTGGCGGTGATATTACCGGTGGCTTTGCATACTCTGTTAGGGCCGAAGCCTCTTTGCCGGGTTGATAAAATCGTGTACGGACTCGGAGTTATTTGTTTGGTTTCGATCATCCTGGTTTTACCGGCCGGCATGAGCCGGAGTGCCTGGGTGGCTGCCGGAGCCGGTTGCGGAGTTGTTGTGTGGAGGCAGAAACGCTCGAGGGAATACGTTAGGAGGGGAATAGGGCGGATAGGACGAGGTTGGAAAAGATGTTGGCTGGGGGGTATTTTATTACTGGGATTATCGATCGGGGGTGGATTGTATTTGCTGAAAAAGGATTCCGCCGATGGACGTTTGTTGGTATGGAAAATGGATCTGGCGGTGATGCGTTCCCAACCTTGGCTAGGTGTCGGTATCGGTCGGTATCCGGGTGCTTTAGGAGAAGCTCAGGCGGTTTATTTTGCAAACAGTCCTGCAGATCCGCGGGAAGAATATGTGGCTGATGCTCCTGAATATGGTTTCAATGAGTTTTTGCAATTGGGAGGTGAATATGGTTTGATCGGTTTGTGCTTGTTTTTATCGATAACGGGTATAGCGTCGGGAGGGCTGTTTAAAAGGAACACGCAGCAAACCGGTGGAGTATCGGGCGCTTTAAGCGCATTTCTGGTATTCGCTTGTTTTTCCTATCCTTTGCATATGTTACCGATGGCGATGCTGTTTGTGCTGTTATTGGCGTGGAGTGTGAATGTCGGTGCGAAAGGAGTAAGGATAAGACGCTGGGCAGGACAAATCCTGTGGTTACCGGTTATGGTACTGGGGCTTGTTGCTGCCTGGAGATTGACAGAAAAGGAAACCGCCTATAAAACATGGAAAACCGCAAGGGCTTATTTCCGTCAGGGAGATTATCAAGAGGCTTTAAACCGGTATACACCTTTATTTTCTGCCCTATCCGACCGGCCGGCTTTTGTGTTCGAGTTTGGCGAATGTCAATTTCAAAACGCCCAATATGGAAATGCGACGGCGATTTTTTTGTGGGCGGCGGAACTCAGTGCCGATCCGATGGTGTATAATAAGCTCGGGAAAAACTATCAGGCCCTGAAACAATATGACCGGGCCGAGAAAGCTTATGTCCAGGCTGCTCATATGATTCCCCATCGCATTTATCCGCTTTACCTGCTGGCTTTATTGTACCGGGAAATGGGAGATATGGAAAAGGCCCGTGATATGGCCCGGCAGGTAATCGACCAAGAACCCAAAGTGTGGTCACCTGCAGTGGAAGAAATGAAGACAGAAATGAAACAATTATAATGATTTTTGCTTACCCTAAATAACAAATGTGATGATGAAAATCCTATATTTTTACTTATCTGGCTTGTTGTTGCTGTGGAGTAGCTGTCAGCGGCCGACGATGCTCGATTTTGCGTTGCGGTATGCCGGGGAAAACCGCGTGGAACTGGAAAAGGTACTCGACCACTACCGGAATGATTCGCTGAAGTATCGGGCGGCCGTTTTTTTGATCGGGAATATGCCTTATCATTATTTCTATACAGGTGCGCAGTTGGATAGCCTCAGGCAAGGATACCGGTGGATGCAACGGACCGGACTAAGTGCCAAAGCGGTCAAACACAAATTGTGGAAGACTTTCGGCGAGCCTGATGTCAGGAGGTGGACGAAACGCAACGATGCCCGGTCGGTTACGGCCGATTTCCTTATCCGGCATATCGATTATGTATTCGGGGTGTGGGAGAAGCGGCCCTGGGCTTCGTATTATTCTTTCGAAGATTTTTGCGAATTTGTCCTGCCTTACCGGATTGAAAGGGAACCCCTGGAATTTTGGCAAGAGGCGTATGTACGGCGTTACGGACGGTTGTGCGACTCGCTCTGTGCCGTGAATCCGGATGTGGTGTTTGTCGCTTCGGCTCTGAACGATCACTTACGGGCCGAGCAGAATTGGTATGCATCTTCCGATTTGTCGTTTGTGGAATATGGAGCCTTGCAGTTACTGGACGAACGATTCGGAGGTTGCCGGGAGTTGTCGGGGTTCAATGTGGCCCTGTTCCGGGCATTGGGGATCCCTTGCGGAATCGACCGGGTGGTGCAGAATCCCCACCGGATCGGTTCGCATATGTGGACATTTATGGTGGATACCGACGGACGAAAGCTTCCCTACCTGTGGAATTACTGATCATGAAGTGAAATCCATCCGTGGTGGGAATGAAAGAGTACAAAAGATGCATCTGGTGAAAAAATATACCGGGACGGCTATGGATCGCTTGCTGCTGGATTTGATGGTACAGGGGGTATTCGAAGGAGCGAATACGCCGGATTTCCGGGATGCCGTGGTGCTCCACCGGATTACTAAAGTGCCGCTTCCCGATTCGAACTGGGTACGGGTGAACTGTCCGTCGGAATTTCGCTATCTGCGTTACCGGGGACCGAAAGGTTCCAATAGTTGTATTGCAGAGGCGATGTTTTTCGATGCGGACGGTAAACTGATCCGGGGGGCCTGTATCGGTACACCTTCGGCGGAGAACGGAAAGACCTGGGATTGTACAAAAGTTTATGATGGGAGCAAACATACCTATTTTGCCGCTCAGGATGCCGATACCTCCTGGGCCGGTTTGCAGTTGGCGATACCTGTCCGCGTCAGCCGGATCTGTTACATTCCCCGGAACGACGATAATTTTGTCAAACCGGGCGACCTATACGAACTGTTGGTGTGGGACCGGGGACAATGGTACACGATGGGACGGCAGGTGCCCGACACCTATGGACTCGATTATGAGGGAGTTCCTGCCGGACACCTCTACTGGCTGAGGGATCTCACCGAGGGAGTGGAAGAACGGATATTTACGTACGAACAGGGAAAACAGGTGTGGTGGTAGGAAGTTTGTACGATTTTTGCATCTAAAAAAATTTTTGTTGCATTCTTTTTCTTTCGTTCATACTATTTTTAACCTCACTTAACGGAGCGGAAATGGGAGGATAGAAAGAAAAGTAACGGTGGAGAGTAAATTTTTATAAAAATTGAATATGGTAAAAAAAATCGTTGGAACAGGAGTATTACTTGTCCTGGCTTTGGCGTTGCAAGCCGGAGTGAAAATGTATACTTTAAAGTCGCCGGACGGTAAAGTGAAACTCGAAGTGACTGCCGGACAGGGGATAGCTTATTCACTTTTCTATGATGGCCGGCTTTTATTAAAACCTTCCCGGATAGCCCTTCATACCGACCTGCCGGAAGCCGATCATTGGGAAAATATCCGTATAACGGGAACAAAACAGAGGCATGTGTCGGAGACGGTACAGGCTCCGTTCTATCGGGTGAAGGAGTTCGGAATCGATTGTAATGAACTCGAACTCCGGTTGAACAATGGTTTTTCACTGCTGATGCGGGCCTATAACGATGGTATGGCCTATCGGTTCGTGGCCGGCCGGAAAGGAGAGATGACAGTGGTGGAGGAGAGGGCCGAATTTAATTTTGCTGATGATTTCGAAGCCTATATACCGTATTCTACCAATCCGAAAGATCCCTGGAATATGGCTTTTCAAAATTTTTACACCAAAGCTCCTCTTACACAATATAATACAGAGTTACCTGCTTTTTTACCCTTGACTGTGGATGCCGGTGCGGTGAAACTGACCTTACTGGAATCCGATTTGGAAGCTTATCCGGGCATGTTCGTCTGTGGAGATGGAAAAACGCCGGCTTTGAAAGGGGTGTTTGCAGCCTATCCTCAGGAAACGTTTAAGAATAAGTGGCGTTGTCAGGAGACGGTGAAAACCCGCAGGCCTTATATTGCGCGGGTAGCCGGTAAACGTACCTTTCCCTGGAGAATTATGGCAGTGACTGCAGAAGATACTCAGATGCCGGTGAATCATCTGGTGTATGCGCTGGCCGCTCCCAACCGGATCGGTGATTACAACTGGATAAAACCCGGGAAAGTGGCCTGGGAATGGTGGAACGACTGGGGGATCAGCGGAGTGGATTTTAAAGTAGGAATCAATACGCCGACTTATAAACATTATATCGACTTTGCTGCGGAACAAGGAATCGAATATGTGGTGCTCGACGAAGGTTGGTCGGATCCCAAACAGGGAGATATCATGACCACTGTTCCGGAGATCGATTTACCGGAATTGGCCGAATATGCCCGCAACAAAGGGGTCGGACTGATTCTGTGGGCGGTGATGAACGTGCTGGACGAGCAGCTCGAAAAGGCTTGCCGGTATTATGCCGGTATGGGGATTAAGGGCTTCAAAGTCGACTTCCTCGACCGGGATGATCAGAAAGCGGTAGAGATGGTTTACCGGATCGCGGAAACTACTGCAAAATATAAGCTGTTCGTGGATTTTCACGGTATGTATAAACCGACCGGAATCAACCGTACTTTCCCGAATGCGATCAATTTCGAAGGAGTATTCGGCATGGAGGAACTGAAATGGAGTAATCCCGATATGCCTTTGTACGACGTAACTATGCCTTTTATTCGTATGATGGCCGGGAATGTGGATTATACCCAGGGAGCTATGCGGAATGCAGTGAAAAAGGACTTCAGGGATATTTACAGTAGCCCGATGAGTCAGGGGACCCGTTGTCATCAACTGGCTACTTATATCGTGTTCGACAGTCCGTTGGTGATGTTGTGTGATGCACCGACCGCCTATCGCAAAGAACCCGAATGTACCCGCTTTATCGCCGGTTTACCCGTTGTGGCCGATGAAACCCGGATATTGCAGGGGAAAATGGGAGAATATATCGTCACAGCCCGGCGGGTGGGGGAAGACTGGATTGTCGGAGGACTGACCGATTGGGAAGCACGTACGGTGGATTTGGATTTGAGTTTCTTGCCGGAAGGGATGTTCCGGGCTGAAATTTTCTGCGACGGTATAAATGCGGATAAAAAGGGAGAGGATTACCGGCATGAATATCGTGATGTAAAAAGAGAGGATCGGTTGAAGATGCAACTTGCTCCGGGAGGAGGATTTGCTATCAGGTTGAAGAAAAATCATAACTGATAAAATTATAAACTTATGAAAATTATTCCTGTTATTTTATTATTGGTGTTCAGTTGTGCCGTTTGTGCACAGGAGCTGAAAGAAAAATATGCCGAAGCAGATGGGTTCAGGCAAAAGTATGAGGCCGGATATTTTGGAGGGAATATCACTCCCCGCTGGATCGGAAATACACATTTTTGCTGGTATGCGGTCAAGACTCCTGCAGGTACTGATTTTATACTGGTGAATGCCGGTAAACGACAGAAACAACCGGCTTTCGATCAGAAAGCTATGGCTAAAGCATTGACGGCTGAACTGGGACGAAAAGTGGAACCCGGGAAAATGCCTTTCCGGGAGATTGTGTTTTCGGACGATCTGAAACAACTGACTTTTGTGACCGAAGGCATGAAATATACTTACGACCGGAATAAAAATAAGGTGATCGGTAAGGTGAAAGAAGAACCCCGCCGCCGGGAAGGCCACTGGGGAGGTGTGAATGAAGAGAATTGGCAGGGAGCTACTCCTTCGCCCGATGGAAAAAAAGAAGCCTTTGTCAGTGAAGGAAATCTGTTTGTCCGTGATATAAGTAGCGGCAAGGTGAACCGGCTGAGCTACGACGGAGCCCCCGGAGAATATTATTCTTCTTTTATCAGCTGGTCGCCGGATTCCCGGAAATTGGTGAGTTGTAAATACCGCCCCGCCTGGATCCGGAAATTGAAGACCGTCGTGTCTTCGCCTGCCGGACAACTGCAACCCAAAATGGAAGAGATCGATTATGTGAAACCGGGAGATGCCCTGCCTGTCAAACGACCGGTATTGTTTCTGGTGGAGGAAGGACGACAGGTAAATATCGAGTTTGCCGAACCGGAAAAACAGTTTAGCCTGAACAATATCCGTTGGGCCGATGACAGTCGTTCTTTTACTTTCGATTATAACAAACGGGGACATCAGGAATATATAGTTTATAAAGTCACCGGGGACAACCCGAAGGCTCAAGTGCTGATCGGGGAGAAGATGCCTACTTTTGTTTATTATAATTTGCTGTATCGCTACGATCTGAAAGACCGGAACGAGATCCTCTGGATTTCGGAGCGTGACGGATGGCGCCATCTTTATCTCTATGATGCGGATAACGGTCAGGTGAAACGACAACTGACCAAAGGGGAATGGGTAGTGAAACGGGTGTTGCATGTGGACGATGCCGCCAGGGTGGTTTATTTGGTAGGGTGCGGAAAAGATGCCGGTGAAGATCCCTATCTCGAGAAAGTATACCGGCTGAATATAGAGAATGGAGAATTGCTCTGCCTGACACCTGAAAATGGAAACCATCAAGTGGAATTTTCCAGGGATTATACCTATTTTACAGATAGCTGGTCCCGGATCGATTGTCCGCCGGTAGCTGCTTTGCGTAGTGCGAAAGACGGATCGGTCTTGTTGTCTTTGGAAAAGGCCGATATCAGCAAAATGCTGGCAGAAGGGTGGAGAATGCCTGAAGTGTTTTGTGCTAAAGGAAGAGACGGAGAAACCGATATTTGGGGAGTTATCGTCCGTCCGGTAGATTTCGACCCGTCCAAAAAATATCCCGTAATCGAGTATATCTATGCCGGACCACACGATTCTTTTGTCCCGAAATCTTTCACCGTATCTCCGGTAGATGCCGCTTTGGCGCAATTGGGCTTTATCGTGGTACAGATCGACGGAATGGGGACGGCTAACCGTTCGAAAAAATTCCATGATGTATGTTGGAAAAACCTGAAAGACGGAGGCTTTCCCGACCGGATCGCCTGGATGAAGGCTGCGGCGGCTAAATATCCTGAGATGGATATCGACCGGGTTGGGATTTATGGCTGCTCGGCAGGCGGACAAAATGCGATGGGAGCTGTATTGTTCCACCCTGATTTTTATAAAGTGAGTGTCGCTGCTTGCGGTTGCCATGATAACCGGATGGATAAGATCTGGTGGAATGAACAGTGGATGGGGTATCCCGTCGGAAAAGAATATGAAGAATGCTCCAATACGGTGAATGCTTATCGTCTGCAAGGGAAATTGATGCTGATCCTGGGGGAATTGGACGATAATGTCGATCCTTCGACAACTTTCCAGGTGGTGAATGCTTTGATCGGTGCCGGTAAAGAGTTTGAATTTGTAGTATTGCCCAACCAGCGGCATACGATGGGCGGAGCTTACGGTGAACGGAAAAGACGGGATTTCTTTATCCGGCATTTACAAGGCCTGCAAACTCCGGATTGGAATAAAGAGGAAAAGAAATAAAATCGAATCATAAATAAAAAGCTTATGAAAAAAAGAGTGATGACTTTTGTTGCCGCATGTCTGGCACTGAGTGTGTGTGCTCAGAAGAATGGACATACCGGTTATCCCATTACCCCGGTTCCTTTTACAGCTGTAAAAGTGAACGATGCCTTTTGGGGACAACGACTGAAAGCCAGCCGTGAAGTGACGATTCCGCTGGCATTCAGTAAATGCGAAGAAACAGGACGCTACAAGAATTTCGAAATGGCCGCTAATCCCGGTCCTCATAATAAAGTAACCGGATTTTCTTTTGACGATACCGATGTGTATAAAACGATCGAAGGGGCCAGCTATCTGTTGCAGACGTATCCGGATGAAAAATTGAAAAAATATATCGACAGTGTGCTGGTGATCGTTGCCAGGGCACAGGAACCGGACGGATACCTGTATACTTCCCGGACGATGAATCCGGAACACCCCCATGAATGGGCCGGATCGAAACGCTGGGAAAAAGTGGAAGACCTGAGCCACGAGTTTTATAACCTGGGGCATATGGTTGAAGGGGCTGTCGCTCACTATCAGGCTACCGGACAGAAAAACTTTCTGAATATTGCGATCCGCTATGCCGACTGTGTTTGCCGTGAGATCGGTGATAAACCCGGACAGCAGGTGAAAGTGCCCGGACATCAGATCGCCGAGATGGCTTTGGCGAAGTTGTATGTGGTGACCGGGGATAAAAAATACCTGGATGAAGCGAAATTTTTCCTGGATAAGCGGGGATATACGGAACGGAAAGACGAATATAGCCAGGCTCATAAGCCGATTCTGGAACAGAACGAGGCCGTCGGACATGCTGTCAGGGCTGCTTATATGTATTCCGGTATCGCCGATGTCGCTGCCCTGACCGGTGATCAGGAGTATATCGATGCGATCGACCGGATCTGGGAGAATGTCGTTACTAAAAAGTTGTATATTACAGGCGGAATCGGAGCTACCGGCAGTGGTGAAGCTTTCGGTAAAAATTACGAATTACCCAACATGTCGGCCTATTGTGAGACTTGTGCCGCTATCGGTAATGTGTATTGGAATTATCGCTTGTTTCTGCTGAAAGGAGATGCCAAATATTACGATGTACTCGAACGTACCCTTTATAATGGCGTATTGTCGGGGATTTCTCTGGACGGTGGGGCTTTCTTTTATCCCAATCCTTTGGAATCTATCGGCCAGCATCAACGTTCGCCCTGGTTCGGATGTGCCTGTTGCCCGTCGAATGCCTGCCGTTTTATTCCTTCTGTTCCGGGATATATTTATGCTGTGAAAGATAAGGAAGTTTATGTCAATTTGTTTGTGGCCAACGAATCGACCCTCGAAGTCGCCGGGAAGAAAGTAGGATTGAAACAGTCCACCTCTTATCCCTGGAACGGGGATATACGAGTGGCCGTGACTCCCCGCGGAATTTCCGATTTTGCGATGAAAATCCGGATTCCGGGTTGGGTGCAGGGAAAGGTCGTACCGAGCGATTTGTACCGTTATGCCGATGGCAAAAAACTGGGCTATACAGTGAAAGTGAACGGTAAGCCGGCAGAGAGTACGCTGGAAAAAGGTTATTTTACCATTCAACGCAAATGGAAAAAAGGGGATATCGTAGATATTCATTTCGATATGGAACCGCGGATTGTAAAAGCGAATTATAAAGTGGAAGCCGATCGTGGACGGGTATCCGTCGAGCGAGGACCGGTGGTGTATTGTGCCGAATGGCCGGATAATGATTTCAGTGTCCGGGGAATCCTGATGAATCAAACACCCGAATTTACCGTAGAAAACCGCAGTGATCTGTTGTACGGCATAGAGCTGTTGAAAACACAGGCTCAGACGCTGGAGTTCGATAAAGAGGGACGTCTGGAGGCAAAAGAAGTCACTTTATCCCTGATTCCTTATTATGCATGGGCACATCGGGGAGCCGGAGAGATGACCGTTTGGCTACCGATCGACCTGAATGCTACCCGTCCGGCAATGCCGCCGACGATTGCTTCCGAAAGTGAGGTTTCTGCCTCTCACCGGAGTAGTGCTATCTCGGCGGTAAACGACCGTTTGCAACCACAGAATCCCGAGGATCGCTCGATGCCTTATTACCATTGGTGGCCGAAAAAGAATACAACCGAATGGATTGTATACGACTTCAAAGGCGAACAGACTGTCTCTTCTTCTACCGTTTACTGGTTCGACGACGGCCCGTGGGGTGGTTGCCGGATACCGGAAGCATGGAAGGTATATTATAAAAATGAAGCCGGAGCATGGGTCCCGGTGAAAAATACGGCTGATTATCCGATTCAGAAAGATGCTCCCTGTACGGTGGAATTCGAACCGGTGAAAACCGCTGCGGTGAAACTCGAAGTTCAATTGCCGGAGGATAATGCGGCAGGAATTTTTGAGTGGGAAGTGAAATAACTTTTGGCTTACCTCGTCATTATTGTTATTTTTGTAAAGAAAATCAAACTAACAAAACATGAACTTATTGAAAATCATTTTTTTATTTTTCTGTACCTGGATGACAGGAGAGTTGACGGCCCAGACACCCTTTGAACGGTATTTTCTGGACAAGACACTACGGTTCGACTACTACCATTGCGGAGATAGCCGGAACCAGGAGTATTTTTTCGACGAATTGAAGGAAGAACCCTATTGGGCAGGTTCGAAAGTGTCTCTGCTGGATGATACCGGTTATGGGGTGCAATTGTTTAAAATCTTCGATAAAGCCAGTGGTAAAGAGATTTATTCCCGAAGCTATTGTACCTTGTTCAATGAGTGGCAAACCACTCCCGAAGCGCAGACTGTGCGTAAAGCCATGCCTGAGTCGGTGGTTTTCCCTTACCCGAAAAATGAGGTACGGATCGAGATCTATGCCCGTAACCGGAAAGGAGTTTTTGAAAAGAAATTCGAACAGGACATCGATCCCAATTCTTATTTTGTGAAAAAGTTTACTCCCCGCTACGAGACCTTCGAGGTGGCCTATAACGGTAATCCCTCGACGCGGGTAGATATCGTACTCGTTCCCGAAGGGTATACCCAGAATGAGAAGGAGAAATTTGCAGCTGCCGGGTGTTTGCTGAAGAGTTTTTCAGTTACTCTCCTTTCAAGGAGAATGCTGCCCGTTTTAATATCCGGGCGGTGTGGTCCCCTTCGATGGAATCGGGTGTGACTATTCCCGGCGAACATGTATGGCGGAATACGGCGGCTCAAGCCCGCTACTATACCTTCGACTCGGAACGTTATCAAATGATCGAGGACTTTCAGGGACTCCGGGATATCGCTGCCCATGTGCCGTATGATCATATTTATGTGTTGTCCAATACGCAGAAATATGGTGGTGGCGGAATCTATAATTTTTATGGTATCAGTGCAGCTCACCATCCTAACCGTACCGGTAAAATCTATGTACACGAATTCGGACATGTGTTGCTGGGATTAGGGGATGAATATATTGGCAACGTGTCGTACAACGATATGTATCCGACCGATGTAGAGCCATGGGAAGCCAATCTGACCACCCTGACCGATTTCGGCCGGAAGGAATGGAAAAAGATGCTGGACACGAAAACGCCGGTTCCTACTCCTGTCAATGAAAAAACACCTCAGAAATTAGGGGTTTATGAAGGAGGTGGTTATGTGAATAAAGGAGTGTATCGTCCATGGCCCAACTGTCTGATGAATAACCTGCATACCATCGATATCTTTTGCCCCGTATGTAGTCAGGCGATCCGGAAGCAAATCGATTTTCTGTGCCGTTGATCGTACGGAGTAATTTTTAATATGCAGGCCGATGGTCCGGAGTGTTCCCGGAACATTCCGGAGTAGACATGCCTCGCTGAAAGATTCCGATCTTATCTGGAGAATGAACGCAATACTTGGAACGGACGGGCGATAGCCATGAGCAGGAGTAAACGAAAAAACGGACAGATTACGGTAAAAGTCGGCCCGGAAGGTATGCCGCAAGCGGTTCTTAAACTTAGGGCAGAATAAAAAAAGGGATATGTCGTCGAGACATATCCCCGGCTATTCATTAGCCCGAAATCCCAAGTCAATAGTTGAAAGAAAGCAGCCGGTTGAATGTATAATAGTTGTACACACGGCTTGGGAGGCCTGTTGGAGTATCCGGTCTGCTTTCAAACAGTAGCCTGATAATTGTATATATGTTGAGTGGATTGAGAAAAACGCGGAGCTGCCTTTAAAACAACAAAGCGTGGAACTTAACTCAATCTGGCAAGAACCACTGACAATGGTTAGGAACAGAAAGAGCAAGCTCACGCTTAGGTATCATTGATATACGAACCTCCTACGTGAGCGTTGCTACAATCGTTCTGATTTCCTATTTAAAAATTGTCAGTTTTCTTGCTTTCAGAACGCGTAATAGTAACGCATCAACATTTTGTTGACAGATACCTCTTGTATCTGTTTTACAAAGGAAAAGAAAAAATTGAAGATAAACAAGTGAATAATGATTTTTTATTAAAATTAAAAAATGTAAGTTTATTCGTCGTTACTAATTCGTCTTCGGTGACCGGTTTGCCGGGACTCACTTTGTTCCTGTTGAGAGAACCTGAAGTTCGGGGTACAACTTTTAAAACCTAAATAGAATTAGTGCGTAAGGTACTTAAAATTACTTCTTGCTTGTTTAAGGTTTATAAACCTTTTTTTATTATCTTTGTTGAAAAAGAGAACCTTATGTCTATGCTAAAATTAGAATCTTTTTTCTTCTTTTCTTTCTTCCTGTTTCTTGCCGGGTGCGGAAATCAGAGTAAACCGGTTTCGGTTGAACAGGAAATAATAACTCCCTTGAGTGCAGGAAATGCGGTGGACGACCTGTTGCCGTATATCGATTCGGTTGAAGTTGTTCCTTTGGAGACTACCGGGAAAGCGTTGATCGGACTGGTGGGAAAAATACTGCTTTTGCCTAACGGAAATGTACTGATTAAAAGTACTGCCAGCATGTTCATGTTCAGTCCTGAAGGAAAGTTTTTATTTCAAATCGGAAAGAATGGCCGTGGCCCCGAAGAATACCTTACTATCGATGATGTATGCCTCAGCCAGGATGCCCGGGAATTATGGATTTTGGGAGGATGTGAGATCGTGAAATATAGTACGGAGACCGGACGGTTTATCCGGAAAACGACACTGGAGCTTCCAGAGATATGTACTGGCTTCGATGCGATAGCGAGTGGACCCGGTCATTCGGCTTTTTTGTATTATTGCCCGCAAATGGACGAGAATAATTTTTCGGAAGATTTCTATTGTTTGTATCGTTATGACGAACAGGGGCGAATCCTGCAAAAATTTCTGCCTCGTAAAGACTATGGCCTGAATATAGCTCTGATAACCCAGACTAGCGATAATCGATATATTCTCCGGCCTCAGGATAGTGATAATATCTGTTATTATCTTTCGGATAGTTTGCCGGTACCCCGGGTGAAAATCGATTTTGGGAAAGAGACGATAAAAAACCGGTATTCATCGGATCTGCAAACTTATCTCCGTTCTGATTATTATAAAATGCCGGTCTATATTTACGATACCCGGGATTACTTCTATTTCTCGTATTGCGGACCTGAGGCAACCGATTGTTATTGTATCCACTCTTTTAAAAATAACAAAACGATTACCTGGGAGAGAAAAGGAGATGATGCCGACGGGATGTTCATGATTGGGGGGGCCGATAAAGACTTTTTTTATGGTATCTATAACGATTACCGGGACTGGGATGAAATCTTACTGAATCGGCAGGATCTTTTAAAAAGAGCTATTATTCAGAAAACCCATCTCCGGATCCCGGAAGATAGCAACCCTCTGTTGGTAAAAGTAAAGTTTAAGTTTTAAGGACTTTACCTTACTTTCCATTCCAATATTCCGGCTGATTTGCCTTCCTGTAACTGGGCGGTTAATCTCAGAGCTTTGGTTCTGACGGGCTGGAAGTGGACTGTACAATATTTATCTTTAGCGATTTCGTAAGGATCGGTATTTTTTACCGGCAGCCATTTCTCGCCGGCTTTGTATTCGAGACGCCAGGAGACCGGGAGTTGGAAATCGATATCGTAATGTCCTAATTCCAACCAATATACGGATGCTTCGGTGAGAGTCATCGGTTGGTCCCATTCGTATTGAGCCCATTCTTCTGTGCCAAAGCATTGCCACCAATTGTGAAACTGCATCGATTTATCCGCCGAATTGCGGGGTTCGAACCGGTCGTTCAAACCGTATCCTCCGTAAGGGATCGAAACAGAAGCCTGTGCTTGTGAAGCCAGGGTTTCTGTGCGGCGTGGAATGCTGGCCTCGCGGGTATAAGGGATCCATACATTCATTTCGTTGGCTCCGCGGTTGTCCCAGGCATAATAAGGAATGGCCGTCACGGAGGTTGGCAGAGTCGTATGGCCGTCGGAAAGTAAATGATATCCCTGGCCTTTTAGGGTCATGACACCGTGAAGCAGATCGGGCTTAAACTCCGGACTGAACGGAGTATCTTCCTCTGTAAACAGATCCAAAGCGTAACCGTCATGATCGCTGGCTTCGACACAATATACTATCGGACCGTATATTAGAGCATATTTGTTACGATCGTCGATAACTTGTGGGTCGGCGATCACTTTTCTGACTTGCATCGGTAAATTCAGGACGATTTGATCGTTACCCTTCCAGTCGCCTCGGAGAAGGGCATAACCGTTCCGGACTTCCGGTTTTACCGTTTTTCCGTTCAGGCTGATGGTATAACTTGTTGTATCTTTGTCGAGATAGGTATATAGGGTGCCGGGAAGAGGTTGCTGTTGTACCCAACCGGGAATACGCAAAGCCAGAGTAAACGAAGAAGCAGGAGAGTGATCCAAAGTCAGCTTGATCCGGCCTTCCCAGGGATAACGGGTTTCCTGTTTGATACGGACTGATTGGCCGTCCAGAGTCATTTGACCTTCGTTGCCTATGTATAGATTGACGAAAAGAGTATTCCCTCGGACGGCATACACATAACCCGGAATGGACGGCATAAAGCGGGTGATATTGGAAGGACAACAGGAACAACCGAACCATTCGCTCCGGTCATGACTACCGTCCGACATCAAAGGATTGTCGTAAAAATAACGTTTCCCATCGAGAGAGACTCCCGAAATGACTCCATTGTATAAGGCACGTTCGAGCACATCGTAATATTTCGATTCCCCGGTTAGTAAAAACAGACGGTAGTTCCAGTAGACATTGGAGATAGAGGCACAAGTTTCACAATAGGAAGTCATGTTCGGAAGTTCGTAATTTTCCCCGAATCCTTCTCCCCAGGCTCTGGCTCCGATACCTCCTGTGATATATAATTTCCGGTCGGTGATATTGTTCCATAGCCGTTTTGAAGCTTCGATGAATCCTTGATCCTGGCACAAGGCGGCGACATCTGCGACACCCGAATACAGGTAACCGAACCGTACGGCGTGTCCTACAGCCTCGTCTTGTTCCTTGATCGGTTTGTGGTCCTGGCTATACGGACTGGCAGGGCGCCCATCGGAGAGACGTCCCGCTTCCTCACAAAAATACTTCGCTTTTTCCAGGTATTTGGGATTACCGGTCACCCGGTACATTTTAACAAGCCCCATCTCGACAATGGGATGCCCCGAGGGCTGATGGATCTGTCCTGAATCTGTTCCGAAAACCTGACATACCAGGTCGGCATTCTTTATCGCGACGTCAAGTAAATGACGTTTACCGGTAGCATAATAATGAGCCGTGGCGGCTTCGTATAAATGTCCGCAGTTGTAAAGTTCGTGGCTATTGACTTTCTCCCAGCGACGGCTGCCCATCCAGCGCTGAAGGCGGTCACAACGATTGATACGACAAGTGTAAAGATAACCGTCCGGTTCCTGGGCTGCTGCTATCAGGTGGATGACACTGTCGAGATAATGGTCGAGCTGTGGGTCATATTGCACTGCCAGCACGTAGGAAGCTCCTTCGACTACTTTGTAAATGTCGGTGTCGTCAAAGGGAAAATCTCCCTGGTGTTCTCCGGTTTTCAGACCTGCGGCAAGAGCGAAATTGTCCAGGCGGCCGTTGATTTCACATTGGTGAAAAGCCGTCGGGATGGATACTTCGCGATTTATACTCAGTTTAGGACTCCAAAAAGAATCCGCTAAATGGACTTGGGTGAAATTTACGGGTTGGATCGGATAATCGGTCACTTTTTTTTGACAAGCCACGAAATTCAGCATTCCGCAGAGTATAGATATGAATATTATTTCCCTCATAATTGTTCGGTTTACCTCTGCAAAAATAGAATAGGGGTAGGAAAACAAATATCAGAAATGTACGTTTTCATATCAATATTGTCCGGTAAGGAGAATTTTTTTGACAAAGGCAGAAAAAAATCGGCGCGACTTGCGGTTGCTGACCGGCACATTGCTGAGCGGGTGTGCCGGGTGTGCTTACCTCCTGTCGTACCAGGAGTCCCGCTTCGTTAGTTTCAGGTCTTTCAACAGACTGGAACGGACGTTGATCTGGAAATTGTAGGACTGGTGAGTGCCGAAGGGAATACAGGAAAAGGTCATTTCCCAGCAATGCAGGTCGCGGGTGAGGTTGAAACTGGTAGCCGTCACTTCTTTCTGCTGGAAGTCATAACCGGTGCTGTAGCCTATCTTCCATTTCGGGGTCAGGGAAAAGTTGCCGTTGATACGCACCATCTGCGAAATGGTATTGCTGCTCAAAGGTTTTTTGGCTCCGGGAGCGGTATTGCGCGAATAATTCTTCGAATAACTGAACGTATAGTCCAGACTGATACTCCAGGGAACATCGAAATCCATATATTCATCATAATGACCGTTCAGTCTATCGTTCTTTTCCTCTTTGTTTTTCCCGTTGTCCGAAGAGAATTGTATGCCCGAAGAAGCCGATACGCGGGTCAGACGTCCGATACCTCCATTGTACCTGTTGATTCTGACGGCATTGGCATTGATGGCATAAGGGTCTAACGTTCCGGTCAGGTTAATGTTGACTTTTTCATTGAATACTTTGGTCCGGGCCGATAACTGAATCACCGACCAGCGCATAGAATCGGCAAAGAAATTATAACTGGATTGTAAACGAAAGCTCTCCAATAGTTTTATTTTCTTATACTCTTCCTTGCCGGTGGTATCTTTGTCGTTCCGGACTTTCATTTCCAGGTTGTTGTCGAGGCTCAGGCTCAGGCTCCCCGATTCTTCGGCACCGGAAGGGGTTCCGTATAACTTGTTGTCGAATATAGAATATTCCTGATCGTTACCTTGTGAATCTGTGTAAGTTTTCCAGTATTTACTTTTAGGTACACCGATTTTAGGGGTATACGATACGCTGGCACTGGGGCGGATGACATGCCGGATGGCAAAGATTTTGCTAGTCGGTAAGAATTGATACATACCGTAAATCGTCGGGTTGTAAGAAAGAGACAGACTTGCGTTGTAATTGTGGGCGTAATGCAGGCCATATACCGTATCGACAGGGATATAACCCCCTCCCGGCATCGTAGAATCGGCTACCCAGTCGCCTTTACGGATCGAACTTAGATAGGCTACACCGTTATAAGTGAACGAGGGAGAAAGGGATAGGTCTTTTACAATATTGATGCTGGTACTCAATGGAATAGAATGTTTAAAACCATTTTGCCAGTCCCGGGCCATATTCTGGAAAGATTTTCCCAGTTCGGATTCCTTGGTCTGAATACTGTTACGTAACTCTGCATTGTAGGTAAAACCGATATTCTCATACCATTTTAATTTACCTGCACGTTCTTTACGCCGAAAAGGATATACCTGGGATACCCGGAAGTTCAGGTTCGGAAAAGAAAGTGAGATCGAGGAGTCACGGCTGTTCTGGTTGTGGGTAAAACTGGCTGTGATATTGAACGGACGGTCGGGCCACTTTTTGCTCCAGGAAATACTGGATTGTTTACGTTGGTTGGCTATATCATTGATATTGTTGGCGTTATAATAGTTGTTTGTTGCAGAAGACATATCTACCGAAGCAGAAAATGTCGTATAAGGGTTGGCTTTGGGATCTTGGGAATGTTGCCAGCGGATGGACCAGTCTTTGGACTGGGTATAGTCCGGAGTTCCTTTTTCACTGGTATGGTTCCGGCTCATCGAGAAATCGAAATTACCGCTGAATTTATACCTTTTTCTGTAATTCGAACCTACGTTGAGGCCCCACGACCCATTGGTATAGATCGTACCGGTAACCGTGAGGTCTACATAATCGTTGATAAACCAGTAAAGGGCGTCCTTGATCTTCTTCGCCTGGGGACCCTCTTCCTCGAACATGTTATACATCTCGATAAACAGCTCATTCAGGATCGTAATATCGGCAAGCCTGCTCTTCACCTTAAGTAGGCATAATAATTGCCTAGGTTCCTTTGTGGGTGATCGGGAAGAATCCGAACGTGATAGCCAGATGGAGAGGTACATCTTCGATGTAAAGATTGGCAAATCCCGAAACGACCTTTTTGTCCCGGATCATTTTGGCCTTGCTCAACCGTACGTAGAAGTGCGGATGATCGTGTTTGTCACAAGTGGTATACCAGCCGTCTTTGATACAATATACCGAATCCGACATTTTCTTGGTCAGCTTTCCCTGGACGTAACCTTCGCCTTGTTGGGTGATGATCTCTTTGACAAATCCTTTTTCTGTCTTGAAATTATATTTGAGATCCAGACTTTCGAATTCCTGGCTACCGTCCTTGAATTTGGGTTTGCCGACGATCGTACCGCTACTGTCAGGAAGACCGGAAGCATAAGCCAGGCTGTTTTCCATATCTAATTCGATGTAGTCGGCTTTTAATTCCGTCGTCAGATATTTGACAAAGGCATTTTTATATAAGAAAGTTTTTTTATTGGGAACATCCAGAATGATCGAATCGGCTGCATTGTATTCTACTACATCTTTAAAAAGAGGTTTCTCTGTTTTCGTACTATCCGTTTGGAGTGTATCGGATTGTACCTGTAGAGAATCCGACACAGTCGGACGGGGAGTCGAATCGGTTGCAACTCCGATATTGACTATTGCAAGTAGAGAATCCGACACAGTTGGACGGGGAGCCATTAAAGCCGAATCGGCAGCAGATAAACTGTCTCTGACCGATGCCGGACGTTTGACCGGGTGGTGGACTTCTTTAATCACCGGCCCGGGAGTTTTATCTTGAACCGTCGAATCTGGTTGTGCTGATTCTTGCTGCTTTCCCGCTGCTGTCTTTTCTTGCGTTTCGCTGGCGGCAATATCTTTCCGGGCATGTGAAGACCGTGATGCTACGGAACATGCTGCCATCATAAAAATGATGCAAATCGTAAGAAATTGAAGTATATTTGCTCTTAGTTGCAATTTATTATACTATTTTTGTGATGAATAAACGCATTCCGGTCCTTGGATTCGGTTTGCAAATGTAAGAAATATTGATTGTTAATAGCTAGCATTCTTTTTAAAAAGTTTTAAATATCATGATAATTCGATACGGACTTACCGGAATATTGTTTTGGTTACTGGTAATATTTTCCGCATATGAATCTATGGCTCAGAAAGAATCGGGAAAAATCAAATGTATTTGTATTGATGCCGGTCATGGTGGATTTGCTAATAAAGAAGGCGATCCCGGGGCAATCGGTGCCCTTACTCAGGAAAAACACCTCACTTTGGGAATTGCTTTAAAGCTTGGAAAGATGATCTCGGAACGCTATCCGGATATTCGGGTGGTGTATACCCGGACGAAAGACGTGCCTGTAGAGCTGAATAAACGGGGCAAGATCGCCAACGACTGTAAAGCCGATCTTTTTATTTCTATTCATATCAATTCCTGTAAAACTCCTTCTGTGCGGGGACTGGAGACTTATGTGCTGGGATCTACCCGAAACAAGGAAAATCTGGAAGTGGCGATGAAAGAAAACGCTGTAATCAGGCATGAAAAGGATTATGAAAAGAATTATGCCGGATTCGATCCGACAAGTCCCGAGTCTTATATTATTTTTAGTTTGATGCAGAATATCCATCAGGAAAAAAGCCTGGAACTGGCCGGTGCCGTACAAGAAGAGATGGTCAAAGCGACCAATCATAAAGACCGGGGGGTCAGACAAGCCGGTTATCTGGTACTGAAAGATGCAACAATGCCTGCCATCCTTGTCGAATCGGGTTTTATCTCTAACCGGGAAGATGAGAAATTTTTAATGTCGCAGGCCGGACAAACGAAGATCGCTACTGCTATTTTTAAAGGAATTGAAACTTATAAACGACAAGTAGAGAAAAAAAGTAGCGTGAACCGCTCCGGACAACCCGGACCGGTAGTGGCATCGGATGGAAATCAGCCCGTAAAGGCTGCAGAAGTACAAAAAACGCAAGTTGCCGAATCCGGAAAAAACGAATTGTTTTATGCTATTCAGGTGGCTTCTGTTCCTTCGAAAGTCAAAACTCCTGCAAAGCTTTGTACAGGCGAGAAGGTGGAGGAAATAAATTCCGGAGGACGCTATCGTTATTATGTGGCTAAGGATAAGGAATTAGATGTAGTGAAGAAAAAACTTTCTTCCGTAAAGCGTAAAGTGAAAGATTGTTTCATCATTGCGATATATAATAATAAAGTAATTACTGTGGCAGAAGCCAGAAAATTGGAGTCGGAAAAATAAAAAGTAGTAAGATATTAAGATGTTATGGGAATGAAGGTTAAAAGAGAAGTGAAACTGGCATTAACAGCAATTGCTGCTGTTGTTATATTGATCTGGGGAATTAATTTTTTGAAAGCGAAAGCATTGTTCGACCGGAATAATGTGTTTTATGGTATTTATGACCGGGTGGATGGATTGAAAGTTTCCAGTAGTGTAATCTATCGGGGATATAGTGTCGGACAGGTCAGTGCCATACAGTTTACCGGTGAACGGTACGATAAGGTATTGGTACAGTTTACCGTGGGAAAAAAATTGCAGATATCTTCCAATACCATTGCTGCTATCCGTAGCGCCGACTTGATGGGCTCGAAAGCCATCAACCTCATCCCCGGAGATGCAACGACTTATGCCCAGAGCGGGGATACCTTGAGAACGGAATTGGAATTGGGTATCATGGAACAACTGAACAAACAATTGGAACCCTTGAAGAAGAAAGCCGAGACGGTAATGGTCTCCTTGGATACGGTATTGATGGCTTTGCAGGAGATTTTTAGTGAAGATGCCAATGGAAATATCCGGGGGTCCTTGAAAAGTGTCAGCCGCACACTGGATAACGTAGAGCATGCTTCCGGTACTTTGAACGATTTGCTGGCCAACGAGTCCTCCCGGATTTCTAAAATTCTCGAGAATATCAATAGCATAACCGGAAACCTGGAAAACAGTAATGCGAATATAACCCGTAGCCTGGATAATATTACCGGGATCAGCGATTCGCTTAAAGCGGTTAATCTGGCTAATACCGTTCGTTATTTGAATAGTGTTTTGGCACAGACCGATTCCATTGTCATGAAGATCAACCGGGGGAAAGGTACACTAGGGGGAGTGGTGAATGACCGTGATTTGTATTATAATCTGACGGCAGTGAGTGAAAATCTCAATAAATTACTGACCGAATTCCGGCAAAATCCAAAACGCTTTGTGAATCTATCTTTGTTCGACTTTTCTTCCGGTAAATCGACCCAGGATACTTATGGGATCGTGATTGCGGAATCGGAGGAACCCTTGGCCTTGGATTCCGAATTATACCGGAAATATGCCCCGCCACCGGCTCCTCTGAAATCAATTGTTTCGGCATGATACCCCTCGGGTAATTTCAGTATCAGAATTAAAGAGCGGATAGCATGACGTTTTAACAACGACTTTCTTTGTTCGTAAGAATCACATTTGATATTTTTTATAGCTGTCATTA
>ENA-UEOI01001308-UEOI01001308.1-human-gut-metagenome-genome-assembly--contig:-NODE-1308-length-21861-cov-28.020382_pt1 | contig 21861 bp, 20 predicted proteins | sample MGYA00242883_ERZ507882 | MGnify/ENA primary metagenome ERZ507882 (study PRJEB26167, sample SAMN06115502) | human gut metagenome | host: Homo sapiens | place: China:Chongqing | collected 2015-07-29...
TGTCACCAAACAATCCGCCATTCAAACATCTATATATTCCGGAATTAATATGATTACTCATAGCTCTGAGCCTGCTCGTCCTTGATACCCAGCGACAGTTTTTTTTGACTTATCATTCTCCGTAGCCTGCTATCCACCGTCCGTCTGACCGACTTGTACTTTTGCTCATAGTCGTCCTCTATGCACCTACTAAGACTAACAAACAAACTAAAAATCGTATTCGCAAGCAGATCATTCTCAAACTTCGATATGTTGTCCAGCATAGCCTGTGCACATTCATTGCCGTCGTTTGCAGACTTTGTGAACCATTCGACAGCTTTTTCCTTATCTCTTTCAATGTCCTTAGCCCCGAAAAGATAGATCCTGCCAAGCTGATAACTTGCCCAATGATTTTTGTCAGCAGATTTTTCAAAGTAATTGACAGCTTTTTGTATATCATATTTTTCTTCCTGCAAATACAGCTTTGCAAGTGCATACTGCGTGTACTCATTATCTTCCGCCAAGAGCAAATACTTTTCTGCTTTGTCCAGATTTTGAGGCATAATCTCGCTTTCCAAATAAATTTTGCCTAGTCTGTAACAAGCAATAACATCTCCGCTGTCAGCACACTCGGTAAGCAAGGCTATTCCTTTTTCAAAGTCCTGTTCCAAATGCTCTCCTGAAATATATTCAAGGGCGAGGAATCTTTTTGCATTGCTGTTTTTAAGTTTGACAGCTTTCTCAAGGATTTTTAATGCACTATCTGTATCTTGCGGAATGTGTTCACCTATCAAAAGTGCTTTGCCATACTCAAAAAAGCCGTTCTTGTTATTCATTTCAGCTGAACGTTTGAAGTATTCGATCGCTTTTGTAACATCTGAGTCTGTTCCAAGTCCAAACTTGAACATCTGTCCCAATTTGTAAAACAGATCGTCGTTCGCCATATCATCGCTTTCGATTTTCAAGAATCCCGACAAAGCTTGTTTGTAATATCTCTGTGCTGTATCGTTATCTTTGGTTACATACTCTCCATATCTGTACATTTGAGCGATAGAATAAGCCGCATAAGGCTGCCCCTGAGAGGATGATCTCTGATACCACAAAAATGCCTGAGGCAGATCTTTCTCCACGCCGTTGCCATAGTAATATAGGTTGGCAAGACTGAACTGAGCAAACTTGTTTTTCTGCTTTGCCGATCTTTCAAACCACTCAAAGGCTTTTTGATAGTCCTGCTCCGTACCAAGACCATAGCAAAACATTTTGCCAATACGATACTGAACATATGGCTTTAATTTCTTTGAGTTTGGTTCTATTTGCAAAAAGCCCTGCAAAGCCTGTGTGTATTTTGCAATAGACATTTCTTCGTTTTTTTCGCCAAGCTTGTCGGTAGAATAAAGCTTTCCAAGATCGTAATCAGCCAAAACATTTCCACGCTGTGATTCAGATAACAAAAGCTGTTCTGCTTTCTTAAAATCATTGAGCTTAGCGTCTTTGCCATAGATAAGCTTGCAGGCTTTTTTGTATTGATCGTTCCATTTGATATAGTAGTTTATTGCCGCAGCCGATTCGTCTGTTTCTTTCTCTTCCAACGGTTCTGCGTCATCAAACAGAGGTGACATATTCTGAGGTGTATTATCAAAGTATTCATCATTTGGTTCAGATCCTTCAATTTCAGTATTTACGTCAAAGGGTTTCATATTAAGTACTGTACGAATTATCATATTCCGCACAGGCTGAAAACCTTTGTTATCGACTAATTCAGGAAGTTCCGCTTCTTTCTGAGTATACGTCTTGTATTTCAATCGTTCAAGACTGCACCATTTCTCATAGAGCTGCCGTATATTCTCATCTTTTTCAAGCTCTGAAAATATTTTATTGACGGTCGCCTTTATCTCCATTGGAAGATAGCCGTAAACTTTTTTGCCTTTCACGTTCTGTAACTGGATATATAGTTTTCTGATAAGTTCTTCAAGCTGCGGATCATCAAAACCGCCTTGCTGAATTTTTCTAGCGATACTTTCAAACTCTGTTTTGGATACAGCTTTCAATTCATCACGGCTTAACGTCTGCTCCTGATAGATTGACTGTAAATCGTCATGAAATATATCGTTTGCAAAAGCTGAACGTATCTGATCTATGCCTTTAGTAGTCAAAAATCCCTGCTTTGGATTTGTCGAATAGACAAGCAGATGGATATGGGGATGATGAGTTGTGTCGTGAAAAGCAGCATACCATTTCAGATTGCATAGCGGAATACGCTGTGCTCTTGCAATGTCTGCTATATGCCTTTTCACAAGGTCACGCCACATTTCCGAATTATCATATCCGAGACGAATTGCGTCCTCACGGCGAAGTGAAACGACGTGCGACCAGACGTTGCCCTTGTGATTTGCTATTTCGTTAGCTACTCTGTCAAGAATGATCGGTTCATCTTTTTCATTAAACAAACCGTGCGAACCTCTTTTCTGAACTCCCGGGCGCATTGCCATGTAACCGACAAAATTCTGCCGGTTTCCGATGACGTCGGCGTTGCGCTCAATTATCGTACTGATAAGCTCAGATGCGTTTTCTACGGTAGGGTTTGCTTTGAAATCTTCGTATTCTAAATATCTTTTTGCCTCGGGAAAATCTGAAAGCAGATCATCTATAAGCTCCTTCTGATTTTTTGTAGCGTTATCATTTCTGTCAACAGTGTTTTGGTCACGAACTTCAACTGTTTCACGGGTTGCAATATATTTTGTATAATTTCTTCGCTTGTTTTTACTTTTCTGTGTACCGCTTTTCAGGTAGCGGCTTGTGACGATAAGCTGCGACATTTTCCCCCTCCTTTATTCAAAAAAATCACCCCTAAATTACCGTTCACTACATTTCCCCAGCTATTTTTTACATTTCACAGCACGATGTATTCTTATATGATATAATATTATTAGTTATAACATATCATTGAAAATCCATTTTGTTTCTAGGGTGCTTGGTCTTTAAGATCTCCTTTTGCTTTGACGATGTAACGTGCGTGTAGATCTGAGTCGTGGTTATCGAGCTGTGGCCCAACATTCTTTGTATGTAACGAATGTCCACGTCCTCTTCCAAAAGCAGAGTCGCAAACGAGTGACGGAACATATGTGGCGTTATGTGCATTTCAACACCGCATTGATTGCAATATGAACTCAGCATATTTCGTACCGATTGCTCTGTCATTCTTCTGCCGAGCTTATTGACGAAGAAGTACCCTGACACGGAGATATTATCTTCAAAAAGAAGTCTGTACCTTTTAAGTATGCTGAGAACAGCCATATTTTCCACGGGTATAAGGCGTTCTTTTGAACCTTTGCCGTAAAACTTAACGAATCGTCCTAAAAGATCAACATTTTCCGGTTTAAGAGTACATATCTCAGCTATCCTTGCACCTGTAGCAAAAAGCAATTCAATTACAGCGGCATTTCTGACGGCACATTTCATTTGGTAGGCACTTTGGGCTGAACCTATCTGCTGATAAGAAAAGGAAATTATCTTAGCGATCACGTCGAGAGGTATCGTTTTGGGCAGCAGCACAGGCTCTCTGATCGAAGTTTCTAGCTTATCAAATGGGTTAAAATCTATGTAGTCTTGCAGCAAAAGAAAGTGGATAAAAGCTTTTAGAGTAGCAAGCTTACGCTTTACGGTTTTCGGCTTGTACTTTTTATTCAGGCACTCTATGTAATCCCACAATGCTTGTTTGGAAAGCGCATCGGAAAACAGTGCATACTGCGAAAGGTCGATTTTGTACGCACGAACAGTTTTGTCGCTAAGCTTTTTATGGTAACGGCAATAATCAAGAAATTGGTCTACAAAAGGTCTATATTCAAACATCAAAACAGCTCCTTAAAATTTTATTAGGCAAAGCAATTTAGTCAACATTCACAAAAAGCACAAAGGCTTACGAATAAAATTGCTTTTAAACCTACCTTATATTATATCAGAGTTGTTCGCAAACGACAAATTTCGACAATTTGTGAGAATTTACAAAAATCTTGGTATGTGATTGACTTTTATGTAAGAACGTGATATGGTGTTATGTATAAGATGATTATTGAAGGATAACTTCAAATTATCGTGTAAAAAAGCAAAAACATCATACTCTGTGATTAGAATTATAATCTTCGCTCATTAGTTGAGGCATATTTTCCTTTAGCCATTCATTGTTATAAAGATTATCAAGATATCTGTCTCCGCGATCGGGGAAAATAGCAACAATGTTTCTATTAAATTCCTTTGTTTTATTTATTGCTGCTAAAACGGCACCGCTTGATGCGCCGATAAAAAGACCTTGTTCAAGCAATTTGTGACAATTTATTATACATTCCAAATCAGATACCCTAACAACTTTATCAATAATTGCATTACCTAAATTTCCAGGTTTGATTCTTGAACCCATTCCGGTAAATCTATTTCTGGCAATCCTCTCTCCAAAAATCTGAGATCCATATGAATCTACGGCTATTATCTCTATTTGGGGATTTTGTTTTTTTATCCAAGTTGATACGCCTGAAATTGTACCACAGGTACTCACCGGAATGTAGATCGTTTCAGTTTGAGGATATTGACTTAGGATTTCTTCTGCAAGAGAAAAATAGGATTCTTGTATTAATCGATTGTTATATTGGTTTGTCCAGTACATATTATTATTAGTTTGCAATAACTTTTTTACAGTTTCTATTCTTTTCTCCTGATTAGATTGGTTTTTTTCGGGTATATCAATTTGATGAATTGTGCTCCCAAACTGTTTTATTATTTGCAGATTCGCATTTGTAATATTAGAATCCACTACACATAAGCACTTTAACCCTAGGGCAGAACATACGCCTGATAAAGCAATAGCAAAGTTGCCTGATGAAGACTCAACGATGGTTGTATCTTTATTGATCGTGTTTGTGCATAATAAAGATAATAGTGTTGATTTTGCGGCTCGGTCTTTCATGCTACCGAACGGATTCATGCATTCAAGTTTTGCCATCAAATGTGTGTCACCAACAGATACCTCTACCATAGGAGTGTTTCCAATTGCTTTTAGAATTCCTAAATCCATAATTATTCCTCATTTCTTTTATTTTATAGGAGTGTATAATGAAAATTAAAAGTTTTGCAGCAACCTCAAGGATAGTTGATCGTGAAAAAGATATTGCTCAAATAATTGATTTATTTCATCATGCTGAATGTACCCAAGTACATATTGTATACGCCGAAACAGGATATGGAAAGTCATCATTTTCTGCAAAATTAGCTAAAGATCACTTTTTTGCTGACTGGAATATTATAAATGTTAAAACTATGCCTCAAAATGTAAATTACAATGTTTCGGAAGGTGAATACCTAGAATTGATTTTTACAGCTTTAATGAAATTTTTCAAAGCGCAGGGACACTCAAACTTTTCTTTTGAAAATTATTTAACAAGCAATAAAAATAGGATTTTGAAAGAAGTATTTATCGACCAAAGCATCGATCAATTCATTTCAGCCAATTCATTGAAAGAATCTATAAAAAAATCAAGTGGCATAGGATTAAAAAGGTTATTAAAAACAGGCGATTTTAGTTTGCATTCTATAATAAACAATATATCTCCTGTTGCAAGGTGCATAAAATCGGACTATATCCACTATCTGTTTAAAAAAAGTCATATTCTTTTGATAATTGATAATATTCAAAATATAGATAATACATCTCTTAAATATCTCATTGAATGGATAAATGAAACGAAATATAAAAATCAAGGATTCATTTTGGAATATACCATTTCTGATGGCTATTCTCTGGATTCAGTGGAAAATTTGCAACGGGGAATATCAATTGCCGAAGTAGATGTACATTTATGTAGGTTGGAAAAAATGCGTGACGAGTATATTGCGGATCTCCTTGAAGCCCAGCTTAATGTTCATTCCCCTGATATCCACTTTGTTATCAATGCGAAAAAACATTATAAGGATTATTCCGAAGGAAATCTTTGGGATCTTATTGATTATGCAAGAATGTATGATGATCATACAGAGAATGGTGAATTGACCTCGCCAACTTTATTAAACTTGAAAAACTTAAGCCAAGAGTCACAATATATCGTTTCAATTTTGTATTATCATAGCGGACGCATAAATAAAAAAGTCTTTTACAATATCTGGACTAGCGAATTTTCAAATTCTGAAAATGACCTGGATAAATTATTTCTTGAACTGGTTACAAACCAAGTTATTTGTACCAAAACAAATGGAGATAATGAACAAATCTCTTTTATGCATGCAAGTATTCTTGATGCATATAAAGAAAACCTTTCTGATTTTGTTGATATTGACAAGGATGTATATAAGCGTTTGAGCCTTTTTTACGCAAAGGTTTATGAGGGTACAGTGACTGTTGTTAGTAAAGAGGCTGCTTGGCAAATTTTGGTTAAAATCTATTCGGTCAATAATCCGGAAAAAATCATGGAGCTGCTTACAGATTTTCAGACAAACACATTAAGAAATATATCAAGAGACAGCACATGGCATTATCTTAATAAATTGATAGAATGCACAAAAGACAATATTCCTAGATTTAAAAAAATTTATTTTCAAATTTTAAGGATATGTCGTATTGCGTCTTTGTATGAAGAAGGCTATTCGTGTATTAAACTAATGGAAAGAAGCATTGATATTATATCAGATGATGACCTACTTCTGTTTAAGCTATTGTTTCTCTCTATATTAGATCACCACGAAATTGTTATTCAGGAGTATAAAAACGTTATGTCTAGAATAGAAAAGTTCAGCCATACATGGATTAAGTTGAAATTGCTTGTTTTGAATAGCTTTATAGCACTTAATGACAAAAGGGCATGCACCGATATTGACATTGAACTGAACCAAATACCAGGGTTTAAGCATTCTGATGAATATGCCTTTTATTTACGGTTGACAAACATTTATACTAAACCATCGCAGGCTGTTAAAAATGCTAAGAAAAGCATAAAACTTTTTCAGCTAAAAGGCGATAATATTCAAGCAGGCAAATCGTATATCACCTATTCAAAGCTTCTTTCAAGCATTGGAAAGCACAAAAAAGCGATAGAAAATATAAAGCAGGCTAAAAGACTGCTGGAAAATTCAAATCAAGGCATTTCATGCATTTATAATAATTGGGCTGGCTATTTGTTATTATCAGGTGAATTTGATTGTACCGTCTGGGATTATCTAAACATTGCTGATCAACACAGTGTTTCGACTTACGATAAATTATCTGTAATAATCAACAAATTGGCGTGGTGTTATGAGAATAATGCTTTTGTCAGATTAGATCTTCTTAAAAACCAAGCATTGGAGCTTATTAATAAAGAACCAAGTAAATTGATGCACTGTACTGCTTACTATAATTTGTCCATTGCATATAGAAAAGCAGGAATGATTGATCAGGCTGATATGTACTACCAGCAAGCAGTCAATCTGAAGGGGGAATGTTCTTGCATTAAAGCGAGAATTGATGGGATAACATTCAAGACACGTCACCTAATTCCAAGAATTAAAAAGCCATACCATATCTGTTATTTATCTTTCTGGCTGTTTGATTTTTGAAGTCAGGAGTCAAGAGAAGCATTAAATAATACCTCATCATAATATCTGCTGACTATTGAGTCCCATGCTACACAATTCATATAGTATTCCAGACTTTCAAGATTTGCCCCGTTTACAAAGTGGTCCAGATATTGTTCTACGTAATTAAAAGAAGCAATCATTCCTTCGCTTGCTGAACCACCTATTCTAAGATTGATTTCAATGAAATAAATGCCGCTATCATTCTCAATAAACTCTACATTAGATAGACCCGGTATCCTATATTTTGAATAGATTTGTTTGCATATTTGTATAAGCTTGTCATGTTTCACTATTTGGCTGCGAAAAGCTGATCCCATTTGTTTTTCAAGTGATTTTCGGGGCAATATCAATTTGGGACTTCCATTTTTATCGGCAAATATATCTACTACATATGTTGTACCTGTTTCATATTTCTGAGCAAACCAATCTGTATGAAAATGATTTTCAATATGTGACGCTTTCGAAAGATCAACAATATAGATTCCCTGACTTGAAACGGAGCATCTTTTGCGAAATATCACTTTATCTTTTCCAAAAAGTGAATCATAAATAGTTGGTACTTTAATTCCCATTTTTTCAATGGATCTATTTGCTTCTAGTTTGTCTTGGAATATATTAATTGTATCCGAAGGGCAATTATCGAACGGTATTGTTATTTCATCTTTGTGGCGATTAAGAAACCGCACTTCCTTATCTGTTGATACAAAAAGATAATCTATCTTGTGCTTATCTGATAATTCATTGATGAATTGCAAGTATTCCTTTTCATTGTTTATGTTAGGCGCTTGAAAATATCGATCAACAAAATTGCTTGATGCGATATGCCCAGCTGCTGATATGTCAGTTCCCCATACATCAACAGGGAAGCTTCTTATTCTTTTTAGTTGCCTTACTAATAGTGTTGAATTTGTGCTTTTAATATTATTTACCAGGATTCTCATTGCCAACCACCTTCCTATTTTATGTGAATCATCATAAAGAGAAAATTAACACACGATAATTTGAAGTTATCACCACTTGATAAAAAAAATTAGCTCATCGTATCAATTTAAAAGGTACAATGAGCTAATTTTATCATCAATTTCTCTGATACCTCACTGCCCTTTCAAAATTAATAACTCCATTTATCCTCCTGACCTCATCCGTACACATAGCCCTAAGCTTCACCATTGTTTCATCATCAATATCATTGATCGCCGCAAGCATATGTGATACTGCACCGAGTTCAACAGCAACTTTAAACAAGGCACGGGACAGCCTCTGTTCCGTGCCTTTTACAATTCCCTCTGTGAGCGTTGCAAGCTGCGGAGCAAGATAATCCACAAGCTCCGGCTTATTCTGCAAAAGGTAACCGCAGTAAAAGCGAATTGCCTTTTCCATAAACTCCGTGCGAGACGAGCAGTTATCCGACTTGTATAAGATATCGACCGTTTTCATTGTCTCGGGAAAAACATACAGCGGAAACTTGATTTTTTCTGCTGTGACTCCATCGTTTTCTTCTGCAATATCGGCATTATTCTTTGCCTTTTGCACTTTTGACTCCATGATTTTCGACAACCTCCTTTTTTGACTCCATTTTATCAAGGCTTGTAAAACCTCGCAAAATCGGCGAGCTTTGCTCGTCCGATGTGAATGTTTTGGCGGCTTTGACGCCAAAACTTTAACCAGCAATATATTAAATTCCCCTCAAACCCACCCGAAATCATCTGATTTCTGCCATTCTCAAACTCTGCGAGAAATGCCCCAAATCTGTCCCGACTCGCTTTAGGGTAAACTTACCCTACCGACCTCCGAAACTCGCCACACGAGCCGACACGGTGCGAACTGGAGCGAATTACTGCTCGGAATGCTTTTCAGATTCGGCAGGCAAGGAGTTTCTCGGCTTTCTCGCAGGCTTTCTGTCCGACATCATATCAATAAAATCTCTCACATTCTGCGGAACGACCTTGCCGTAAAGCTGATCCGCATACTTTTCAAGCTCCGCCGCAAGAGTTGTGTTCTTCTGCTCCAGATACATCTCTATGGCAGAGAGCTTTTTCTCGTTTACACTTACAGTAACTGATTTTTTCAACCTATCACACTCCAATAAAATTAATTTTCTGATGAGCTGTTCTCATTCAAACTTTCAATAGCGTCAGTCACCTCCTGCGGATATTCTATGCCTTCATAGGTACACCAGCTTGTCCAACTGCCGTTTGAAACAACTTCTTTTGTCACATAGCCGCAATCGGCAGAGGAGAAAACGACCTCGCCGTTACCGACATAAATACCGTGCTGACTGCCGTCGAACAGTCCCACGCCTGCGACCTCCGGCATAGTATCAAGACTTCCTTGCTCTGTATAAACAAGAGTACTGTAATCAGAACCGAACGCTTTATCGGTCGGGCTGTAGTTAAGATACCCAAGCATAAGTCCTGCGTTATCTGCGTATCTGATGCGGTCAGTGTCGTTTCTTTCGCCGATAAAACCATTCATAAATCCCCAGCCGGAAACATACGCATTCTCCGCCCAAGCCGCAAGATCGGCGCAGTTCTTTATACCCTCATCGCTGAACATATACTCATTGATCGTGGAGTTCATCACCCAAGTGTAGCTCCGCATATATTCGTCGTAGTCTATTTCTAATCCGTAAGTTGAATTTATCGCCGCAATCAAATCGCTGTCATTTGGAGCGACAGCAAACAGATTTGCATATGATTCGGCATTGAAATTCTGAACATCTTCAAAGTATGACATATATATCAACTGAGCCTTTATGGTCTGAGAACGAACTCCTGCACTTGTTATAGCGTCCTCGATTGCCTGTCCTTGATTCTGTATATTTGTTATCTGTTCCTGCTGTTCACTGCTAAGTCCGGCCATTATTGCGGATTCGTTAAACAGACTTTTATCAATTTCGGGCGGCTCAACTTCCATACTTCCCATACTCGAAAGTACAGCTACGGGCAAACACATAAGTCCGAGAAAGCCAGCGGCAATACTTCCAATCAGAACAAACAGTTTTCCTCGCTTATCTTTATCACCAAGAATGTATATGGCTATCTTCTTCAGCGCCGCTCCGACCGCAGCCGACATTACACCACCTCACGGACTTCAAATTCCGTAAACACACTCTGCGTTTTCATTTCTATGCCGTGCATATATTCAAGTGCACCACGCTCCGTTGCAAACAAAATAGGCTCGCCGTTATGACGAACCCAATCCTCAAATATATTTCTGCTGTTTTCGGCATAGCGAGTTTTCCATATGCCGTATTTTTTCTTCTGCAATTTTACCGACCTCCTATTGTAGTCAAACTCAAATTTTACACCTGGTGCGAACAGTTTTATCTTCCCCCAGCCGAACCAAACAGCGCCGCCTTGTAAGCAGGAGCTATGACCTGCAGCAGATACCTCTCGTTTCCGCACCGATACAGACAAGTACCTCTTTCGGGATACTTTATCAAGCCATATTCCGATTCTTCTAACTGCAAGGTATCAATAAAAGCAGTGGGCGAAATGTTACCCGGATTGAACAGAAAATGATGTGACGGAATGGAGAACAGCGGCTTTGTAAACTCCTTTATCTCGGGCAGCAAAAAGTCCTCGATATTCTGACTTGCCAGAATAAACGAGGACTCTTTTTTACGAACTCGCTTCATGCCGTTTCTGATATATTCTATTGCGGTCATATTTGTGAGGAATAAATACAGCTCGTCTATGGCTGCAACGGTGTTTCCTCTGCCTAAAAGCTGATTGCTCATGTAGCTTAGAATGTTGAACAGCAGAGTATCTTTCAGCCTTTTGTTTGTGTCCATAAGACCCTTTACTCCGAAGCAGATAAACTCGCCGTCCTTGATATTGGTGTGTCCATTGAAGTATTTGCTCTCAGCACCTTTGCACATACTGTGCAGTCCAAGGCAGATGTTCTGCAACATTTCTTCTGTGTAAAGCTGTTTTTTAGACTTATCAAAAGCGTAAAACTCCTTTTCTACAAGGTCGTATAGATCGGACATCATGGGATAATCCTCATCTATCAGCGTATCAAAGTCTGTGAGATCGTCAATGCCGAACCTTGCGTACAGCTTCATAAGCATAATTTCGATCGTATCTATCTCTGCGTCTGTGAAGTCCTTGTACGCTCTGAAAAAATCCTTGAGATAGCTGATGTGCTGACTGAGCCTTGTGACCTTTCGGAAGGTTTCCAGACTGTCATCTGTGGACCTTTCTCCGTCTGACCACGCTTTCGGTTCAAGAGGATTTATCATAAACTCACCCGACATCATATCGATATACGTTCCGCCAAGGTTTGAACATAAATCTTCGTATTCATGTTCAGGGTCTAAGACCAGAACACTTTTCCCTGCCTCACGCTGATTGCATAAAAGCAGTTTCATCAGATACGACTTACCCTGACCGCTGTTGCCGAGTATAAGAATGTTGGAGTTTGTTTTGTCCTCAGTTCGCTTGTCAAAGTCAACAAGAATATTCGTGCCGTACTTATCTCTTCCAACATAAAAGCCGCTCTCATCGGTCTTGCCGCTGTAATTCAAGGGATAAAGATCAGCCACAGAACTTGCAGGAAGAACACGTTCAAACTGACTTGCAAACACGTTATTGCCCGCAGGATGAACAGACAAGAACCCCTCTTTCTGACGTAAAAGCAAACGGTCAACGGATATTTTGGAGCGTGTCAGCTCCATTTGAACATCGGCTTGCAGTTCCTTTAATTTATCTTCTGAACTTGCTTTCAATTCAAGAAATACAGCCGTATGCAGTAGCGGTTCTTTGTTTCGGCGAAGTTCTGAAAGCAGTTCAACTACATCGTCGATGTTGTTCTGAGCCTTGATACTCTCGTTTACATCATTAGTGGTGGTCATCATATGGTTCTTACGCATTGCCTGCTGAACGATTTTTCTCTGTTCCATACTCGTCACAAGGCGGTTGTAGATTCTTAGCGTTACGCCGTTTCTGTCGGCAAGGTGTGCGAGGATAGCCGTTTCCTCCGTACTCGGCGGATACTCCGTCAACGCCCAGCAAGATTTGTAAAAGTTTCCGCAGATATAGTGGTCGGTGTAAAAGCGGATCACGCCCGGCATGGTGCGGTCGAAAAAGTCCTTTGCTTCCACTATCTCAAGCTGCTCATCAGACAGTTCTTTTTTCTTCTGCTTTTTAGTTCTCATTTGTTTTCGCCTCCAAATCAAATTCGGTTTCTCCCTCGATATCGGGTATCTCATCGCCTGAAATACTCGTTCCGAAATACAGTGCAAGCATACGCTTGATATCAGATTTGCTCATTCGCCGAGCTGCAAATCCGTGTTCGGAAATCGCTTTATCCACTCGGTTGATGGTGTTAAAGATCTGTTCGTCCTTTTCACGTTTGAACCTTAAAGCGAACACAAACTGTCTTGCAGAGGACATTTCAAGTTGTATCTCATCAAGAAAATCAAAATCTTCCTGCAAGAGTTTTCTGACCGCCTCGTTCTGCTCGGTCTGCAAACGCTTATTGACGTACACCTTGTTGGTGTCGAAACACTCGCAGGAGTCAAGAGCAAGTATCTCAAGGTCGGGTATAGTGCTTAACAGCATCATAAGATGATGTATTTTGACGTCGATATTAGCTGCTGACAGCACGGAAATATTAGTCGGCTCTACGCTGAAAAATGCTATCTCAGCCTTATCGGTCTTTACACCGAAACGAGTAAAGCGTTCAAGACCTATCAAGCCCTGAACGCTGTTTTTGTTCTTTGTCATTTAAAATTTCCTCCATAAATACAATTGCTGCGAAGTCAGAAAAAACTTCACAGCGTTAAAAAGATAGTCCATTATCGACATTTCATCTGCTCTTACAGTCACAAAAGCATAGCAGGCTGTAACTGCAAAGGGGATAATGTTCCAAAGATTCACAAGCACTATCACAGACAGAATAATTCCGCTGCATATGATGATAAAATCACGCACGTTCCAGAACCACAGCTTTACGCTTGCTCTCAGGTTTTCGGGGTAGATGTAGATTTTCATTTTGCTCCTCCTTTCAGCATTCCAATAGCCTTAGCACCCATAGAAACAGTATGACTAACACTCATCATATTGACTCTAACGCTGGTATCAAGCCCGTACATCTGAGCTATCCTCGGCACTTCGTTAGCCGACAGGCATATCCCCACAGCAAGCAATGGGTGCTGGGTGTACGTCAGAAGTCCGATATACAATATCGTTGTCTGCAAAAACGCCGTCAGGCAAGTGGCTATGACCTGCTTGCACCAGCTGTAAAATCCGTCTGTGTAGCCCCTCGGAACTCCGAACATATACAAGCTCCCCACAGCTATCTGACACAACATTATGCCGCCTCGCTTGATGTTTGCAAACACAACTTTCACCGTGCAGTAACCGAATAAGATCATAAAAAATAGACTGAACAGCGAAATATCTGAGGCAAGAGCAAATATGACCGCAAGTCCGGTGTCCGCCATCGTATCGCTTGTTCCTGATATGAAGTTTCCAAGCAGTTCAGATGCAAACGTACCCTGCATATTGACGCAGAATGAATAAAGCCTTTGCGGAACGACCGTAACAAGACTTGCCGCCATAAAGCCTTTCAGTACATTTATGCAGGTGTTCTTGATGTTCGCCTGCCCCGATTCATAAGCGACAGCCGTATCGAACACAGCTACAACAAGCCCGCAGACAAAAAGCATCCACGCAAAACTGCCAAACAGTCCAACGAACACCTGTACCCAGGACAAAGCGAAAATATCCGTTGCAGTCTCGTTAATAAATGTGAATAATTCCGCTATCAGACCATACACCTTATTGAATATCCATTCAAACATAATATCCCAAATAGCGTCGCTTATCGCATCGGCGGCAGCACCAACTGTGTTGTCCCAGAGCGATGAGATACCGTCGCTTATCCAGTCAATGGCGTCTGAGATCCATTCAAACATCCGCACCACCTCCTGCCTTTGTTATCTCGCCCTTTACTCTGTACAGCGAGCTGCGGCGTCCGCCTTGGATATGATAGCGAGGTATCCGTTCTAACAATCCACGGTTTTCAAGTTCCGTAAATGCACGATATACCGTGCTTTTGTGTATGCTCAGATCTTCTGCTATTCTTCGTACAGAGGGAAAACATTCTCCGTTTTTGTCCGCACGGTTTGCCAAATAACAGTACACAGCCACCGCCTTGTGGCTTAGTCCTAAGTCGTAGATCCTTCTTGGAAATATCAATATGCATCAGCTCCTTTTACGTTTTAACAGTTGTCTTTTTCTTTGCTGTCAGCTCCTCATATTCTAACGTGCTCTCTTTTTCCTTCTGCGGATATTTCACTTCAACGTCTTTTATCAGTTCGTCACGCTCTTTGTATGAAACGGCACGGGCTGTCTTATCGGGAAGTTTGTATTCTTCTTCAAACTTGATACCCCATTTGAAGAACAGTTTTAACTTGCTTATCATCGGGTGTGTTCCTGTTTTCATAACGATAAACTGTCCTTTCGGCATAGATTTCAGCTCGTCCACAGTCATAAGCGGTCTGCCTATCATCTGCAATGACTGAGATCTGTCCCTGCCGTTTGATACAGAACCGCTTAATACCGTCTGTTCACCTAAAGCTTTTGAAAGCACTTTCGCACTTTGACTGTTTGGTGCAAATCCGCCGAACACAGTAAGCTGAGTGTTGTCGGTTATTATCTCCATACCATGTTTTCCGTAGTTCTGTTCAAGCTGTGCAAAGGACTGGATTATTGCCACGATGGATATTTTTCTTGAACGTCCTGCGGAGAACATAGATTCAGCACCCTCTATCTTAGGAAAAGTTCCAAACTCGTCGCAGTAGAACATAACTCTGTTTTTTAGTTTTCCGCCGTTTTCGTCCGCAATGACTAATATCTCACGATATAGCTGTTGGATAAGCAGGCTGACCATAAAGTACTTGCTTGTATCTTCTTCGGGAAGAACAATAAAAATAGCAGACTTTTCATTGCAGAACTTCTCAGCGTCTATCGCCGTTCCAAAGCACAGCATTTGTTCAAGTTCAGAATCAAGAAAACTGTTGAGCCTTGAAAGTGCAGTCGACATTACCGACAGCATAGACTGGTCGGACGCATTCAGAGCCGCTCCTGCAAGCCATTTGGCTTTGTGTTCGCTTGGAAGCTTATCCATAAGCTTTGAAAAATACATTTTAGGCTTTGATTTCGGGTCTGGCTGATACTTTGCAAGCAAGTCCTGTATCAGCTTAAAAACCGAAACAATGTGACGTTCGTTCTTGTCGCCGAACTCAGCTAAAAGCAGTATGACCGAGGCGAGCAGACCCTCAGCTGCATCGTAGAAAAAAGCGTTTTGTCCGTAGCTGTGGCTGTCACCTCCGCCGATATTGATTATTGTTTTTGCTGTGATTTTAGCGTATTTCTCAGCCTTTGCTTTCGCCGAAAGGTTGCTCTTATCTTCCAAATACAAATCCATGTATTTATTAACAAGATGCAGTATATTGTTCTCGTCTGAACGTGTGGGATTTCTAAGGTCGAGAACAGAAACATTGTAACCGTAATACTTTTTGGCGATAGTTCCGTAGTTTCTTGCAACGTCGCCTTTTGTATCAGTTGAGATAAATGACATTCCGCTTGCACAGGCAAGTTCGATGTTAGGGTACAAGAAGTATGCGGTCTTGCCCACACCCGCAGCGCCTATCATAAGCGTGTGAACATCGCCGTCATCTACAATAGCCACAGTTTTTTTGCCGTGTGTCCGACAGCCTACCACCGTACCTTGAACAGTCGGCAGGTTCTGACCTTTTCTCCACATCTCCGGCTCGAATTGCAGAGGGATAAAAGTACGCTTTATCTCAGCTTTTGTCGCCCACCTCGCAGTTCCGTGCTGTCCATTGCCGACTTTTTTTGCCTTTATTCCGTTAAGCGACTTGTTGTCAAGCAGATTTACTACCACTAAAAAGGCAATGAAACTTACAACAAGTACGCCTATTAAAAACATTTGTTTATCATTCAATTTCTCACTTCCGATCATATAATATTCTTTCTTTTGTATTTAATAAGATAGTTAGTTTGTTGTCTTCAAGGTATTGCGCTGTGAGGCGGAGGGTATCGCATTACCCGAATTCCATACAAGGTTCGGGTTCGGGAACAATATCAATATCCTCATTCTGCTCCTGAATGGAAACGCTTAAAGTTTCCTCAACCGATAATCTGACGGCATTGTCCGCAAGCCGGTACAGCAGCTTTGCCGTATTTATCGACTGCTCACGGGTACGGGCGGTCTGTCGCAAGTCCTTTAGCACTGTCTGAACACACTCCTGCAAATTCCTCTGTTTCTGTGATTTTTTGCCCTTGTCGGTGTAAGGCTTGTAACTGCCTTTTAGCTTTACATGAAGCCTTTCAAACGCTTGAAATTCGCTGTTAATTCGCTCACTTTTGGGCATGAAAAATGCCGAGCCAGCCAAAGCATACTCGGCAAGATATTTGTATTGTCCGTTTTTAAACGTTGCATAGATCTGCGAGGTCAGCTTGTCGGGACGGCATTTGAGATACTGCAAATTTTCAGCCTGACGATGATATTCTTCTTTATGCTTGTTAGGCACAGCAGGCAGAGCATAAACGCCATTCTTTGCTTTTAGCACCTCGTTCCAATCTTTGTACGGAGGTGCAAGGCGTTTGACGTTTGAATATCCGTTCTCATTTAGAATATCCCTTAGACGGTCAACCGCCTCGATCCCACCCTCGTCATTATCAACACAGAGAATGACTTCTGACAGGTTTGAATGGTTCTTTAACGCCGTCAAAACAGCATTTTCATAAACTCCGTTCATAGCGATGTAGCTGTGTTTCTGCCAATCATTCGGATACAGCGTAAGAAAGCTCAGCATATCAATGGGAGCCTCAAACACATAAAGACAACTACTTTTTCCGAAGTGTGCAAAGCTGTATCTTGTGTCAGAACCTTGACAAGTGATCCTGAAACTATTGCCGTAAGAATTCGTTGAACGCTTGCTTGCCTGCCTTGGAACGCCGTTTTCGTCAACGCCTACAAACACCGCATTGTGATGTTCCTTGTCCTCATAAAGCGTGTGTTGTTTCGCAAAATAGCTGATAATATCCGGTGCGATAAACCGCTGTTTTATGAGGTAAGCATACACTCTGTGCATATTTGTGTTTGCTTGGGGCAGTCTGAACTCTTTCTTTTCTTCCTTTGCCGATACTTTCGGCGGACTGTGGGACAGCGGAGTTACCCTCTGTCCCAACAGTTCCTGCACCGCCGTCTGAAAGTCCATATCATAAAATTCCTGCATGAATTTTATTGCTCCGCCGCCTATCTGATTTTTGTGATCGAACCAGGTAGAGCCACGGAGCGTTATGCTGTCGTGCCTGCCTGAGCTGTCGTAGTAAATGAGCTTATGCTCTCTGCCGACACGCTCTAATTTCTCGCCTCGCATTCTCAGGAATTCTTCGAGGTCTACGCTGTTGGCAAGGATTTTTTGTTCGTCTGTAAATGGGATATATGACACTTTATCACCTGCTTTCTGTTTACTAGGGTTGATTTTTCGAGGTTGGTGTGGTATAATGGATAATAACATAAATCGAAATTTGTAGGAGATAGCCATGAAAAGTAAAATTATCTATTGTCTGAATTTTCTCTGGACGAGTTTTATTGCATTTTCATTTCCAATATGTTTCGGCTGGATTTTTCTTGATATAACTGGACATTCAAAAGGCTATAGCTATGATTTAGGCTCGGAGAAAGATGTTTCTATTATGCTTGGCTGTATTGAGCTACTGATTTGGCTTGCTTTATCATTTCCCTCAAATATCTATGTATTTCGGAAAACATTGAGTAAAGGCAAGGCATATCTGCTTATCCCTATCGTATTGTATATAACACTTGCTGTAATTTGCGTAATGATTACACATGGTGGGTGGACATCATACGCAAAAGAAGTATTTAATATATAAATTCTGATTTATACTCCCCAAAACCAAAGGGCTGAGCCAACCTCAGCCCTTTTTTCATTTTAAATCAGTACTTCACATTCTCCGCAAACTTAGCCATCAGCTGTGAAAAGCTCTGCCTTTCCATCATATCCGAACTGAGAAAAGCACCCGATACAACGGTAAGCTTGTTCTCGGAAAGTACAGCGTAAGTTTCGGTATACCCGAACTGCGTCGCCATACCATCGGATTTCTGAACAGAGCCGTACTGCTGATACTTACCCTTTGAAACAACACTGCTTGTCATTCGGTAACTCGAAACAAAGTCATCTTCGGTGATACCGCTCATCTGTGCGGAGGTCTGTCCGAAGTAATAATCTCCGAAACTTTCAAGGATATATTCCATGTCGTAATCAAGATCACTCTGACTTAGATCAATACACAGAACATCGATCATACCGCCGCCGTTTGAGCCTTTCAGCGATATATTCTGCACTCCGTTTGAACTGTCTGTCTGCGTTTCAAATGAACAGCCTTTCATTGCCTCTGTTACCAATGCGCTTGTATCTGCAAAGCATATATTTGAATCGAAAAACTCCGCAATAAAGGTATCATATTTTACCTGTTCTTCATCGACGGTACTTTCAGCCTCCGAAGAGGCAGCCGCACTTACTGTCGGTGCGGCTGTTGTGACCGTTGTCTGCTCGGCTTTGAACGGCGGCGAGATATTTCCGCAGCCTGTAAGGATCACCGCAGACAGTACGGCGAGTATAAGAATATTCTTCATTTGTCATACCTCCTTACACAATCGACCAAATATACAGCGGAGCTGTTAGGGTGAAGATAAGACAGCCAAAAATTATGGCTATGGGAGTCCATTCCAACTGACCGTGTTTTCGATAGTCGAGATATGCGAGACCTATCTTAACAAACAGCAAAACCGCAAGAATTACGTCAATTACGGGGAACACAACGTTGTTTACAACCGACACCACCTGCGACCTTGCGGTAGTCCATGTGCTTTGGACTGCTCCTGCAACATCGCCGGAAGCGTAAGCTGTAGTCGACATCATTGTTGCAAAGCAGAGTGTGCTTGCAATCGCTGCAATAACTTTCTTTTTCAACTTCATTCCACATCACTCTCCTCGATAATTTTTCCTACCAGAATAGTACGGCTGTTACCCTCCGCACTTGTACAAGTGGATAACATAAGCAAATGGTCACTTTCGGTTACTTCAATCTCCTTGTAAATACTTGCATAGTTTCTGAGCTGATTATCCCATTCATTAAAATTCGGAGCAGCAAGATAAAGTCCGCTTGTATCGGAAGTTCTTGCAACCGCAAAGAAATCTATAAGCCTAACATCGTTCTCAGTGGTCAGCCAGCCGTAGCTGTGATTCATGAAATATTCCTCGTTTTCGTAATTTGGAATATCGGCAAACATCGTTCCGTTGCCCATATTGTGACCGTAGATCACGCTATTAAAGTCAGAAAAATCGCTTGAACAGCGATAGTCCATAAACAGTAATCCTGCATACAAATATGAGCCGTCCACCGCCCTGCGCGTGTAATATTCGTTATCTCCCGACTGCATTACCGGGTAATTGATATTCGTATCGGGAATATACAGCCAAGCCACGGAATCGCTGTGCTCTGCTGAAAGCTGCCTGACCTGTGCTGTAAGCTCCTTTTTTGTATCTTCGGGAACTCTGTCCGCCGATGGCTTGTCAGAACTATTGTTGACTGCCTCATCAAGCGTTTCTCTCGCTATTGGGGTAGGAGCATAGATCAGAATATCCTGCCAATTGATTTTCTGAGCCACATCGTTTTTCACCAGAAGATAAATTCCCCCTCCAAGGAGGGCGGCTGCGGTCACAGCCGCAATAGTGCGAATAACTTTGGTTTTCTTAGTCATAGATCAATCCTCATCAATTTCAATAAATTCGGGGCAAAGAGCTGAATGATCTTCAGGCTCCTTGTCATCATTTTTCTTTCTGCTAATGATCAGCACAAGAAAGATTATGAGCGAAGCGCCCATAAGTGCAAATGCCGCAAAATCACTGTGATTATCGCCTGTATACGGAGTAGTCGTTTTAGGTGTAAGCTCGTCATACATAACGACTTCGGTCACAGAACCGTCCTCGTTGACAGTAAACCTGATCTCGTTTGCGATCTCGTAACCCTCAGGTGCTATGATCTCTTTAAGTGTGTATTCCTTGCCGGCAATAAGTTTCCTTTCGATCATATGTGGTTCATTTGTGGATACCCATTCCTCAACAACATTTCCGTCCTCGTCGATGAGCTGGAGCGTTGCACCGGGCAGTTCCACACCTGTGGTAATATCCTGCTTGGAAATCTGTACCTTTGTTGTGTCGTCGATCATTACAACGAGTGGATTGCCGTTTTCAGAAACAGCGGTTGCATCCACATTTTCTACGGTAACATTGCCATAAACGTCGACTGTAAATCTGATGTCATTTGCAATTACATATCCGTCGGGTGCCGCAATTTCCTTAAGAGTGTACTCTCCGGCAGGAAGCTCGGTTACAATATGATTTGTGCCGTCGGAAACCCATTCATCAACTACATTATCCTGAGAGTCAATAAGCTGCATTTCTGCGCCGATAAGTTTCTCGCCGTAAACATCGACCTTTGAAATCTCGATTGTGATTGACTTGTTGACAGCAGTTATTTCAACCACATCGCCGTCCTCGCAAACAGTTACGGGATAGCTTTTATTGCTGAGAATATATCCTGTGGGAGCTTTTATCTCTCTGACAACATACTCGCCGTAGGGAACGTCATCAAACTCAAAATATCCGTTTTCATCGGAGATTGCGGTCATTATTGCATTGCTTTCAACAAACTCTGTACAGTCAATTCTGAATAACCCGAATACCGCATTTTCAAGAGGTTCGCTCTTGTCATCTACCTTGTGTCCCTCTATCCTGCCACGCTTGAGAAGATTTACAAACTGACCGCAGTCAATAGAAACTGTAGTTACTTCCTGACCCATATACTCAAATGTCACAAGATACTTTTCACCGTTAAGAACATAGTGTTCATCGGTTGCAATTTCCTGAACATAATACCTGCCGAAAGGTATCTGTACATCAAATTTTGCATTCATATTTTCATCAAGTGAAACCTCCGAAAGGAAACCGTCGGCAGGAATAACCGTACCGTCAGCCGCCGTTATATCTTCTGCGGCGAATAGTCCGAAACGAACGCTTGTATAGTAGTCCTTGCCGTAGATCCCGAACAGTTCATCATTTTCCATAACCTTAGAAAGCGAGATCCTCACGCTCTGATACTCATTTTCAAAAGCTGTATTCACAGTATCTCTCACCTCAAATTCCTGCCCTGCATATGT
>ENA-UEOI01001316-UEOI01001316.1-human-gut-metagenome-genome-assembly--contig:-NODE-1316-length-21811-cov-80.475798_pt1 | contig 21811 bp, 20 predicted proteins | sample MGYA00242883_ERZ507882 | MGnify/ENA primary metagenome ERZ507882 (study PRJEB26167, sample SAMN06115502) | human gut metagenome | host: Homo sapiens | place: China:Chongqing | collected 2015-07-29...
AGACTTACGTTTTCATGCGCTTCACCGGAATCCGTGTCCGGAAGCGAGTGAAAGGAGGATGGCTCTGCACCTTCCGCCTGAACTGGCACAAGAAACTGAGGTTCATCCTTCAGGACTGGCAGATTCGCAGCTTCCTCCGACAGATTGATTTCATCTCCGAGCCCAACGCTTATCCCGTCCGGCTGGACAGAATAGGCGGTCGGTATGCCATCGATGCGATGCTGCACGGCCTGAGCTTCGAAGATTACCTTTGTTGTGAGAACCACTACCAGGGCTACCTGTATTCGCAGAACGTTTCCCAACTCAAAGCCCTGTATGGCTTCCTCTACAAGAAGAAGCCGGGCGTCAAAGGTTCACTGAAGGCTGCCTTTTTCCGCATCAAGGAGTACGAGCTGGTATCCGTATTCCTCTGGTGGGGAAGCATCAAACTGTACTTCGCCTCCCTTTTTCCCCATTTCTTCCAGCCGTTCCACCAGAGGACCGACGCTGATCAGCCGGAACTGCCCGACCTGATGGGCGCGATGAACGCCCAGATCCGGGCACTGACCGGCGGTGACGTAACAAAAGAAAAGGAAGTCCTGCAGATGGACTGCTGGCGGGCCCTGACCGAACTGGACGCCAAAGCACACGATATTCAAATACTAAAATCAAAACAAAATGGACACAAGTAAATTCTTTGACGGCCACGCCTATTTTAAAGAACTGACCGAAAAGAATAAGCTGGCCAAAGCCAACTCATTCTTTCCATGTTCCTGCAGCGGTATCAATTCGCTCCAGGATGTGCTCGACAATTCCCGGAAACAATCTGCTTTCGTCTGCGTCGATGATACCAACGACGCAGCCACCGAACAAATCGGAGGTGGCTGGTTCAAGAAGCGCACCTTCACGGTATTCCTCCTGATTCGTTACCGCTACGACGACATGACCGAACGTGCGGCAAAGCTGAACATCTGCCGACAGCTCTTCCGACAGTTCCATTCCCGCATGATCCGTGACAAATACATCTACGAAGACCTGGATTTATCCTTCCTGAATGTATCCCGCATCTACACCCGTGAACTGGGTGAATACTTTATTTCCGGATGTACCGGCTTATACTTTATGGTCGAGCTGACCGAACCTACGGATTTATGTTATAAGGAGGATGAGTGGAATGGCTAGAGGATGGCATGGAATGAATACAGGGTGGCACAGCCTTGATTCAGAGAAGAAACGGCAAATGGCAGAAAATGCGACTCCTGAAGACCGTTTAAAATACATGAACGCCTGGTCGGAGATGATGGTAAACATTTGGCGTGAGAAGATAGAACGATTGCACGTAATAGACACCTATACTTTACATCGGCAAATCACTGAAAACGTAGCTGGATCAACCGACTTCGCAACCATACAGCACAAATTCATGGAGTACGGTATATACCAAGATTGTGGTACCGGAGTCGGATATAAAAAAGGTAATCAAGGTTATCTTGATGTGTTGAATTACAGCTATCGCGTCGAAAACAGGCTGGATGTCCCACGTAAAAGAGGACCAGGTTGGGGAGGCGGATATACTTCAGGTGAAACAAGGTATCCTCGAGAATGGTTCTCACGTCCATATTATGCCTCAGTTATGGTATTAAAAGAACAGATGGCCTTCATGTATTCAGAAGAATTCTGTGGATTAATCGTTGACGCCATCCAATACAACGAAAGAGTAAGAGGAACATCGTTGAGAAACCGTCTTTGGGGTTCACATTGGAAAAACAAGAACAGGTATTCTTATTAATGTCTTTTTGTAGAATAACTCGGTAAGTTTACTTCGTAAAAAACTCAGAATTATGGCAACAAAAACATTCGAAGAATTAAAGCAACTGGCTATCCAGATCCGCGATGAAAAAACAAACAAACAGAATACAGCCACCCGTGTAGGCACGGCAATGCTGGAACACATAAACAAGCTCGAGCAGGATTACTATGACAAAATCCAAACCGATGAAGAACTGAAAGAGCGGGATGATAAACTTACCGAGTTATCAGACAACGTCGGACTGTATAACGTAGACAAGAACGTACCTCTTGGAAGCGGATTCTATACATCTACGACGGCTCGTGCGGCAGTTCCTTCATCGATTCGCAAACTTGGACTGATTATCACTTACAAGACTGACGCGACCACCAGTGTCACAGAACAATTTATCGGTTCTGATGTATCTGGATGGGCTACCGATACAAACTGGAAAAATGTAGGTTCGGAATGCGGAAATAAAATTTTGGATTGGAATACAGATGTTGCTTCCACAAGAAAGCAAGTTCCTTTAAAGGAACGTAAAGCTGGTATTCAGATTAGTTATACTCCTGATGGCGTGAACTGGACAAACGAACAGTATATTGGTACATCTTTTACTGACACTGAATTTATTAAAGATAGTAACTGGCATAATATGAATATGTTATTGTTAGATATTGATTGGTCAGTAACCAATAAGGCTATTAATAGCACATCTGGTATTGATTCTGCAATAAATGGATATGACAGCACTGATTTTATTGACATATCTAATGCAGGAATCATATATTTTATAGGTAATTTTCCTAAAGGATGGAACTCAATCATTGCATTCTATGATATAGATAAAAACTATATGCCTGATGATGGACTTAAAGCAACCGAAGATTATACAACAACTGAGTATAGTGGATATATAAATAAACCTTCAGGAGTATGTTACATGAGGTTAACCTGCGAAAGAAAAAGAGCATCTTCTTACAAGTTATATTTTGTCCCCAGCATAAGTTCATCTGCTCTTTTTCTTGATTATTATAATTCAAGCAAAGGAAGCGGAGTTTTTGATACTAAATTATTGAATGATGGTTCTAAATTAAATATAAAATTAGATTGGATTGAAGGAGAATATTTTGGGTTAAATGGAAAAATTGCAAAACATAAAAACTATTGCAGAACAGATTTTCTACCATGCTGTTCTAATGATATACTTTATATTGATATAAAGAATAAGCCAAGAGGTTCATCATTTAACATAATAAGCTTCTTCGATAAAGACAAAAATTATATCAGTGGTATTGCAGGAGATTTAGAAACTGGAGATTTACATGAATTTATAGATATACCATCTAATGCAAGATACATGACTTTCACAACAAATAAAGATTATGAATCTTGGGTGAACGATTTTACGATATATTTATATTTTTATGGGTCGATGAAACAGATACAAGATGATGTATTGAGTAAAAAATATCCGAGTATAGTCTTTCCTAAATATATTGATTCTGTGATAGGTCGTGAGTGTAATATATTTTATGAAAATCTTGAATTAGATATAAATAATGTACCAATATCCATAAATCCGAATGACAATTATGGTGCAGAAGTTCAGCTAAGAGGAAATATAATACAGCATAAAGCCACAACCAATAATAGAATCATTAATATAGGATTTTTTGATAAAGTCAGTGGGAATATTCAATTTCGTAGCATTGAAAAAGGAAACGGAGATGGCTCAGAAATAAATGTATTATTGATAGGCGATTCAAATATGACAGACGCAAGAGTTTCTGAAATATTCAGATTACTTGAAGAAGATGGAGACTATGTGATTAAACAGATAGGTATAAGAGGAACATCGTGTAAACACGAGGGACGCTCAGGTTGGAGTTATAAGATATACGCAACACTTAAAGAGTATAATACAACCAAAAATCCTTTCTTTAATCTATCTACAAATCAGTTGGATATAGCTAATTATATGTCTGAAAATGGTTTTGATAAAATAGACTATATTATAATTGATTTAGGAACTAATGATATTGGAAGTTTAAGAACATCCGTTATAGATGCTGCGGAATTGGACACAATTATAGGATATATTGAAACCTTTATAAATGGGTTCATTGAAGCATGTCCAAATTGTAAGATTGGTATTTGTCTACCCCCTCTCGGATGTACGTATTATAATAAATCCAATATAAGACCTTATCTGTTCAGGGAGAATATGTTTTTATTGAATAAAAAAATAGTTGATAAATTTGATGATGGGGCATATAATGAAAATGTTACTTGTGTAGATTTAGCGACATCAATACATTATACTCATTATCCAAATAATATGGAAAATCTATCTTCAAGAATAGAGGACAAAATTCCAGTATATACAGATTGGGTACATTATAATGATACAGCGAAATTAGAGACAGCAGATAGAATGTATTCTAAGATAAGAGCTTGGATGAATAATTTATTATAAAAGTAGAATAACCCAGTAAGTTTAAAACAATAAAAACAGACAGCATGAAGAACAACATACTCGGATTCGTGGCCTACCTTCTAGCTACGATTATCTTTTCCCCGTCAGCAGGGATTATCCTCCTGGCGATGAAGGAAAACTCAGACAGATGCCACTATTACGACGGGAAATGGAACAAGACCGACATTGCAATCGGTCTGGCAGCAGTGTCCATCGGAGTGGCTGTCAGATACTTTTTTGATTTTAAAATCAACTTATAGTAGGCGTCTGAATACATTATTAAAAAGAAAGCGTCACCATTATATTCGGGTGACGCTTTCTTTTTAATAAACCAATCCACTTCGCTCGAAATACCCCAACGAAGTTTAAATTGTTCAATCCCTCTCTTTTTGATACGAATTATATCCTCAGCAGAGAGTTGGGCCAGATCATACACGCCAAGAATCAAATCATGAACCTTACCGTTTACAGAAAATGTTGTTCCCAATAAATCCATTCCTCTTATTTTTTATTACATACAAATATAAAACCTGTTCTTGACATAGAAAAACCTGAAAATCTACAAGTTACCTAAAACAGAAAACTTCTACAGACAAAAAAATAGGCTACAATACAGTCCAAGGGATATAATTGTGAACAATTTATTTTTCCTACTTTTTTAGTGAAATCATTTGAACCATTCACCCAGAGTCTAAATTTCTGCAATAATTCATCTAAAAGATTGTCTTTTTACACCCCTCCCCTACATAATACCTTTGAGAAAAACACAAAATAAACATGGAAAAATATGTAGGATTTATCACACAAGACATCCGCTCCGGCGTGACTATTATTTTCATCTGCCTGATACTGATATGCAGCGTCTGTATGCTGGATTTATGGACGGGTATCGATGCAGCCAGAGCCAACAAAGAGAGAATATGCAGCCGCCCGCTGCGTAAGACCGGAACTAAAATCGTCGATTATTTCCGGCTGCTTCTTTTCTTCATCATGATTGACATTCTGGGACTATGCTTCCCCTGGTACAACTTACCATACGGGGCAGTTATCGGCACACTTGGCGTGCTGATTGTCGAAGGCTTGTCTGTCATAGAAAACTTTAAGAAGAAAAAGAGTCATGCGGCAGAGGTAGCCGATTTGGCTATGCGGATTACGGAATGTGCCACACCGGAGGAAGCTCAAAAAATTATCAAAACTATTAAGGAAGGAGTGAAAAAATGAAACAGCTACCACGAGGCCTGCGCAACAACAACCCAGGCAACATCCGCAACTCAGATGCGACAGACTGGCAGGGAGAGATTCCTGCATCTAAAAAACAGGACAACACCTTCGAAGAATTCGAAGACATGGCCCATGGTTACCGGGCATTAATCAAGCTGCTGCAGAACTACCGCCGGAAATACGGATGCCAGACGATTGCAGACTTCATCAGCCGATGGGCACCCAGAACCGAGAACAACACATCAGGCTACATTTCACGCGTATGCCAGGAAATGCAGGTCCCGACAACCTACGTTCCGGATGTGGAGGATAAAACAACCATGTGCGCCTTTGCTGCCGCTATCTCACAAGTGGAAAACGGAGTACCAGCTGTAATGAAAGACGTAGAAAAAGGATGGGAGCTGCTATGAAATCATTGAATATACTTTTCTTCATAATTATCTTCAGTACGGTGCTTTTCAGTTGTGAAACCGGGAAGCACCTCACTTCAGAGCACACACAAATCATTGTACACGACAAGCTGATACCTGTTTTCAAGCCAGCAGACTCCGCATCCATCCGGGCCTTGCTGGAATGCGACTCGAACGGTCGCGTCGTCCTTTCCTGGTTGGACATGGCACAGTCCGAAAACGCACGCCTACGGTTAAGACTGGATTCCATGGGAAACCTGATGGCAGACTTCAAGGTGCCTCCAGATACGGTATTCATTCTAGGAAAAGACAGTACAATCATTCAAAAATCAGTGCAGACGATAGAAGTGGAAAAGAGGCTTACCCCATGGCAGAAGTTCTGCATGGTATTCACCATCGTAGTGCTTATCCTCTTTGTGCTGTTTGCAGTATACAAAATTCGTGTAATCTTAAACAAGAAATAATATGGCTATAGACCAGGTAGCAACCGTCGAGGTCCGCGTAAACGGTGAAGAAGCAAAGCAGGAGCTCAAGAATCTGGAAACGATTGCGTCCGGATTAAAAAAGGAACTGGCAGATGCTTACCAAGCCGGTGATACATCTAAAATCAAGCAGGTCACTTCCGAGCTTCGAAAAACGGAAGCCCAGATTAAGACGCTGAAGAAAGATACCACGGCGCTTACCGAGGTAATGAATAACCTCGACAAAGCCACGCCTAAAGAACTTCGTGCTACCCTGACAGCCATCAACCGACAACTGAACAGCGGGCATATTAAGCGAGGTTCTGCAGAGTGGAAATACTACCAGCAGCAGGCTAAACTGGTGACGGCCGAACTTCAGAAGATAAAGACTGAAGTACAGGAGACAGAAGGATGGTTGTCCCGCTTCAACAACGGTTTTGCTAAATGGGGCGGCCTGTTGGCGACGGGTGCAGCCACCATCACGGGCGTGTCTATGGCCCTGAATACCCTTCGCAACAACCGCGATTCAAAGGAATCCTCCCAGGCAGAGTTGAAGGCTTTGACCGGCCTGGATGATGAATCTATCCAGTGGCTTACGAAACAGGCCGAGCAACTGTCCACTACCATGGACGAGTCCGGCCTGCGCATCCGTCAGTCATCCGACGAAATCCTTCAGGCATACATGCTCATCGGTTCCAAGAAACCGGAGCTTCTGAAGGACAAGGAAGCCCTGAACGCCGTCACTATCGAAGCCATGCGACTGGCTGCAGCAGCCAAAATCGACCTGAAGGATGCCGTAACAGCCACTACCGTATCTCTTAACATGTACGGAGAATCAGCTGACCAGGCAGCCCGATATGTGAATGTGCTGGCCGCTGGTTCCAAAGAAGGTGCAGCTGATGTTTCCGCCCAGGCTGCATCCATCAAGAATGCGGGTGTAGCCGCCTCCGGTGCAGGAGTGAGCATCGAGCAGCTGCAGGGTACCATCCAGATGCTAGCAGAAAAAGGACTGGAGGCAGAGCCGGCCGGTACCGCACTACGCAAGTTCTTCCTGGTACTGCAGACTGGTCCGGACGAAACCAATCCGAAAGTGGTTGGCTTGCAGACTGCGCTCGAGAACCTGAACAAAAAGTCACTGACAGCTGCACAGATCCAAACCATGTTTGGTGAGGAAGCCTACTCGGCTGCCACCATCCTGATAGACAATGCCGATAAGGTACGACAATACACCGAAGCTGTCACGGATACCAACATCGCCATGGAACAGGCAGCCATCAACTCCGACACCAACGAGGCGAAGATGGCACAGTACCGCAACAGCATCAAGGAGGCCGGCATCGAACTGATGGAGCGGCTCAATCCGTCGTTGTCACTGTTTACCGGCTGGACTACGAAAATCATCGTGTCCCTCCCTACCCTGATTGACTGGTTTATCAAATACAAAGATCTCATTATACTAACAGTTGGAAGTTTAGGCACATATATGGCAGCTCTAAAACTGGCTACATTATGGGAAGAGAAGTTTAAAGATGCAAAAGCTGCAAGTATTATAGTAGATAAGGCCAAAGTAACATGGAGCAAAGCAGTGACAGCAGCTTCATATCTACAGGCTTCTGCAATGTTCTTGCTAACCACGAGAATGTCCAATCTTACAACTTCTATAAGACTTTCTGTAGCAGCATTGAAGATGTTCTTCACTACCCTAAAACTTAATCCTTTCGCAGCCATATCGACAGCAGTAACAGCGTTGGGATTTGGTATATATAAGTTAATAACTTATACAAGTGACGCAGACAAGGCCTTCAAAAATTTTTCTACAAACAACACACAACAACAAACGGAGCTTTACAAACTTTACGATGCAATCAGAAATACCAATGAAGGTAGCAGACGCAGAATCGAGCTTATAAAAGAATTCAATGACAAATATGGTGGTTATTTGGATAATCTTCTTTCAGAAAAAGACTCTGTTCGTGATATAGCAAAAGCCTATAAAGACGTTTCTGTAGCCATACAGAATAAATTAGCCTTAGAAGAAATAGAAAAGAGGAAATCAGAAATAACAAATAAGTCCCTTGAAGATAGAGCCGATTACATGGCTGAGTTTCAAGGCATTTTATCACGTAGACTAACTTCATCTACAACTGATAATATCAGAAATGTAGTTATAGGCTATGTAGATGATATGGTAAAAAAAGGATATACGGAAAAACAGATTGCAGATGCCGTGTCCAAATCATTATATAAGAAGTATGGCAATTCATTAAAACTCTATGACTTGTCAGACGCTAAAGATGTTATAAAAGATTATGTATCTATAGTAAAAAATGATTATGACCGTATCGCAGAAATAGAGAATAAATTTAGTGCCTTAATCGTCAAGACCAAAGAAAATCAGAAAGCAGTCAATCAATTAGACGAAATAATCGTAACTCCAGATAAAAATGGCAAAACCAATACAGATATAACAACAACTCGGACAGATAACGAACCATCTACGACAGAGATTGCGTCCACCGCAGAAAACAAGCGTTATTACGATGAACTGGCCGATTTGAAACGTACCTATCTAGCCAGTGACGAGATGACACAGCAGGAATACACCCGTTTCATGGAAGACCTAGAGATACGTCACCTCGAGAACATGATGGCCATCGCCGGACTAGAACCGGAGAAACGCCAGCAGATTGAACAGAAAATTCTCGAAGCACGAATCAAGTACAAAGAAGAATGCAACAAGCTGGATGAAGAAGATGCCAACAAAGCATCTGAAGAAGCCTTTACCCGCCTAGAGAAACAGTACCAGCTGGAGATTGAAAGTGTGACACAGAAGCATTATGCCGGACTTTCATCAGAACAGGAATACCGTCAGCAGCTACTCGATATTCAGAATGAATATTACGACCAGGTACTTTCTTCTTCTGAAATTTCCGAAGAAAAGAAAGCTGAGATTATTGACAAAAAACAACAGGCGAGCCTTGAAAAATCCCGTAAGAATTATGAAGAAAATCAGCGAAAGATAAGAGAACAGCTATCCTTCGCACAGAATATAGGTCAGCAGTTTGGCGAAGCATTCGCAGAAATGCTGACAGACTCCGAAACGTCCCTGGGTGACTTCATGAAAGCAACCTTGGAAATAATCCTGGACAGCCTTCAAAAAATGATGATCGCTTACATAGCTGAAACGCAAATGAAAAATATTGCAACCTTAGGTTTCATCGGACTAGCTAAAGCTGCAGCCGAAATTGCATTAATCACTGCGGCCTTCCAAACGGCAAAAGCTGTAATAAATGGTTTTGAAGAAGGTGGCTACACCGGCTCCGGAAGACATGACGAACCCAAAGGAATAGTCCATGCCGGAGAGTTTGTAGCCAACCGTTACGCAGTCCAGAATCCAGCCATCCGTCCGGTTCTTGACCTGATAGACCAGGCACAACGAAACAATACCATCGGCAGCCTGACTGCAAAAGACGTATCAGCCGTATTATCACCTACAAATAGGTTGACAACAAACAACTACTATCAGACGGCCGAATCATCCAGCCAGGAATCAACGGCAGTCATGCTGCAAAATATGAAATGCATGGAGAAACTTCTCAAAAGATTAAACGAGCCGATATTTACCTATACTAAAGCGACTGGTAAAATGGGCGTAAATGAAGCGCAACAGTTAGTAGAAAAAATGAAGAAAAACGTTACACGAACAATAAAGTCATGACACAGCTGTTTATCGATTCAAAAGAAGTGAAGTTACCGAGTGAATTTGAACTCGAACTGGTCACAGAAAATCCATACTTTACCAGAGTTGGCTCGTATACCTATGATATTGAGATAGACTTACGAGACCCTTCCAATCGTGAGATATACAAAAATATCAACCGATTAGATGTAACCACCCGCATAAAAAACCGCAAGGCTATGCTGATTGTGAACGGACTATGTGCGATTAATGGTATTGAAGTAATACTTTCAATAGAATCCTATACAGCGAAGATTCAGATTATAGCCGGCAACTCACAGCTGAATTATGAAGGTGGTGATAGCTGTATAAGACAACTCCCTTTTGATGGAATGTCAATATTACCCAGTGAGGCTATTAATACCCTCTTCGGGACTTATCCTGCCCACAAGGCCGTGTATACACCAATTATCAGCTATATAGACAAGGATGGGAACTCCAATATATTGAATATGGTAGAAGTTGGTGCAGATATTACGTTTACACGAGCAAACAATATCGCTCCACAATATTATCTGCTATATTACATTGATAACTTATTACAAAAATTGGGGTTTACAAAAGGGAAAAACGAATTGGAGCAAAACGACACCTGGTGCCGTATATTCGTAGCTAACCCTTATAAAAATAGCAACCCGGGAGACTTGCTTCCAGACTGGACAATCAACGAATTTCTCGAACAGATAGAAGTATTCTTCAAATGCATTGTATCCATTGATTCGATAAATGGAGTGTACAATATAGTGAACATAGACCGGTACTTTGACAACGCAGGTATCATCTTTATCAATGAGGTAATAGAGGATGAACTGGAGAAAGTATATGACACCGATACGAGTTATTCGTATGCGTATGACAACGTAGCTTACAATCTTCCGAGTGAAGACTATTACAACTACCTCAAACTAAAAGATGGCATACGCGAAGTCTGCACGATAGAACAGAAAGATTCATACAGAGACTTCAAGACAAACTACGACCAGTATTTTTCAGGCCCCTATCTGCTGACATCAACAGATTACAACCTGGAATACGTGGTCTCAGAATATACTATCAACGATGAAAGTGTAAAAGGATTAAGAATCGTAGACAGGCTGAGAGATGCAGGAGATACGACAAGTCAAAATAAAACTTCTTTCGATATTATACCGGCACAAGTAGATGCAATCGAAATATACAGTAAAACGACCAGCCATTACTTGATAGGGCCTGCTATAAAAAAAGTCCGTTCTGAAACGGAAAGCCAGGCAATCAATGACCTGATCAATGGCAACGCAGATGTAAAAGGTGACATCCCTGATAAATTATATGTTGGCATATATTACGGAGTCTGTGTAGCACTTAACAAGGGTACAGGAGAGCACGAAGAAGCGTATTGGGACAAAATGCCCATGTCATGCCATGATAATTATTTCATAAATAAACCTACTACCATGACCGGTTCACAATCCATACTAGAATTACCATCATACTCATTAATATTAGATGGTGATAATGGTTTGTTCAACCAGGTGTACAAGAGTAAAAAATCCATTGATACAACCTTGGAATATCATTTCAAATTCATTGCAGACAGGATTTATGAACTGAATAATATTTTTCTAATTTGCAACAAAAAATATTATTGCAAAGAGATACATTATAAAATATCATCAAAAGGCATTGATAAAATAGCTGAGGGGATATTTTATTTTATTGAATAATTGCTTTCTATACAACATATAAAGACTGTCTAAACATCTGTTTTTTATATTAATATAGATAGATAATAGTGTTATTTATATCTAAGATATTAGATACGCTGTTGTACACTATAAAAATTATAATTACTTTTGCAACAAAGAAGCACTAAAATAATAATAAAAAAGGAGGTATCATGTGTATAATTAAAGACGTTACTCGATTCATCGCGAATGGGGCAAAAGTTTTGCGTGATTCTTCCCGCGGTGAATACAAACAGGAATCTGAAATTATTTCCCAACTAAAAGAAGAACTTTTTGTCGAATCTGACAAAATGGACGATAAATCCAAATTAAGACAAGATAGAAAGAATATTGAGAAAGACGTAAGAGAAGCTTGGGAAAAATTAAAACTAAGTAATGGCTAAACAACAAATTCAACAAAAAGAAACTGTCGTTGCAGGACAAGGAGGTGTGGGCCAACAGTTAGAAAGGACTTATACCGTAGATGACAACAGTTTGCCGTCTCCCCAAGAATTAGCAGCTTATAAGGAAATAGATCCTCAAATTGTTACGTTCTTGATGGAAGCTTCCGTTAAGGAGCAAGACCATCGACATAAGATGGATAAAGTAAAGTTTGATTTAGTTCGAAGATCCGAATCAAGAACAGGAAGAATGAACTGGTGGGGTATGGCATTTGCTTTTTTATCTATTGTAGTAATTGTAGCCCTTGCTGCTTATGCTTTATATTTAAATAGACCTTGGTTTGCTGGAATATTAGGAGCAGGTACATTAGTTACAGTTGCCTCAATATTTATTAACAAAGAAAAGCCTGATACAAAGAAAAAATAATCATAAACTTATCCTTTCCCAGTACTCCTTAGCCAGTACCGCAGTACTTTCCTGAAAGTACTATAGTACTTCCGCGGCAGTACTGGAGTACTCCTTAGGAAGTACTGAGAACATAACTCAAATACTCTATAAGAAGCGGAAACCTTAAAAAAGTTTCCGCTTTTTCTTTTGCCATTCCAAAATAAATCATCATATTTGCAATGCTAAACATTTTATATAACGTTGGATGCAGGGCAATTGGCTTGCATTTTTGCAGGTATTTTTTATGTCCGCATATTTGGTAGTACCATTAAATACTGGTATCCGTGTACCCCCGTGTGGAGCGTTAATGCGCCCACAAGCATTCGACGTTAATGTGTTTAGCAGCGGGACAGGCACGGATACTTTTTTATTTATATGAACACTTTAAACGTCATTTCCAATGCAGCAATGCTAAGCTGCCTCGGAACGTCAATCCACGAAACGGATATTCGCTCATTCAACAGCAATGCTTTAAGAGTTTATAATCCAGTAACCGGTGTCCGCCATCGCAAAGCAAGTACTACTTCTGAAATAAGGCAGAAGATTTGCAGCTATATTCTTAATACATTTCCTAATGTGCGCCGTATAAAGATTGTTGATACCGGTAAAAATTTTTCAGCTCGCGTATGGTTCAAGTCTGGTAGGACATTTTGTGAGAAAGCATATTCAATCAGGAATCTGTATGGAATACTAAATGATAAGATTAAATTTATCTCTGAACAATAAAGAATGTTGCCCGTATGGAAATATCCGTATGGGCTTTTTTTAAAAGTTCCCCTCAAAATGTTTAGTCTCCTCATGCACCGTCATATCTGCCCCTTTCAGGTACTTATTGGTTGTAGAAATATCCGCATGACGCGCCTGATCACGGGCAATGACTATTCCTTCAGCGTTGGCCAAATCACGGATACCGGTGTCCTTCAGTGAATAGAACTGGTAGCTGTCCGGAAACTTCAGCTTTGCTCTGACCTTATTGAAGTAGTTCCTGTACACACGGGTGGTCACCTTCTCACGTGAGGGCTTAAAGCCCTTACCGAACAGATAATAATCATTGGGGAAATTAAAGACACCCAGGTCAAGCATTGACTTAATCAGTGCATCATTCAGTCCGACCATGCCATCCTTCCGGTTCTTGCTGATACTGGAACCGATAAATACTTTCTGTTCCTTCAGATTGATGTCAGCCAATCGAATATTGGAGATTTCATCCGGACGGATAAAGGTGTAATAAGCAAACTGACACAAGAACAAGAAATGTGGGTTCTCTTTCTGGAGATACTTCTTGAGCTTCTGAATATCCGGAACCGTCAGGGCAGAACGTTTCTTCTCTTCTTCTGCCAGCTGCCGAATCTTCTCAACCGGATTATGAGTAAGGTATTGCTTTTCCATCATCCAGTTACAGAGTGAAGACAACCAGGTACGGTAATTATTCCGGGTTCTGGCCGATGAATCCCGGTCAAGCAGCACGTAGTCCAAGAAGTCAGAGATGAAAGACTGATCAATTTGATACGCATACACGATGGCCGGAATATGTTTGGCTGTATACTCCTCAAATACCCGCAGGCGCTTCTCATAATCCTTCAGGGTATTCTCCTTAATGGTGCCAGCTGCATACAGTTTGCCCAGATATATATGATACCTTTGGATAATTTCTATATACGGGGTGTATTGCCTGGAGTTCTCCACATTAGCCCAGGGATTCCATCCGGAACGGAGCTTTACATTAAGATTGGTGATGATTTCATTTGCCCGACGGCGACGGTCGGTCAGCTTGGGTATTCCATCAAGCATATACTTTTTCCGCTTCATTTTCTGTTCCAGCGGATCGTATGCCGTGAAGTCAATATACCATGTTTTACCAGTATGTAACTTGGGTTCCGTGTACGAAATTACACTCTGAATCGATGCGTTTTTTCTAAGTGATGAACACATTTTTTTCTACGTTTTTCGAATTCGAAAACGCAGTACGGTTTGACATCATGAAAATTGGTTGTCCGAAATTTGTCCGACCTATAAACGGACAAAAGCTGCAACTTATTCAGTTACAGCTTTTTATCTCGGCACGGGAAGAGAGGCTCGAACTCCCGACACTCGGTTTTGGAGACCGATGCTCTACCAACTGAGCTATTCCCGTGTTTGCGGTTGCAAAAGTAGTACAAATTTCGGAAACTGCAAGGGATTTTGAAAAATATTTTTCCAGAACCCCCTCTACAGTAAAGATAAGTCATTGAACATCTGACGATAATACGCCACTTTTTTTTCAAGCTTTAAAGGGTAAGCCCGACTGGAAGACGGCATCCGATAGAGGGTCAGCTCCCGATCTCTGAAATGAAACGTACTTCCTCCTCCTACTGGCGGCTCTTTTGCTTCCATCTGTTCACAAAACACATCCGTCGCTTTCTGACCGGTAGTCACCACCGTCCGACAGGAAGGAAGCTGCTGAAGAAGCAACCCAATATCCGTAGGCGAAACGACCTCTAAAAACTTGTCGGATGCATTGTCCTGCAACCTGCGCACGCACGAAGCCGTATCGTACAGAGCAATCCCTTTTTCACGCAGAAAAGCAATGATACGCTCTTTATCAAATATCTTTTCAGGACTGAGAAAGTAATCCTTGTCATCAAAGAAAATGAAGCCGAAAATACGCCACATATCATTCTGCAGGTTGGGATAAAAGAAATCCATACTCCAGCGTTTCTTCTGCGGAGGAAAACTACCCAGCATCAGCAAGACTGCATTCTCCGGAAGAAAGGGCTCCAGCGGATGATGCTCCACTCCTGAAAGCAAATGCTCGTCCAACGTCATGCTTTTGGTTTAGGTTCCTTCTTAGCCAGCAATACGATGTTATAGACATATTCTGTCATCCAGCTTTCAGAATAGCCTAATGCATGCTGATACTGACGAATGTTTCCGCAAGTCTTACGTACGCCATCATCCTTCCAGTCTACTTTTGTCAGAATGTCATGCACGGCTTTTTCCGTCATGTTACGAAGCATCTTCTTAAATATACCCGGCATACGGAACTTCCATTGCATCAGGTTACCAATCACCATCATCAAATCCTGACTGAATCCCTGGAACATGAAAAGATAGTTCTTTATATCGTTCACATTGCGGCAGTTGCGCTTGATAGAACCATCAATCTCCTTGAAGAAAGTTTCAGGCAGACCATAAATATCCATCAGCATCTTGCGGCAGCGTGTACGCTCTGCGATACCAAGTTTGTTATTCTGCGTAGGAACTTTCAATGTACGTTTGAACACAGCCAAATCCGGCAGAAAGTTAATGTTACTGATACCCAGCTGAGCTGCCATTACTGCCTGATAGTACACACGAATCAGCGTCATGAAGTCTTCCATTCCGCCCACACGTACCGTTTCATCAGCATCTTCTGCTGTTTTCTTGCCTAATAGTTTTGAAAATATACTCATACTTATACTTTTTATTATTTTTTGATTTGCAAAGATACGAAAATAGTTACCAACATTCTAAATCCTGCTCAATATCTTTCATCTGCTCTTTGTGAAAGACTGGACTTTTGATGCCTTTCCGCTTCTGTGCCAAGTAATCATCGAGCAAGCGAAAAGCATATTTGCCAAGCAAGAATATTGCAATCAGATTGCAAATGGACATTAAAGCCATAGTAACATCAGCCAAGTTCCATACTAAATTCAGACTTGCCAATGAGCCAAACAAAACCATCCCTCCAACCAACATACGGTATAAAACTACCGGCCACTGACGAGAAGTGAAAAAGCGGATATTAGCTTCTCCGTAATAATAGTTTCCTAAAATGCTGCTGTAAGCGAAAAAAAGAGTAGCAATGGCTACGTAGACGCCTCCGATATTACCAACCTCACTGGTCAGCGCCGCTTGGGTCAACTGAATACCATCCAGGCCACCACCAATATAATCCTCACTGAACAAAATGATAAAAGCTGTACAGGAACAAATAAGCAGAGTATCCGTAAACACTCCCAGTGCCTGAATAAATCCTTGTTTAGCGGGATGGGTTACATGAGCCGTTGCCGCAGCATTGGGGGCAGATCCCATACCAGCCTCATTGCTGAAAAGTCCCCGTTTAATCCCTTGCATCAGAGCCGTTCCTATTCCGCCACCAACGGCCTGATGCCAGCCAAAAGCATTACCGACAATTTGTTCAACAACTGCTGGAATACGGTCAATGTTAGCCAATACAACAAACAAAGCCAATGCAATATAACCGACAGCCATGACAGGAACAATGACACTACTGATAGCAGCAATACGATGTACACCTCCAAAAATGATGACAAGGGTTAATACCGAAATGACAATTCCTGAGTTCAAAGGCTCTACAGAAAAAGCACTTTGCAAGGCAGCACTCATGGTATTACTTTGCACCGAATTGAATGCAAGACCAAACGTGACCGTAATCAGTACAGCAAAAAGTACTCCCATCCAACGTTTCTTCAATCCACGCTCCATGTAATAAGCAGGTCCTCCAACATAGGAATGTTTTCCTTTGACTTTAAAAAGCTGGGCTAACGTAGATTCCACAAAGGCACTGCTGGAACCCAGCAGCGCAATAATCCACATCCAGAAAATCGCTCCTGGTCCACCTACCGTAAGGGCCGTTGCCACACCAGCCAGATTGCCGGTTCCAACACGGCTTGCCAGCGAAATGGCAAAAGCCTGAAAAGAAGAGATATGTTTCTCGTGTCCGTTTATCTTAGCAGTCGAATCACCCAGTAACCGGATCATCTCACCCAACATACGGAACTGTACGAAACGAGTCTTAACACTGAACCAGATAGCGCATCCCAGCAACATGACTACCAGGACATAAGTCCACAAGACATAGTTAGCTTCATTTATGATATTCGTGAATAGCTCCATGAAATTTATTAATCAGATTTGAGTTTAAAATAAAATGTATGCTCTCGGAATACCGGTTCCACCAAGTCAAAACGAATAAAATCTGCCAACAAGCCAATCACCAGCTTCCGCGGAAGCCCTGAAAGCCTGACACACTTATTCAACGTCAATTCGCCGTGCTGCCCCACCAGGTTTAATATAGACTGCTCTTTCTCTGTATAAGTCACTACCACTTCTTTTTTATTGTGAAACCACACGTTCAAGTGGACCGGAGTGGCCAAGATTGTTTCATCTTTAATGCGCAAGTAAGCCTTGGGCCGATTGTCTTCATCGAGGGCATAGACAGGCTTCTCCTTGCTTTCAGGAACATAAACCTCCAGCACATCTTTTCCTTCCACCCTATATAATTGGTTATCAAGTTGTAGGGCAGGCTTACAATACATTGTAGCTGCAGCTTCTATCATGTAAAGCTCCTCTTCCGAACGTATTCCTGCTATTTTCCCGTTATCTTTTACCCCTATAAGCAACCTTCCCCCTCCGGTATTGGCAAAAGCCGACAAGCTCTTCGCTATTTTCCGGGCATCGGAAATGGCAAATTTGAAATCCTGATGCACATGTTCACCTTCAGTAATGAGTTGTTGTATATAATCCGCGTCTGTAGTCTGTTTCATTACCGGAACAACTCAATCACAATGTTTATGCGTCATGATGTCGAGCACCAGCTTGTCGGTCTCGTTCATGCCTTCAGAACCGATTTTCGTCAGATTACGGATACTGAAATCCACATTGTCTTCAATAATACCTTCTACTGAAGTCACACACTTTCCTTCCATGGCCAGGATGGCAGAGAACACAGCGGTAGATACCCCACTGGTCAGTTTCAAAGCACAGCTTGGCTTAGCTCCGTCGCAAATCATACCTGTCAGATTAGCAATCATGTTCTGCACGGCATAAGCTACCTGCTTATACTCCCCTCCCATCAGGTAAGTAATTCCGCAACTGCTTCCTGTAGCCGCCACGACACAACCGCACAAAGCCGACAGACGTCCCAGATTCTGCTTGATGTAAATAGCCGTCAGATGACTGAGTACCAAGGCACGAATCAGTTCTTCTTCCGTCTTGTGATTCTCTTCCGCAAAAACTACGACCGGAAGTGTGGCAGCAATTCCCTGATTTCCACTACCGGAATTACTCATCACCGGAATCATAGCTCCTGCCATACGGGCATCACATGCAGCAGATGTGTACGAAAGAATATGTGTGAATGTATTGCTTCCCATGATACTCTGCTCACTGCGGCTGCTCTGCAAGGTTTTTCCCAGTTCATGCCCGTAATTTCCTTTAAACGAACGTTCCGCAGCCTGTAAGTTCAGGCGTTTGGCCTCCAGGATAAAGCGAATCTCATCCAGCGGAGTTGTAGTAGCAAAGTCGTACACCTTACTCAGATTCAAGTCCACTTCTTCTGTATCTGCTTCAGCTCCCGTCTTGGTTCTATGATCGAACAAAACCTGACCGTTCCGCTCTGCATACACAAAATTTGTATGCCCTCCGCTGATGATAGCCGTAGCCTCATCTCCATCGGCCGAACAAACCACTTCAATATACAGTTTCTCTTCGATACCTTCCTTCAGTTCTATCTTAATGCCTTGACCGGCTATCATCTGCTTTCCTTCTTCCACACTCTCGGGAGTGATGTCTTTCAGGACTTCCAGTCCATATTCCGACTTACCCTTCAAGGCCCCCAGTGCAATGGCAATGGGCAAACCAATCATACCCGTACCGGGAATACCCACTCCCATGGCATTTTTCAAGATGTTAGCACTCAGACGTGCGGTAATCGTTTCCGGACACTTCCCCAATACTTCCGTAGCCTTGGCCACGCAAAGAGCCACAGCCACCGGTTCCGTACAACCGATAGCTGGGACCACCTCCCGCTGAATGAGTGCGATGATACGCTCTCTTTCTGCTTGTGCAATCATACTGACTATTTTTTATAGTTCTTCAATCCTGTTTGCAGGAATTCCACATATTTCTGAATATCCTCATCGTACGAATAAGATTTGTTCAACGGCATTCCTTCGTTGTCGAGCAACACATAGAAAGGCTGTGCGTTAGCTCCGAACTTGGAGCGCTGCAAGTAGCTCCACTTATCGCCCACCGTACGCAATGTACGTTCCGTACCGTTTTCCATCACCTTCACCGGTTCTGGCAATTTGGTCTTTTCATCCACATACAGCGTAATCAGCACGTAGTCTTCGTTCAACAGTTTGCTTACTGTAGGATCTGTCCACACAGCCAGTTCCATCTTACGGCAGTTCACACAACCATAGCCTGTGAAGTCAATCATCACCGGTTTTCCCTGCTGACGGGCATATTCCATTCCGGCATCAAAGTCATTGAACTTCGCATGCACTTCATTCTTATATAAATTGAAATCCTGTGTCTGCATAGGAGGAGCAAAAGCGCTCACAGCCTTCAACGGAGCACCCCACAAGCCCGGTACCATATATACGGCAAACGCCAGAGAAGCAAGTGCCATAAAGAAACGGGGCACACTTACCTTTGTGTCGTCATCATCGTGCGGGAATTTGATTTTTCCCAGCAGATACATACCCAGCAACGCAAAAATCACAATCCACAATGCCAAGAAGGTTTCACGATCCAACAGACGCCAGCCGTAAGCCAAATCGGCTACAGAAAGGAACTTCAATGCAAATGCCAGTTCCAGGAATCCCAGTGTCACTTTAATGACATTCATCCAGCCTCCCGATTTCGGCATGGACTTCAGCCATGACGGGAAGAGTGCAAACAGGGTGAACGGCAAAGCCAACGCAATGGCAAATCCCAGCATTCCGATGGCCGGTGCCACGATACTTTCAGAAGTAGATACTTCCACCAGCAAGAAACCGATAATCGGACCGGTGCAAGAGAAAGAAACCAGTGACAGCGTGAAAGCCATCAGGAAAATACTCAACAATCCGGTAGTCTGTTCTGCCTTGCTGTCTACCGCATTGCTCCACTTCGACGGAAGGGTAATTTCAAATGCTCCAAAGAAAGAAGCGGCAAAAACCACCAGCATCAGGAAGAACAAGATATTAAATACCGCACTCGTAGACAAGTCATTCAAGGCACTGGCACCGAAAATCAATGTAATGGCCAAACCCAAAGTGACATAAATCACTACAATAGAAGCGCCATACGTCCAGGCATCCCGAATACCTTTCCGTTTATCCTTGGTACGTTTCAGGAAGAAACTTACCGTCATCGGAATAATCGGCCATACACAAGGAGTAAACAATGCCAGCAGTCCGCCTACAAATCCGGCAAAAAAGATATAAATCCATGAATGAGACTCATTGTTCACGTTTTCACCGAATGAGCTTAATTCCTTAATAACCGGTTTCCAGTAGTCAGCAGCTTCGCCCGCAGCCGTATCTTCACCAATGCGAAGCGGAACCAAATCCACCGATGCCGTATCTGCTAACATCAGGTCCTCTGTCGTTGCGACTGCTTCTTCCGCTGTTTGCTTTCCAGCAGCTTCCCCTTTGAAAGAAAACTCTACATTAGTAGGAGGCAAACAGTTTTCGTCATTACAAGCACCATACTGCAGATAACCGCTCACTTCATATTTTCCACCTTTCAACTTGATTTTCTGCACAAAGGTAGCCGTGCCTTCAAAGAAACGAACCTGCATACCGAATATCGGGTCCATCTTGTCAATTTCCTTACCGGCAGGTTTCAGTTTGCCAACCACCTCTGCCCCTTCAAGCTTATCCGTATTGAATGTAGCTGAAATAGGACCTCCTTCAGGCAGGTCAGTAGAATATACATGCCATCCCTTTTCCATTTTTCCGGTAAATACAATTTCCACCTCATCGGCAGAAACCGATTTCCATTCAGTCTTAAACTTTACCGGTTCCTGTATCTGAGCTAATACCGGCAAGCATAAAATGGCCATGAAAAGCCAGCTAAGTAGAATCTTCTTACTCATAAATATACCTTAGATGATGTAATAAAACTATATTCTGTAAAAAAAGCAGGGCAAAGATAATCATTTTTCTTTCTATAATGTAGGACGCTTTACGATTCACGAGCGTTTTTTATTTTTAATACGACAATTTCTAATTTCGGAATTTTCCTCTTTTGGTTAATCATAGAGTGTCCAAATAATTTTTTCCTCTTTTGTTTGCAAAATAAAAAATAACCCCTACCTTTGCACCGCCTTTGAAAAACAAGGCAACTCTTAAAAGAGTTTTGGAGAGGTGGCAGAGTGGTCGATTGCGGCGGTCTTGAAAACCGTTGTACCGCGAGGTACCCGGGGTTC
>ENA-UEOI01001328-UEOI01001328.1-human-gut-metagenome-genome-assembly--contig:-NODE-1328-length-21652-cov-30.888158_pt1 | contig 21652 bp, 19 predicted proteins | sample MGYA00242883_ERZ507882 | MGnify/ENA primary metagenome ERZ507882 (study PRJEB26167, sample SAMN06115502) | human gut metagenome | host: Homo sapiens | place: China:Chongqing | collected 2015-07-29...
AGAACATGGAGAAAAGCCTTGATATAACTGCATTTTCTTTATCCCTGTTGATAGGGAATATATGCACTGGGTCCATCTCCTAAGCGGAAGGCCAGCGGTCCGAATCCGCTCAGGCGTGCCAAAGAGCGCCGAAGGCTTAGCCTTCGGCGCTCTTTTCTTTTATAGATGCTGCACAATGGTGACCGCGCCGGAGAGAATGACATAGGCGTAGACGAGACGGCGGAGCTGCACGGCGTTGAGCTTTCCGCCGAGCTTCAGCCCGAAGCGCTGCCCGCAGACCACGCCCGCCACGCCGAGCAGCGTCAGCGGCAGGAGGTCGAGCGTGTAGTAGCCGCTTAAAACGCGCGTGGTAATGGACGTTACATTATTCACGGCGAAGTTGGCCTGCGCGTTGGCGAGATAGCTCTCGCGGCTGTCCGTGGCGGCAAGGTAATAGATCGCCATGATCGGCCCGCCGATGGAAAACAGTCCCCCGCAGACGCCCGCGAGCAGGCCGCAGACGACGGTGACCGCCGGCGTAACGCGGATGGCGGCCTTCTTTTCCGTCAGCAGCAGATAGGCGCCGAGCAGCATCAGGAACGCGCCGAACACCATGGTCATCACGCGCAGGTCCATCGAGCCGATGAAGCGGATGGCCGTCACGCTCGCCGCCGCGTAAAGCAGCGTGGGCGGCAGAGTGAGCTTGAGGTCGATGCTTTTGCGCAGCTTCCACGCCAGCGTGACCGTCAGCCCGAGGCAGATGGAGGTCGAGACCGACGGCGCGACCGCCATGGTGAAAAAGTACGGCAGAATGGTCATCATCACGACCGCCGCGCCGAAGCCCGTGATGGATTGAACAAAGCCGCCGAGCGCTGCGCTCAGCGCGACTGCAAGGTATACCATAATCGCTTTCCTCTGATTTCCTTTTCTGAAAAAATGACCGCCGGCATTTCTGCCGACGGTCATTGTATGCTTTTTCCCGAATCGTGTCAAGATTTCGCAAAGCTTATTTGCCGCGCTTCTTGCCGAGATAGGCCTCCTTGACCTTTTCATCGGCCAGCAGCTCCGCGCCTGTGCCGCTCATGGTGATGGTGCCGGTCTCGAGCACATAGGCAAGGTCGGCGATCTTGAGCGCCATGTTGGCGTTCTGCTCGATGAGCAGGATGGTCACGCCCTGCCGGTTGATCTCGCGGATGATGTCAAAGATCCCCTGCACGACCAGCGGCGCAAGGCCGAGGGAGGGTTCATCCATCATCAGCACCTTCGGACGGGACATCAGCCCGCGGCCGACGGCCAGCATCTGCTGTTCGCCGCCGGAGAGCGTGCCGGCGAGCTGCCAGTTGCGCTCCTTCAGGCGGGGGAAGAGCTCATACACCCACTCGATATCCTTTTCGATCTCTTCCTTATCCTTGCGCAGGTAGGCGCCGATCTTGAGGTTTTCGAGCACGGTCATGTCCGGGAACACGCGCCGTCCCTCAGGGACCTGCGCGATGCCCGCGGCGAGAATGGCGTTGATGGGCTTGCCGAGCAGCTGCTCGTTGTTGTAGGTGATGGAGCCGGACTTCGCCTTGACAAGGCCGGAGATGGTACGCAGCGTGGTGGATTTGCCCGCGCCGTTCGCGCCGATGAGGGTGACGATCTTGCCGTCGGGCACCTCCATGTCAATGCCGCGCAGCGCCTGAATGCCGCCGTAGGCGACCTGAAGGTTTTGAATTTTAAGCATCCTCTTCCACCCCCAGATAGGCGTCGATGACGCGCTGGTTATTCTGGATCTCCTCCGGCGTGCCGGTGGCGATCAGTTCACCGAAGTCAATGACGTAGATGCGGTCGGAAATGTCCATGACGAGATCCATGTGGTGCTCAATGAGCAGAATGGTCATGTGGAACTCGTCGCGGATGCGGCCGATGAACTCGGTGAGCTCGTTCGTCTCCTGCGGATTCATGCCGGCAGCAGGCTCGTCGAGCATCAGGAGCTTCGGATGCGTCGCCAGCGCGCGGGCGATCTCCAGCCGGCGCTGCTTGCCGTAGGGCAAAGACGTCGCCAGCTCGTCCTTCACATCCTCCAGACCCACGATGCGCAGAAGCTCCATGACCTCCTCGCGGTGCTGCGCCTCCTCCTTGCGGTTGAGACGGAACGTGGCGGAAAAGACGTTGCTGGTGCGCAGCATATGCTTGGCGATGAGCACATTGTCGAACACGGTCTGGGACTTCCACAGGCGGATGTTCTGGAACGTGCGCGCCATGCCGAGCTTGGTGATCCGGTCGGGCGTAGGGTCGAGCACGGGCAGCTGAACGAATTTCCCGGCCTCCTTGCCCTTGTAATTCTGCTTCATCTTGCCCTGCGGATGGTTGCGAACGATCGGCTCGCCCATGAAGCTGACCTGACCGTTCGTCGGCTCATACACGCCGGTGATGGTGTTGAACGCGGTGGTCTTGCCCGCGCCGTTGGGACCGATGAGCGCGACGATCTCGCCCTCGTTGACCTCAAGGCTCAGGTTGTCGACGGCGACGACGCCGCCGAACTGCATCGTAATATTGTCAAGACGCAGAACGTTTTGGCTCATTTCTCGCCGCCTCCCTTCTTTGTATGACGGCGCAGGAGATCGGGCAGCTCCTTATCGCCCATGATACCCTTGCGGAAGAAGAGCACGACGACCATGATGATGACGGAGATGACCGCCATGCGGAAGCCGTTCTTGAAGAGGCCCGGCGCCGTGATGCCGAGGAACTCGCCGGTATCCAGACCGCGCAGCAGCCACTCGAGCGCCGCGATGTAGAGGAAGCTCGTGAGCACGCTGCCGGTGATGGAGCCGATGCCGCCGATGACGACCAGCAGCAAGATCTCATAGGTCATGCTGCTTCGGAACGACATCGCCGGCACCGCGCCCATGTACATCGCCAGCATACCGCCGCCGACGCCCGCGAAGAACGAGGAAATGACGAAGGCAAGGCGCTTGTGGTGGGCAAGATTGATGCCCATCGCCTCGGCGGCGACCTCATCGTCGCGGATGGCTTTGAACGCGCGGCCGTAGGTGGAGTTCACCAGCAGCACAACGCACGCGATGAACACGCCGATGAGCAGCAGGTACGCGGTCGCGCTGCTGAAATCGGGATAGCCCTTGAGAAGGTTCGAGGCGTTGGTCAGCGGACCGATGGCGTTCCATTGGATAATGGTGCGCATGATCTCGGCAAAGCCGAGGGTCGCAATGGCAAGGTAGTCGCTCTTCAGACGCAGCACGGGCAGACCGATCAGATAGGCGAAGAACGCCGCGATCAGACCGCCGACAAGCAGCGCGAGGATCATGCCGACCGCCGAGCCGACCTTGTCACCGAGGAAGCCCGCGAAGATCTCCGGCAGGGAGAACTTCACGATACCGCCGTCAAAATACTGGTATACGCCCGCGCGCTTGGCGACCGGGATGCACAGCACCGCATAGGAATACGCGCCGAGGAGCATAAAGCCCGCCTGACCGAGGGAGAAAAGGCCCGTAAAGCCGTTGAGCAGGTTCATCGAAACGGCGACGAGGGAATAGACCGACGCCTTTTTGATGACCTTGATCACAATGTGATAGCCCGGGAGCTGGGAGTCGAGGACCATCGTGACCGCCAGCACGACGAACAGGATGAGCGCGGTGAAGATATACTCTTTGCCGATCGTTTTCTTTTTCATCTTCACCCCTCCTTACACCTTGTCCGTGACCTTTTCGCCGAACAGTCCCGTGGGCTTAACGCACAGCACGATGATCAGCAGCGCAAAGGTGAATGCGTCGGAGAAGGTGGACTGGCCGAGGCCCTTGATGATCTCCTCGCAAAGGCCGATCAGGAACGCGCCGACCACCGCGCCGGGAATGGAGCCGATGCCGCCGAACACCGCCGCGATGAAGGCCTTCAGGCCGGGCATACCGCCGGAGGTGATCGCCACCGTGGGATAGTTCGTAAAATAGAGCATCGCGCCGACCGCGGCGAGGAACGAGCCGATGACAAAGGTCATGGAAATGACGGAATTGATCTTCACGCCCATGAGCTGCGCCGTCTCAAAGTCCTTGGCGGCGGCACGCATTCCCATGCCGATCTTGGTCTTTTTGATGAGCGCGACGAGCGCAAAGACGAGCGCGATGGTCAGAACGGGCGTCACGACCGTGACCCGCTTGGTGGACGTGCCGAAGAGCGTGATGGTGTCGGAGATCCAAGGGATCGACGTCTTGACCGGCTGCGGCAGGCCGCCGGTCAGGTAGAACGCAAGATTCTGGATGAGGTAGCTCACACCGATGGCGCTGATCATCAGCGACATACGCGGCGCCGTGCGCAGCGGCTTATAGGCCACGCGCTCGATGGCAAAGCCGAGAATGACGGTGAAGATGAGCACCAGCGGGATCGAAATGTACATGGGCATGGACGCGGTGGTGTAGACCATGATCAGGCCTGCCACCATAAAGACATCGCCGTGGGCAAAGTTAATGAGGCGCAGAATGCCGTAGACCAGCGTGTAGCCGATGGCGATGAGCGCGTACTGACCTCCCACAGAGATACCGCTGATCAGATACGGTAAAATTCCCTGCATGGAAAACCTCCTGTTGGTAGGATATCAGAGGAAAGCGGAAAACGGGGAAAACTTGGCGGGGCTTTCGCCCCGCCAAGTTTGCTGCTTGTGGAGAGATTTGTGGGCTTTTCTCAGTCGATGCCCTGGATCTTCACGAAGTCCCACGCACCGGTCTCGGTGTTGGCGGTCTTGATGTAGGCCGCGTCGCGCTTGGCGTCGCCGATGTCGTCGAAGGAGATCTCGCCGGAGATGCCGGAGTAGGTCACGCCGGGCAGAGCCGCGAGGATGTCGGCGGGCGCGGTGCTGCCGGCAGCCTTGATGGCCTCGAGCGCGGTGAAGTAAGCGTCGTAGCCCATGACGGTGACGGCGGAGACCATGTCGTTGCCGCCGTTGTTGGTCTTGGCGTCGGCGTTGGCATTGATCCACTCCTTGATGCCGGCGTCGAACTCGGGATTACCACCCTCCTGATAGAAGGTCGTGATCTTAACATCGACATCCTTGCCCTTGGCGGCCTCAACGACCATGTTGCTGTCGAGCGTGTCGCCGCCGAGGATCGTGCCCTCGAAGCCCTGCGCGGCGGCGGCCTCAACGATCAGCTGCGCATAGTTGATGGAGACGGGGGAGAAAATGACGCCGGCGTTGGCAGCCTTGGCGTTGTTGATGTAGGAGACGAAGTTGGCGTTGCCCTCGGGGAAGTTCTCGGCAACGACCTTGCCGCCGAGCTTCTCAAAGGCCTGCGTGAAGTAGTAGATCAGGCCCTGATCGTAGTCGCTGCCGAGCATACCGAGCAGGTAAGCGGTGTCGACGCCCAGCTCCTTATAGGCATAGTTCGCAAGAACGGTGCCCTGGAAGGGATCGAGGAAGCAGATGCGGAAGTACACATCGCAGTCGGAAGTGACCTGCGGGTTGGTGCAGGTGACGCCGATGGCGGGCACGCCGGCCTCGGCGAACACGGTGCCGCCGGCCATGGACACGCCGGAGCCGTAGGAGCCGAGCACGATGCTCACGCCCTTGTTGACCAGCTCAGCGGCCGCGGACGGGCCGTTCTCGGCTGCGGTACGGTTATCGACGACCTCCAGCTGGACCTTGTAGGTCTCGCCGTTGATGTCGACGGTGGGCTGGACATAGTTGGCATACTGCATACCAAGCACCTCCTGCTTGCCGCCGGCGCCGTTGTCGCCGGTGAGCGGCTCGAAGACGCCGATCTTCACGACCTTCTCTTCGCCGGTGGTGTTGGGCGTGCCGCCCTCCTGCTGTTCGCCGCCCTTGTCGCCGCAGGCGACCAGTGCGAGCGCCATTGCGAGCGCAAGAACGAGTGCAAGAATCTTCTTCATATTCATATCCTCCTGACTTTCTGCCGCGCTGCCGCGGCAAGCGGGGCGTCCGCCCCTTTTGGTTGCAGTTTATTTTATCGGACCGTTGAATGGATTTCAAGCGTCGAATTTGTCAGAATTTTCGTTCGTTTCCGGTCGTTTTTCCCACGGCCGCCTTCAAATTTCATGTGCATTTGTCTGCGCACCGCGGACTCAAGTCCATTTATTGAGAATATCTATTGCTTTTCTGTTTTTCCCACGAGGACAAATGCTCTTGTCACTTTGCACAATAAAGATTTTCGCAAGAAAAGAAAAAAGTGACGCAGGGAACGGCAAAAGCCCGTCCCTGCGCCGCTTTCGGCATTCGTCCTTTTGTCTATTCCGCGGCTTCGCCGACCATTCGCTCAAATTCCTCGCCGGTCATCGTCTCGTGGGCGAGCAGATATTCCGCCACGGCGGTCAGCACCTCGCGCCGTGCCGTCAAGATCTCCTCGCAGCGCGCATACGCGCGGTCAATGATGGCCTTGACCTCGTCGTCGATCTCGGCGGCGGTCTTTTCCGAGTAGCTGCGCGTCTGGCCCATCGTCTTGCCGATGAACACCTCGTCGTGCCCGCTCTCAAAGGCGATGGAGCCGAGGCGCTCGCTCATGCCGTAGGCCGTGACCATCTTGCGCGCGATGTGCGAGGCGCGCTCGATGTCGTTCGACGCGCCGGTAGAAATGTCGCCGAGCATCAGCTTCTCCGCCGCACGCCCGCCGAGGAGCGAGACGATCTGCTCCTCCATGTAGCGCTTGGACTGGTAGGAGCGGTCCTCGTCGGGCAGCGAAATGGTCATACCGCCCGCGTGTCCGCGCGGAACGATGGTGATGCGGTGGACCGGCTCGTGCGTCGGCAGCGCGTGCATCACGACGGCATGGCCCGCCTCGTGATAGGCGGTCAGCTTCCGCTCGTGCTCCGGCACAACGCGGCTGCGCTTCTCGGGTCCGGCGAGGACCTTGATCTCCGCCTCCTCAAAGTCCGCCATGGTGATGAATTGGTCGCCGCGGCGCGCGCACAGCAGCGCCGCCTCGTTGGAAAGGTTCTCAAGGTCCGCGCCGGTGAAGCCCGCCGTGCCCCGCGCGACCTTGGCAAGGTCCACGTCCTCGGCAAGCGGCTTGTTGGCGGTGTGGATCTTCAAAACGTCCTCGCGTCCCTTGATGTCGGGATAGCCGACGTAGATCTGGCGGTCAAAGCGGCTGGGGCGCAGCAGCGCGGGGTCGAGGATGTCCGCACGGTTGGTCGCCGCGAGAACGACCACGCCGTCGTTCGTGCCGAAGCCGTCCATCTCGACGAGCAGCTGGTTGAGCGTCTGCTCGCGCTCGTCGTGACCGCCGCCGAGGCCGGTGCCGCGCTGGCGGCCGACCGCGTCGATCTCGTCGATGAAAATAATGCAGGGAGCCGCCTTCTTGGCCTGCTCGAACAGGTCGCGCACGCGGCTTGCGCCGACGCCGACGTACATCTCCACAAAGTCCGAGCCGGAGATGGAGAGGAACTCCACGCCCGCCTCACCTGCGACCGCGCGGGCGAGCAGCGTCTTGCCCGTTCCCGGAGGGCCGACGAGCAGCACGCCCTTGGGAATACGCGCGCCGAGCTCGACAAACCTTTGCGGGTCGCGCAGGAAATCCACGATCTCCGCAAGCTCCTCCTTCTCCTCGTCCGCGCCCGCAACGTCGGCAAAGGTGGTCTTGCGGGCGCTCTCGCTGCCGTGCCGGAAGGCGGCGTTGCCGAACTTCGCCATACGGTCGTTCCCGCTGCCGGAGGCGCGCATGGAGAAAAAGTACCAGATGGCGAACAGCCCCGCGACGGCGATCACATAGGGCAGGGCAATGGCAAGGTAGTTAGGCGAGTGGTTGGCGGAGTAGTTATAGTCCTCCAGAATGCCGGCGGCCTTCTGCTCCACGACAAGGTCGTTGAGGTCGTCGTAGAAAAGGTCGAAGTCGTAGAGCTCCTTCCGGAGCTCCGTCTTGCCGTCCACCGCCTCACGCAGCTTGAGCGTGAGCGTGGTGTCCTGCACGGTGAAGGACTTCACCTTCTCCTGTTCAAAGAGCTGCACGACCTCAGCATAGGAGATCTCCGGCTCCTTGGGGCGGAAGAAATACGAGGCGGCCGAAAGCAGCATGAAAACGCACAGCATCCACAGCACATAATTGGGTCGTTTGGTCTGGGTCAAAGGTTTTCCCTCCTTTTACGGCAGCAGAGTCTGCCTTGAAGAAAAGAGGCGACGAGCGCCTCTTTTCGATTCTTCAAAAAAGTCCTACGGACTTTTTTGATATTTGGATGCGCTTCGCTCTGCGCCTCTCCGCCGCAGCGGCTCGACGCTCACTTCGCGAGATGTGTTATTTCAGACGCGCATGTCGTCAGAAATAACAGTCAAGATCATTTGCGCCGTGCGCGGCGCAAAGCCTGCGGCGCTTTTTCCATCATACGCCGGCCTTACTTGCTGTAGACCTCCGGCTTGAGCACGCCGATGTACGGCATATTGCGGTACTGCTGGGCGTAATCCAGCCCGTAGCCCTTCCCACCGCGCAGGCGCGGCGGGAGCCCTTTGATCTTACTCTGAACGGTACGGAATGAATCCGTCCCGTTCCAAGATTTTGCCTGCGGCAAAATGCTTGTACGCGCTTACGCGCGCCGCCCCTTTCAGGGCGTGTGGGCTACGGCCTTACTTGCTGTAGACCTCCGGCTTGAGTACGCCGATGTACGGCATATTGCGGTACTGCTGGGCATAATCCAGCCCGTAGCCCACGACGAACTCGTCTGGGACCTCAAAGCCCGCGAGATCGGCCGTGATGGGCTTGACGCGGCGGGCGGGCTTATCGAGCAGAGTAATGACCGTCACGCTCTTGGCGCCCTTGGTGAGGAAATAGTTCTTGAGGAAGTATAGGGTATTGCCGGAGTCCAGGATGTCCTCGATGACCACAATCTCGCGGCCGGTAATGTCCTGCTGCAGGTCGTGCGTGATCTGCACCACGCCGGACGAGGACGTGCCGTTCTGGTAGGACGACACCGCGATGAACTCGATGTCGCTCTTGATCTGACAGGCGCGGACGATGTCCGCCATGAAGATGAAGCTGCCCTTGAGCACGCCGAGGAACAGCGGGTTGCGGTCCTTGAACTGCTCGTAGAGCGTGTCGCCCATCTCCTGCACGCGCGTCCTGATCTGCTCCTCGCTGTAGAGCACCTTCAGCATATCCTGATCCATCATGCTTTTCGCCATAGTTTTTCCCTCTCCCATTGTTTTATGTTTGTTTTTCCGGAGACTTACTCCGCGGTTTTCTCAAAGGTCAATACACACACGCTCTCACCGTCCGTCGGCAGAAACAGCGCGTCCGTGCCGATGCCGTACACCGCAGCAACCGCGCCGCCCGAGCGGATGACCGGCGTTTGCTCCCGCTCATCCGGCGAAAAGCCGCGCTCGGCGAAGAGCCGCTTGAGGCTCCGCGAGCCGCGCGAGACGGGCAGCGTCATGCTCTCCCGCGCGTCCCACGCGCCGACCGAGAGCGGCGCGTCCAGAGCGGCACCTCTTAATATAACGGTATTTTCAGAATTTTCAACCGTTTTTTCGCACTTTCGGCAGGTGATGGCAAAGCCGCCCCACCGGACGGTCTCCCCTGCGCGGAGCAAAACGCGCTCCGGCGTTTCCCTCCGGTGTGCGCAGAGCGCCAGCACACCGTCCGCGCGCCGCGCGGTCACGCCGCCGGGCAGGTCGAGCTGCGCTGTCCCGCTTCCCGCGCAGAGCGCGGCAAGCGCGTCGTAGTGCGCGGCGGTGAAGTCCTTCTTCCCCGCGCCGAGCGCGTCGAGCGCGAGGCGCAGCACCCTCGGCCGCAGGACCGCGTGGGCCTGCGTGACCGCCGCGCAGGGCAGCGTCACCGCGCCGGCCTCCGTTTTCAGCTCCGTCAGATAAGCGGCGGCAAGGGAGTCGAGGTATTCATCCTCCTGCCGCAGGCGCAGCGCCGTCTCGCCGATGTGCTCGACCGCCTGCGCGTTGACCCGGCAGAGCTTCGGCACCACCTCCGCGCGGATAAAGTTGCGCGTGAGCGCCGTGTCCGTGTTGGTCGCGTCCGTGCGATAGGGCACATGATGCTCCTTCGCGTAGGCGGCAAGCTCCTCCCGCGTCAGGCAGAGGAAGGGGCGCACCAGCCTGCCGTTTTTCGGCGCGATGCCCGCAAGGCCCGCCATGCCCGTGCCGCGGGCAAGATGAAAGAGCACCGTTTCGGCGTTGTCGTTCGCGTGATGGGCGGTGACGATGCGCGCCGCGCCGGTCTGACCGGCAACGGAGTTAAGGAAGTCGTAGCGCAGCTTGCGCGCCGCCTCCTCGATTGTCAGGCCGTTCTCCCCGGCGTAGGCCGCCACATCGCCCGTGCCGACGCACAGCGGGATACGCCGCGCTGCGCACCACGCACGCACGAGGTCCTCGTCCATGTCGGCCTCCTGCCCGCGCAGCTGATGGTTGTAGTGCGCCGCGCACACGCGGTAGCCGTTTTCGTATAAAAAGTCCAGCAGACACATCGAGTCCAGGCCGCCCGAAGCCGCCGCGAGCAGCAGCTCGTAGCGCGGCAGCAGATCGAAGCGCTGCACAAAGTCCAGTACCTTTTTCATTCGTCCTCGTACCGCCTTTCGAGCGTGCCGAAGGTCGTGTACTCCGGCATCCAGCGCAGCTCGACCTTGCCGGTCTCGCCGTGGCGGTTCTTGGCGACGATGCACTCGGCAATGTTGTGCTTTTCGGAATCCTCGTTGTAATAGTCGTCGCGGTAGAGAAAGAGCACGATGTCCGCGTCCTGCTCGATCGCGCCGGATTCACGCAGGTCGGAGAGCATGGGGCGCTTGTCGTCGCGCTTTTCGTTCGCGCGCGAGAGCTGTGAAAGGCAGAGCACAGGGACCTGCAGCTCCTTCGCCATGATCTTGAGCATACGCGAAATGTCGCTCACCGCCTGCTGGCGGTTCTCGCCGCTATAGCCCTTTCCGCCGGCGGAGGTCATCAGCTGAAGATAGTCGATGACGACGAGGCCGAGGTTTTCGATGCGGCGGCATTTGGCGTTCATGTCCGCGACGGTGAGGAGCGGGTTGTCGTCGATCTTGATGTCCGTGCGGCTAAGCGTCGAGGCCGCTTCCGCGATCTTCACCCAGTCGCTCTCGCGCAGATTGCCGGAGATGAGCCGTCCGTTCTCCACCAGCGCTTCGTTGGACAGCACGCGCGTGACGAGCTGTTCCTTGGACATTTCCAGGGAAAAGACCGCGACCGCCTTGCCGCTCGCCTTGGCGACATTGAGCGCCACATTAAGTGCAAAGCTGGTCTTGCCCATACCGGGTCTTGCCGCCAACAGAATAAGGTCAGATTTGCTCAGGCCGTTGATCTTGTCGTCCACGGCGCTCAGACCCGTGGAAAGGCCCGGCAGCGTCTTACCGCCGGTGGCGGAAAGCTCGGCGAGATGGTCGAGCACGCCCTGCAGCACCACGCTGATCTGCTCCATATTCTGTGCGCTGCGCCCGCGGCGCACCGCGTAGATCTTCTGCTCGGCGGCGTCGAGCACGGCGGAGGCTCCGCCCGTGCCGTCCTGCACCATGCCGGTGATGTCGCTCGCCACGGTCGCGATCGCGCGCAGCAGCGCCTTGTCGCGCACGATGTCGGCGTATTCATTGACGTTCGCGGAGGTCGGCGTGACCTCCATGAGCTGCACAAGATAATTGCGCGTGGTATTTTCGTCATAGGTGCCGTTGCGCTCCATCTCGCCCGCGACGGTCACGCCGTCGATGGGCTTGGAGTAGAGGAACATGGAATAGATCGTCTCGAAGATCTCCCGGTTCTGGCGCAGGTAGAAATCCTCGGGGCGCAGCTTTTCCATCACGTCCTTGATGCAGTTCGCGTCGATGAGCATCGAGCCGAGCACCGCCTGCTCCGCCTCGAGCGAGTGCGGCATCTGGCGGTAGAGCAGTTCGTCCATCGCAGGGCACCTCTTTTCTGCGTAAAGTCTGGCTTATTCCTCCGCCACGGTCACGGTGAACTTCCCGCTGACCTCGTAGCCGAGCTTCGCGCGGATCTCGTAGCTGCCGAACGCCTTGATCGGCTCGTCGAGCACGATCTTCTGCTTGCCGACGTCCAGGCCGAACTGTGCCATGAGCGCCTCGGAGATCTCCTTGCCGGTGATGGCGCCGAAGAGCTTGCCGTTCGCGCCGCCCTTGGCGGTAATCTTCACGGTGCAGTTACGCAGCTTGTCCGCGGTCTCCACGGCGGCGGCGCGGTTCGCCGCCTCCTCGGCGCGGCGCGCCTTTTCCTTGAGGTTCATGGTGTTGATGGCGTCCGCCGTGGCGGGGATGGCCAGCTTGCGCGGCAGCAGATAGTTGCGGGCGTAGCCCTCCGCCGCGTCGATCATCTGACCCTTCTTGCCCTGACCTCTGACGTCCTGCTGTAAAATAACTTTCATCGTTCTATCCTCCTGATGGTGGTTTTTATCCTTCCAAATACTGGTCGATGGCGGCGATGAGCTGCTCGCGCACCGCGTCCACCGTCCCGTCCGGGATCTGTCCGCCCGCGGTGGTGGAGTTTCCGCCGCCGCCGAGCTTTTCCATAATAAGCTGCACATTGATCTCGCCGAGCGAGCGCGCCGACAGATTCACGCCCGTATCGTGCTTGAAGAGCACGAACGACGCGCGCACGCCGCGCAGCGTCAGCAGCTCGTCGGCGGCCTTGGCCGCGGTCACGCGGTCGATGTCCTGCTCCACCGCCGCGATGGCAATGTCGTTGTGATACAGCTCCGCGTGGCGGATGATGTCATAGCGCTCGATCATGTCGGAAAGCGTTCCCTGGAACAGGCGCTGCACGTCCGCCGTGTCCACGCCCGCGCGGCGCAGCAGCGCCGCGGCCTCAAAGGTGCGTCCGCCGGTGCGCATGGTGAAGTTCTTCGTATCGAGCACGATGCCCGCGAACAGGGCCTCGGCCTCGGCGCGCAGCAGATCGCCGGGGTCAATGAGATATTGCAGCAGCTCGCTCACCAGCTCCGACGCCGACGAGGCGTAGGGCTCGTGGAAGTTGAGCGCAGCGGATTCAATATAGCTCGCCGCCCTGCGGTGATGGTCAATGACCGCCACGCGGTTGCAGGTGTCGAGCAGCTGCTCGGACTCCACGAAGTCGGGGCGGTTGGTGTCCACCACCACGAGCAGCGCGCCGGGCTGTGCCTTGATGAAGGCGTCGCTGCCGCTGATGAAGGCATCCTTATACTCCGGCAGCGCGGCAAGGCGCTTGAGGATCGGGCCGGCGGCATTGTCGTCCATGTCAATGACGATCTGCGCCTTCTTGCCGCGCTTGCGCGCGATGCAGCACACGCCCGCCGCCGCGCCGACGGCGTCGAAGTCGGCGTGCTTATGGCCCATGATAAAGACCTGACTGGCATCGGAGATCAGCTCGCCGAGGGCGTTGGCCATCACGCGGGACTTGACCTTCGTGCGCTTTTCGGTGGACTTCGTCTTGCCGCCGTAGAACTCAAAATCGAGACGGTTGCGCACGACGACCTGATCGCCGCCGCGCGAGAGCGCCATCTCGATGGACAGGCCCGCGTTCTTGAAAAGCGTCTCGTAATCGTCCGCGTCCTTGCCGACGCCGATGGAGAGCGTCGCGGCGACGCCGTCCTCGGTGACGACGGAGCGCACCGCGTCGAGCACGCTGAACTTGCCCTCGAGCAGCGTATTGTAATGCTTCTCCGTCAGCAGCAGCAAATAGCGGTTGCGGTCGTACTTGCACAAAAGCCCCTGCGTGCCCGACACCCACGCGCTGATCTTTTCGTCGATCTGCGCGAGCACGGACGAGCGCGCCGCCTCGGTGCCGGCCTTCATCAGCTCCTCGTAGTTATCGAGCATGAGCACGGCCACGATGGGGCGGTTCTCCTCGCTCTTTTTCCTGAGCTCGTCCTGCTCGGTCACGTCCATCCAATAGGTCAGCGCGAGAAGTCCGCGCGCACCGCTGCGGCCACTCGGATGCGTGAGACTGCCGAACACGCGGAAGTGCCGGTTGTTGACGACGACCGTTTCGGGGCACTCGCTCTTTCCCTCCAGCAGCCATTGGGCGGGGAAGCCGGGCAGTGTATCCTCCAGCCGGTTATCGAACAGATTCTCCCTCATGCCCGTGAGCTGGAGGAAGCTCTCGTTGCTCCACAGCACCTCCTGCGTATCGGGCCGGAAGACCATCATGGCAAAGGGGGCCGAGAGCATGGAGGACTTGCCCGCGCTCGCCACATCGTCGGTCATATCCTCGACGTAGCGCTGGATGCCCTCGCGGCGCTTTTGCGCCGTGCGGCGGAAATAGACGTAGGTGAGCGCCATCACACCGGCCTCGACGAGGCCGAGGATCGGCTCGATCCACAGCGTCACCGCGCAGAAGACCGCGGCAAGAAGAAAATACAGCCGCATATTCGGCTCGGTCAGCTTATTGACTTTCTTACTCATAAGGCATCCTCCCTGCTTCATCGGCAGCACAAAGGCGGAACAAATACGAATAGATATTATATTGTAGCACACGGGCGCGCAAGGGTGCAATAGGCTTTCCGATAAAAAATTCGTCCGGAAAAGGGGCGCATGAAAAAAAGTGTGTACTTTTTCCAAAAAACGTGGTATACTATAAAAACACAAATTGTATTGAGCCGCCATCGCGCGGTTTGAATAGAGCACAAGTCCATAGAGAAAACGATCAGGGCGCCGATGGTGCGATGCGCTCCGCGGAACAGGGCGGAGCGCGCAGCACGGACGCCGTTGTTTCCGTGCGGTCATTTCCGCGCGGCGTGGACCGAATGCTCACCCAATTTTTGAAGATTCATAAGGAGTGAATGCATTTTGGCAGAAAATTTGAAGATCATCCCGCTCGGCGGACTGAACGAGATCGGCAAGAACATGACCGTGTATGAGTACGGCGGCGAGATCATCGTCGTGGACTGCGGCATGGCCTTTCCCGGCGACGATATGTACGGCATCGACCTTGTCATTCCCGACGTGAGCTACCTCACCAAGCACAAGAACCGCATCCGCGGTCTGTTCATCACCCACGGCCACGAGGACCATATCGGGGCCATCCCCTACGTCCTCAAGCAGGTCAATATGCCTATTTACTGTACCCGCCTGACCGCGGGACTGATCCGCCTGAAGCTCGAGGAGCACGGGCTTTTGAAGTCCACCAAGATCGTCACGGTCGAAAGCGGCATGACGGTCAAGGCCGGCAAGTTCAGCGTGGAGTTCATTCATGTGAACCACTCCATCGCGGACAGCGTGGCGTTTGCCATCCACACCGGGCTCGGCACCGTCGTCCACACGGGCGACTTCAAGATCGACTCCACGCCCATCGACGGCGAGGTCATCGACCTCGCGCGCTTCGGCGAGCTGGGCAAGCAGGGCGTGCTCGCGCTGCTCGCAGACTCCACGAACGTCGAGCGTCCCGGCTACACGATGAGCGAGCGCACGGTCGGCAAGACCTTCGACCGGCTCTTCGCCGGCTGCAAGCAGCGCATCATCGTCACGACCTTCGCCTCCAACGTCCACCGCATTCAGCAGGTCATCGACGCGGCGGCGGCGGTCGGCCGCAAGGTCGCCGTCACGGGCCGCAGCATGGAAAATGTCACCAAGGTCGCGGTCGATCTCGGCTACATGAAGCTGCCCAAGAACACCGTGACGGATATCAACAAGATCAAGGCGCTCCCGCTCGATAAGCAGGTCATCGTCACCACCGGCTCGCAGGGCGAGGAAATGAGCGCGCTCTACCGCATGGCGTTTTCCCAGCACAAGCAGATCGAGGTCGGCCCCGGCGACCGCGTCATCATCTCAGCTTCCGCCATTCCCGGCAACGAGAACACCGTCTCGCGCGTCATCAACGAGCTGTTCCGCAAGGGCGTCGAGGTCATTTACGACCGCGCGGATATGCTCCACGTCTCCGGCCACGCCTGCCAGGAGGAACTGAAGATCATCCACGCGCTCACAAAGCCGAAGTATTTTATCCCCGTACACGGCGAGCAGCGTATGCTGCAGATCCATAAGAACCTTGCCATGTCCATGGGCATGGACCGCAAGAACATCGCCATCTGCGAAAACGGCGACGCGGTGGAGATCACCGCCCGCACGATGAAGCTCGTGCCGGGCATGGCGCCCGCCGGCGAGATCTTCGTGGACGGCAGCGGTGTGGGCGACGTCGGCGCGGTCGTCCTGCGCGACCGCAAGCACCTTGCCGAGGACGGCATGGTGGTGGTCGTGCTGCCCATCTCCGCGCACGACGGCTATATGCTCGCCGAGCCCGAGATCATCACCCGCGGCTTCATCTACGTCAAGGAATCCGAGGAGCTGATGAATGAGCTCAAGACCGTGGTCATGTCCGCCGCCGAGGGCGTGCTGGGCCGCCGCAGCCGCGATATCGGCGAGCTCAAGGGCGCGATCAAATCGGGCGTGAGCAACTACCTGTTCAAAACGACCAAGCGCAGCCCGATGGTCATTCCCGTCATCACAAAGCTGTAAACCGGCAGGCAAAAAGCAGAGCGTTCCGCGGAACGCTCTGCTTTTTCAAAAGGCGACGGAATGGCTTGCGTTTTGCGCCCCAGCGTGATAGAATGTTTTGCTGAAAAGCAAAAGGAGGTTTTCCTTTATGAAATTAGGTATCGTCGGGCTGCCGAACGTCGGCAAGTCCACCCTGTTCAACGCCATCACCAACGCGGGCGCGGAGAGCGCCAACTATCCGTTCTGCACCATCGAGCCGAACATCGGCATGGTGGCCGTGCCCGACGAGCGGCTCGACAAGCTCGCCGAGATGTACCACCCCAAAAAGAAGACCCCCGCGGTCATCGAATTCGTGGACATCGCGGGCCTTGTCAAGGGCGCCAGCCAGGGCGCGGGCTTGGGCAACAAGTTTCTGGAGAACATCCGCCGCACGGACGCCATCGTTCACGTCGTGCGCTGCTTCGATGACGAGAACATCATGCACGTCGTCGCCGACGCCAGCACGAACGTGCCCGTCGATCCCATCGGCGACATTGAAACGATCGACCTCGAACTCATCATGGCCGACCTGGAGATGGTGAACCGCCGCGTGGAAAAGGCCGCGAAGATGGGCAAGGGCGACAAGAAGTTCCTGCACGAGGCGGACGTATTCAAGGCACTCGCCGCGCACCTCGACGCCGGTAAGAGCGCGCGCACCTTTGAAGCCGACAGCAAGGAGGACGCCGAGCTGATCGCCACCGCCGACCTGCTCAGCCTCAAGCCCATCATCTACGCTGCAAACATGGACGAGGACGGCTTTGCCGACAAGGACTCCAACAAATATTATAAGCTCGTCGCCGATTTGGCGGCAAAGGAGGGCGCGGAGGTACTGCCCATTTGCGCCAAGCTCGAGCAGGACATTGCTGAGCTGGACGGCGACGACCGCGCCATGTTCCTTGAGGAGCTGGGCATCGAAAAGTCCGGCCTGGACCGGCTCATTCAGTGTTCCTATACGCTGCTGGGACTGATCTCCTTCCTCACCTACGGCGAGGACGAGTGCCGCGCGTGGACCATCGTCAAGGGTACGAAGGCTCCGCAGGCCGCCGGCAAGATCCACTCCGACATCGAGCGCGGCTTCATCCGTGCCGAGACCATCAACTTCTCCGAGATGATCGCCTGCGGCTCCGTGGCCGCCGCCAAGGAGAAGGGGCTGCTGCGCAGCGAGGGCAAGGACTACGTCGTCAAGGACGGCGACATGATCTATTTTCGCTTCAACGTCTGAGCTTACAAAACGGGGAGATGCCATTCTCCCCGTTTCGGTTGTCCTTCCTGTAAACCTATATAAAATTTCAGGTTGACAGAGACGCCGCGCTGTGCTACACTGGCCCCATCCTGTTGAGAAAAAGAAAGGCAGCCCCATGAAAACAAAAGACCTCATTTACTGCGCCCTGTTTGCCGCCCTGACCGCCATCGGCGCGTTCATCCACTTCCAATTCATGCACGCGACCATCACGCTGCAGTGCTTCTTCACCGCCATGGCCGGACTGCTGCTCGGCGCGAGGCTCGGCGCGCTCTCGCAGGCGCTCTACGTCGGTCTCGGTCTGGTGGGTCTTCCCATCTTCGCTGCCGGCGGGGGCTTCAGCTATGTGTTCAATCCCACCTTCGGCTTTCTGCTCGGTCTGATCCCCGCCGCGTGGGTCATCGGCAGGCTCGCGGAGAAAAACCGCACGCCGCTGCGTCTCGCGCTTGCCTGTGCCGCCGGCTTCGCTGTGCTTTACGCCATCGGCCTGCCCTACATCGCGCTCATCGTAAACGTCTACAACGGCGGAGCCGTCAGCGCGGCGAAGCTCGCCACGGCCTATATGCTGCCCTATCTCCCCGGCGACTGCCTGAAGATCGTCGTCAGTGTGCTCCTTGCCCCGCGTATTCTCAGGGCAATGGCAAGAAATTCATAAAAATTTTACCGCAAAGTTGCAAATGCAACTTTGCAAAACTGCAAATACTATGCTACACTAAGCTCACAAAGGCAAGCAACCTAAAAATTCCAACAAAAATCAAATGGAGGATATGAATATGAAAAAGTGGGTCTGCAAGGTTTGCGGTTATATCTATGAAGGTCCCGAGGCGCCCGCGGAGTGCCCCGTGTGCCACGCCAAGAGCAATATGTTCGAGGAAGTCAAGGGTGAGATGAAGCTCGCCGCCGAGCATGAGTTCGGCGTCTATGCCAAGACCGTGAAGAACAACGACCAGATCAGCGAAGAGGACAAGAAGTATATCTTCGATCAGCTCATGGCCAACTTCAACGGCGAGTGCAGCGAGGTCGGTATGTACCTGTGCATGGCGCGCATCGCGCACCGCGAGGGCTATCCCGAGATCGGCCTGTACTGGGAGAAGGCCGCCTACGAGGAAGCCGAGCACGCCGCCAAGTTCGCGGAGCTCCTCGGCAGCGACCTCGAGAGCAACATGACCGATTCCACCAAGAAGAACCTCGCTTGGCGTGTGGACTGCGAGTTCGGCGCGACCAACGGCAAGTTCGAGCTGGCTGCCTGCGCGAAGAAGAACGGCCTTGACGCCATTCACGACACCGTCCATGAGATGGCCCGCGACGAAGCCCGTCACGGCAAGGCCCTGGAGGGTATGCTGAAGCGGTACTTCAACAAGTAATTTTCGCAAAAATCGAACCTTTTGAGAGGGAACAGGGAAGCCTGTTCCCTCTCTTTTTGCGTTCCGTGTGTCCAGCCTGTGTCCGCTGCCGGATATATCTGCCCGAAAACAAGAGAAAAGTGTCCCGTGCAAACTGTGTCCTATTTTACTGTTTTTCTGTCATGTTGACTAATTTGTAAAAACTTGTCCGCTTTGTACCCGTTTGCTCCATAGCTGTTTTTGCGGTGATTTCCCCGGCTTTCCAAGAAGTGTAGACGCTGTTCCAGTTCTCAGGAAAGACAAGTGCGGGACGCCCCAATTTCTTGCCATTTTGCTTTGCTGCTTCAATGCCCTCCGCTTGCCGCTTACGGATGGTTTCGCGCTCCTGCTCTGCAATCGTTCCCAACACTTCAATAAGAATGTTGTTTACCATCTCGAAAACCCACTCTTGCCCCTCTGGTAATTCCATCATGGTTGTTGGGAGGTCAATGACTTTCAGCCGAATACCGCTGTCTTTGAAGTATTGCAGTTCATTTTTAATATCGCATTTGTTCCGGCTTAAACGGTCAAGGGATTTCACAACAAGAGTATCACCCCGCCGCAGCATGGCATTTTTTAGGGCTGCGTAACCCGCTCGATTCAAGTCCTTGCCGCTCTCCTTATCGGTAATGATTTCCCGCTCCTGCGCTCCAAGAGCCTTAAATGCGGCAATTTGGCGGTCAAGGTTTTGCTCGTTGCTTGATACCCTGGCGTAATAGTAAGTACGGCTGTCCATGTTCGTGCCCCCTTTGTTTATCTGTTCGTATTCTATCGCGATCGTTCGTAAAAGTCAATATGTTTGCGAATATATTTGCAAATATATTTTTATATTTTACGAACATCAAAGCAGCACATTTACAGGTGTTCATAAAGGTACACTCTTGCGAACAGCCTAAGTAAACCAAGAAGGAGTTGGACAAATCCAACTCCTTCTTTATGTCAGTTCGCTATTTACCATTTTCAATTATCTGATAAGCTTCCTGCTCTGCATCAATTCTGTACCGTCTTTTGTATAACTTCCAATATTTCTGTGGTCTTTCCCGGCTCTGTGTCCATGAAGAAATCTCCTTACGCATGATTTTCCGCCATATCTAGAGCAGTGATATTGTTTAACTAAACATACCAACCACCGCCGATAGGGAAAGGAATGGTCGCCACGCCGTATTCTGGGTGGTTGGGATTACCGAGAACCGCTTGAATCATCATGTTATCTCCTCCGTGTTTCTTTCCAGATTTAAGACCACCTCGCCATACCTGCACAGCAGGAGTGCTCCGAGGATGAGCCGGAAGGCTCTATCACTGACCAGCTCGGAAAAAGCCAGGTCTTCTATGACGATGCGTCCGCTGCCGCGAGGCTGATGACGGGGTGGCGTCATCATCTGCACCTCTGCGGCGAACAGGGGTGTGAACTTCATAAAATATCGCGTCAAATAATCCCTCTCCTTTCTGGAAATAAAAAGGGCCGGAGTCTTATTGCTAAAACTCCGGCCATGCCATGCTGCTATTACATTGTCTGTTCCTGTGAGGCTCGTTCCAATGCTTCCTCCTGCTGACGGACGCGCTCGTCCAGATCCGGTACGCACACCCTGATCTGCTGCTGGATTCCGCGGATCATTTCTTCCTGCGTATCCGTAAGCTCAAAGAAGTCCTCATCCACGGAATCGGCGCAGCAGCGGAATATCTCAGTCAGCTGTTCCGGGCTGAAAAGCTGTTCCTTTTGGATAAGTCCTGAGCGTGTGGCGAAGTCCTGCTTGGCTTCGTCATAGTTCTCCATGAAATAGTGCCCGTGTACCACGCCCGTGCGGTCATAGTCCCAATCCCATGTGACGAATTGAACGCCGTGTTTGCTCGGCGTACCCGCCAGCACCGTGCCGCCAAAGTCAGCGAGGATACGGTAGTCGCCATCCAGCCCGCTGGCTTTGAGCTGCGGAGCGGCTTCCATAGCGGTCATAACTCCAGCGTCTTCGCGGCGATGTCCTCGACGCGAAACAGGGCATCCTCTGCCTGGGGCGTGTCCGCGTCCTCCCGGCGATAGAACACGCTGCCCTTGCCGGTGATGCGGCACAGCGGCGCATCGTTCCAAAGGACAGGCAACTGCTCTCCCTCCACCGGCAGGGTTTCAAAGCCTGCACGGTGCAGGGGAATACGGATTTCTTCAAGGTAGCGGAGCTGACGGCTTGTGTTTTGGGTGTCCATGTGAGCGATCCTCCTGTTGTAAAAAATAAGGTCGGAGAGGTCTTCTCCGGCCTGCCGTTTCAGACGCTGCAGCCAGCGCCCTTTTAGAAATTGAAAAAGGGCGCCGCTTTTTTCGGCCTGTCAAAGCCGACAAAACGACGCCCAAATGTTTGTGCTCCTTTTTCTGCGATGATGCCGCTTTTTTGGAGAGAAAAGTCCTCTTTAAAAGGGCACTGGAGGTTGGAAACTGTCCAAGACATGAGATCCTCCAGTTCAAATCCGGTCAGTTGCTCCGAAGCCTCCATAAAAATCTATGGTTCAAAAGAAGAAATCCGGGCTCGAAAAAGCCCGGAAACGGTTGATGCGCCTGGCTTTGCGCCAGACGCATCTATACCGGTAACTCTTTATGTCATGCCATATCAGAATAGATTTCCCGTCTTCCGCAAGAAGAATCACTTGATTCTTCGTCGAATAACAATTGGAG
>ENA-UEOI01001330-UEOI01001330.1-human-gut-metagenome-genome-assembly--contig:-NODE-1330-length-21639-cov-6.014145_pt1 | contig 21639 bp, 20 predicted proteins | sample MGYA00242883_ERZ507882 | MGnify/ENA primary metagenome ERZ507882 (study PRJEB26167, sample SAMN06115502) | human gut metagenome | host: Homo sapiens | place: China:Chongqing | collected 2015-07-29...
CGCGCAGCGACTGCGGAATGTCGTAATCGTAAATCTCGGGGTTGTCCTTGGCGATGATGCCGTCGAGGGTCGTCTGCGGCTTGTGGTACTCGCCGTCGGCATATTCATACCCGGCCACCGAGCCGTAGGCCACGCGGAGCGTGAGGTTGGCGTCGGGATAGAAAGCCCGTTCGGCGTCCCATTCGCGCAGACCTTTGATATAAGTGGTGTAGAGCTCGTTGAGCCGCTTGCTGTTGAGGTTGCGCAGCGACTTGGTGCCCGCGAGCCATGTGATGTGGCTGAGCATGCGCTTGGTCCCGGCGCGCAGAGCTGCCGCCGCCGTGGTGTCGCCCTCGTTCCAGACCTGCGTGAAAATCTCCTCGGCAAAGGCCTCGGGCGAGCCGTACCGGGCTACGCCGTCGAGAAATTCCGGGATTTGGTATTGCGCCGGACAGCGGCGGGCATACTCCCCGAATTGCAGGCTGTAAAGGGCGCGTTCGGTCGTCTCGCGGCGGGCGAAGACCGCCTCGGCGCGCTCCTTGGCGGAGTATCTCGCCGGCAGAGCGTTGAGCGTTTCGAGTGTGATCTCACGGGCGAAATAGGGGTCTGCGATGCGGGCGTATTCGGCTTTGAGCTGCGCCACGACGTCGCGGTATCGGGGTTTGTCCTGCGCCCATGCGTCGAACGCCTCCTCATAGGCGCGCTTCGAGGCCACGGTGCCGCGGCGTTCGATGCCCAATACTTCCCCCTGCCACTTCTTCCATGCGTTGGCGATCGAGGCGTGCCGGGCGGCATAGAAGATGCGCAGCGCGGGATCGGACTCCTGCGCCTTGGAGATGATGCCGAGGCGGCCTGTGCGGATGGCGATCTTCGCCGGGTCGGAACGCTCGGCGATGTAGGCCACGGCATCCGAGAGGATGTACTCCTGCGTATTGCCCGGGAAACCGTAGATCATCGTGAAATCACCCTCTTTCACGCCTTTCGTCGAGATGGCGAAGTGTTTCTTGGGACGGTAGGGGACGTTCTCGGGCGAATAGGCCGCGGGCTTGTTGTCCTTCGAGGCATAGACGCGGAACATCGAGAAATCGCCCGTGTGGCGGGGCCATATCCAGTTGTCGGTGTCGCCGCCGAACTTGCCGATCGACGAGGGCGGGGCGGCCACCAGACGCACGTCGTCGAACTGTTCGTAGACGAACAGGAACTGCTGGTTGCCGTAATACATCTGCTCCACGGCGGCCTTGTAGCCCTTGCCTTCGGCCTCGGCCCTGCGGACGATCTCCTCCTGCGTCTGGCCTGCGGCCAGCCGGTCGGTCACCTCCTCCATGCGGACGAGGAATTTCACGTTGAGCTTCTCGTTGGGCAGCTCTTGGGCGCGCGACATGGCCCAGAATCCGTGGGTCAGGTAGTCGTGCTCGACGCTCGAATGCGACTGTATGGCGTCGTAACCGCAGTGGTGGTTGGTCAGCAGCAGTCCTTCGGCCGAGATCAGCTCGCCCGTGCAGCCGCCGTCGAACAGCACCACGGCGTCTTTCATCGAAGCCTTGTTGATCGAATAGATGTCTTCGGCCGTGAGCCGGAAACCTTTGGCGCGCATGTCGTCGATGCGCTGCGAAATCAGGCTTGGGAGCCACATGCCCTCGTCGGCCGAGGCCGCGAGTGCGAAAAGCGAACAGATGAGGGTAAGCAGTGTGCGTTTCATTATTGCAGAAATTTTTCCAATTCGACGTAAACTTTCTGGATCGGCAGTCCCATGACGTTGTAGAACGAACCGTTGATCTTCTCGATGGCGGCATAGCCGATCCACTCCTGAATGCCGTAGGACCCCGCCTTGTCGTAGGGTGCGAAGGTGTCGAGGTAGTAGCCGATCTCCTCCTCCGAGAGGGGCCGGAACCAGACGCCGCTTTCGGCCGAGAAGGTGTGCATGCGGCCGGCGGTGCGCAGCGTCACGCCCGAAACGACCGTGTGTCGGCGTCCCGAAAGGCGGCGGAGCATCTGCGCGGCCTGCCCGCGGTCGCAGGGCTTGCCCAGCACCTCGCCGTCGGAGATCACCACCGTGTCGGCCGTCAGCAGAATGTCGTTCGCTCCGAGCGGTGCGGGGTAGGTCTCGCTTTTGAGCCGCGAGAGGAACAGCGGCACCTCTTCGGCGGGCAGGGAGTCGGGGTAAATCTCCTCGCACTCGTATTTCGGGGCCGGTTCGTAGGGCAGGCCGCAGCCCGTCATCAGCTCCCTCCGCCGCGGCGACTGCGACGCCAGCAGCAGGCGGTAGGGTTCGAGTTTATCTTTCAGCAGCATGGTCTTGTTTTTAGGGTCTTTATTATTTAATGTTATATGCGGTTTTTGCCGTATCGCCTCCCGGCCGCCGCCTTTGGCGGCGTTTGCAAATCCGGTCCGCCCCGGAAGGGCCTCCTGCCGCCGTGTGGCGAAACCGGCGATGCGGAGCGTCGGAACGAAGGGCGCATAATCGTCTTTTTATCGGTGCGGAGTCTGTCTCCGCGCCGTCAGCGTATGTCGAAATTCAGCAGTTCGCGCCCTTCGAGCACGGCCCGCAGGTTGTCGCCGGGGCTGACCGGTCCTACGCCGGCCGGCGTGCCGGTGTAGATCAAATCGCCCATGCGCAGGGTCATGTACCGCGATACGGCGGCGATGATGCGGTCCACCGTAAAGAGCATCTGCCGCGTGTCGCCCGTCTGGCGGGTCTGGCCGTTCACTTCCAGCGTGAAGCGCAGCTTCTGCACGTCGCCGCCCAGCTCCTGCAAAGATACGAATTCCGGCGAAATCGCCGCCGAGCGGTCGAACGCCTTGCTGCGCTCCCACGGCAGACCTTCGGCGGCGGCCTGCCGCTGCAGGTCGCGGGCCGTGAAGTCGATGCCAAGCCCCACCTCCTTGTAATAACGGTGTGCGAAACGCTCGGCGATGCTCTTTCCCACGCGGTCGATGCGCACCACCAGCTCGCACTCGTAATGCACCTCCTGCGAAAATGCGGGGATGTAGAACGGGTCGTTGTTGCGCAGCAGCGCCGTGTCGGGTTTCAGGAACCAGATCGGCTCCGGGGAACACTCCCCGCAGCCCGGCCGGTTCCGTTCCGGCAGAGTCTCCGCTCCGTCCCCGGCTTGCGGCGACGGTTCTGCCGTGCATCCCGTATTGCCCTCGTCCAGCCAAGACTGTTCTGCCGTGCATCCCGTGGCGTTCCTGTTTAGCCGGGGCAGTTCTGCCGTGCACTCCGTGGCACTGCCGATCTGTCTCAGTCCTGACGGATACTCCGCTCCGCCCCCGGCTTGCCGAGACCGTTCGGCCGGGTATTCCGCCCCGCCCCTTATCAGGTGGTTCAGCTCCTCGGCGTGCGCGGCGTAATTGCGTCCTATGCAGATGATTTTCATGGTTTTCCGTTACTGTTTGTTGTGATCGTACCGTTGTGCCCGGACCAGCATCCAGACGACGTAGACCGGAAGGTAAATTACATAGACGACCGGCAGGGCATCCTGCTGGCCGGTCAGGTTCAGGACTATTGCAAGTAAAACCCATAACGCCCCGATAATCACCAGATGCCGCCGCATGAACGACGACAGCCCTGCGACATCGACGTTTTTCTTCTTCTCCGCAGGCATGGTGTTGTAGCCCGCAATCAGCATCGGAAACCGCTTGACCAGCAGTCCGACGACGATCAGGAATACGCCGGTGAGGATGTGTATGAAAATTTCGTCCATAACTTCAGGTTATTGTGCTTCGGTCGCATGCAGCTCTGCGACCATCCGGGCGGCGAAACGGTCGCTGGCGCCGGGCCCTCCGATAACTTTGCGTAATTCGTCGAAGTCGGAGAGCATCTTTTCGCGCTTGGAGCCGCCTTCGACGACGGCCCGCAGTTCGCGCTCGGCGCGCGTGATGTCAAGCCCCGACTGGATGATCTCCGCAACCGCCTCGCGGCCGAGGTTGAGGTTCACGAGCGACACCCAAGGCACGTTCAATACGTAAGGCTGCAGTTTAACCTGAAACCATAACGTTCTGTAAACCACCACTTCGGGAATGCCGAGCAGCGCCGTTTCGAGCGTCGCCGTACCGGAGGTCACCACGGCGGCTTCGGCCGCGGCGAGCGTTTCGTAGGTCTGGTCGCAGACGTAGCGGATGTCGCTGCCGGCCATGTACTGTTCGTAAAGCGCCCTGTCCAGCCACGACACGCCCGCGACGACGAACTGGTGGCCGGGGAACTTTTTCGAAAGGTCGGCCATCAGCGGCAGGTTGTCGCGGATCTCGCCCCGGCGGCTGCCGGCCAAGAGGGCGACGATCGGCCGCCCGTCCAATCCGTTGTGGCGGCGGAATTCGTCGGGCGAGGGGAGCGCGGCGCGTTTCGCCTCGATGGCGTCTACGAGCGGGTTGCCCTCGAAAATCGGTTCGATGCCGTGCCGGGGGAAGTAGCTGCGTTCGAAGGGGAAAATGATGAAGAGCCGGTCCACGTATTTGCGGATCGCCTTCACCCTCCATTCGCGCCACGCCCAGACCTTGGGGGCGATGTAGTAGAAGGTGCGGATGCCGTGCTCCTTGGCCCAGCGGGCCATCTTCATGTTGAAGCCGGGGTAGTCCACCAGAATCAGCACGTCGGGGGCGAACGCCGCCACGTCGGCCTGACATTCGAGCATCTGCCGCTTGATCGTCCGCAGGTTTTTGAGGACCTGCACGATGCCGAAAAACGAGGTTTCGCGGTAGTGCTTCGCCAGATTCGCCGCGCCGCCCGCGGCGGCCATGCGGTCGCCGCCCCAGAAGCGGAACTGCGCTTCGGGATCGGCCTTGCGAAGCCCTTCGATCAGGTTTGCGCCGTGCAGGTCGCCCGAAGGCTCGCCGGCGATGAGGTAGTATTTCATGCCTTTGCGGTTTGTTGCGGTTACTCTTCGTTCAGCAGGTCGGGGCGGAGCTGCCGGGTGCGCTGGTAGGACTGTTCCTCCTGCCAGCGGGCGATCTGGGCGAAGTTGCCCGAAAGCAGGACGTCGGGGACCCGCCAGCCGCGGAATTCGGCGGGGCGGGTGTAGACCGGAGGCGCCAGCAGGTTGTCCTGAAAGCTGTCCGTGAGGGCCGAGGCTTCGTCGCCGATGGCGCCCGGAATGATACGCACGACCGAATCGGCGATGATGCAGGCCGCCAGCTCGCCGCCCGTCAGCACGTAGTCGCCGATCGAGATTTCGCGCGTGACGAGGTGTTCGCGGATGCGGTGGTCGATGCCCTTGTAGTGGCCGCAGAGGATGATGATGTTGTCGAGCGTCGAAAGCCGGTTGGCTTCGTGCTGGTCGTAGCGGACGCCGTCGGGCGAGGTGTAGATGATCTCGTCGTAATGCCGCTCGGACTGGAGTTTCTCGATCAGTTCGAAGACCGGTTCGCACTTGAGGACCATGCCCGCTTCGCCGCCGAAGGGGTAGTCGTCGGTGGTCTTGCGGCGGTCGTGGGCGTAGTCGTGGAGGTTATGGACGACGATCTGGACCAGCCCCTTCTCCTGCGCGCGGTGCAGGATGGATTCGTTGAGCGGGGAGGTCAGCAGTTCGGGGACGACTGTCAGGATGTCGATGCGCATGTTTCTGAATTGAAAAATTGAAATTACTGCGGACGGAAGATGATGTCCTTGACGCTTGCGGCGGTCAGGGGGATTTCCCGTCCGTGTTCGAGGGTGAAGGCCTTGTAGCCCAGCGCTGTGAAGAGTTCGACGATGCGGGGGCGGTTGCCGCCGCCCGTCTCGACGAGCACCGTGGGGCGGAAGCGTTCGAGCAGCGGGCGCAGTTCGGTCAGCACCACCACCTCGTAGCCCTCGATGTCGCATTTGACGAAGTCGAGGCGTTCGAGTCCGGCGAAGAGTTCGCTGCCCCGGCGCATCTGGGCCGAGAACTCCGCGGCGGTCGCCGCGCCGCTGTCGTTGACGAAGTTCTGTCCCGTGCCGAAGTAGCCCGTTTCGCGCGCCGAGTCGTTGGCCATCGTGATCGGTTTGTTCTCGGTGCCCAGCGCGTAGGGGAGTATCTCGACGTTGCGGCAGCGGCGCAGGTTGCGGCGCAGGACGGCGAGGATCGGGGGAACCGGCTCCACGGCGTAGACCCTGCCCGCCGGGCCGGCCAGCCGGGAGAGCGTGCGGGCGTAGTAGCCGAGGTTGGCGCCGATGTCGACCGCCGTGTCGCCCGCGCGGACGAGCCGCGGCAGGTGGTAGACGTATTCGGTGGCGGGGGCGTAACGCCCGATGCCGAGCCGCTGCCAGAGGAAGAACAGGCGGCTCACGGCGCGCAGGTAGCCTTCGAGCGGCAGGGTTCGGTAGAGGATTTTATGGATCAGTGTCTTCACGTTTCCGGTGGTTTGCGGAGCGGATTTTCCCGGACGGCGTCCGCTGCGGTGTCGAGGCGGGGCCTCAGTTCTTGTAGTTCACTTCTTGGTTGAGGACCTCGACGACGAAGGGGTTGTAGAGCATTTCGTGGCCGATGGTCGATTCGGGGCCGTGGCCGGGGTAGACGCGGACCTCTTCGCCCAGCGGGATCAGGGAGTCGAGGATCGAACGCATGATCCACGAATAGTCGCCGCCCGGCAGGTCGGTGCGGCCGATCGACTCGCGGAAGAGCGTGTCGCCCGTGAAGAGCGATTTGGATTCGGGGTCGAACAGCGCCACATGGCCGGGGGTGTGGCCGGGGGTGTGGATCACGCGCAGGACGGTGTGGCCGAAGCGGATTTCGGGCGTCGTGTCGAGGTCGATGTCCGCCGGGGGCATCTCGCCGACCGCAACGCCGAAGATGCTGCCGCTGGTCGAGGCGTTGTCCAGCAGGAACTGGTCCTTGGACGAGAGCGCGAAGGGGATGCCGTAGCGTTTCTTGAGGTGCGCGACGCCCAGCGTATGGTCGAAATGGCCGTGGGTGTTGACCGCCAGAACGGGTTTGAGTCCGTGCTGGGCGATGAAGTTGTCGAGCGCGGCGTCTTCGCGCGGGTTGCTGTTGCCGGCGTCGATGACGACGGCTTCGGAGGTGTCGTCCCAGACGACGTAGGTGTTCTCCTGTATCGGGTTGAATTGCAGGCAGGCTATTTTCATAATTCGGTCGTTTTTCGGAATCGTAATGTGTTTGTGCAAAGACTGTGCAGACCGGACGGGCCGGGCCGCATCGTCTCCGGGCGGATGTTTATCATGGGCAAATATAGCGTTTTTTACCGGATTTTACCTATCTTTATGACCCGAATAAACTTACTCGACATGAAACGACTCGTCGCTTTGATTTTCGTGCTGGCCGTGTGCGGCACGGTAGCCGCGGCCCGGCCGGGCGCCTACAGGACCGTGAAAAACATCGCCTACCGCGACGCCGGGGGCGACCGGAACATCGACACGATGTGCCGGCTGGACCTCTATTATCCGGCGGATAAGGAAGGCTTCTCGACCGTCATATGGTATCACGGCGGCGGCCTGACGGGCGGGCGGCGCGATATCCCCGAAGCGTTGAAGGAGAAGGGATTCGCCGTGGTGGGCGTGGAGTACCGGCTCTCGCCGCACGTGAAGGTGGCCGACTGCGTGGACGATGCGGCCGCGTCGGCGGCGTGGGTGGTGAAGCATATCGCCGAGTATGGCGGCGATCCGCGGCGGATTTTCGTGGCGGGCCACTCGGCGGGCGGTTATCTGACCTCGATGATCGGGCTGGACAAGCGCTGGCTCGAACCCTACGGCATCGATCCCGACACGACCTTCGCGGCGCTGATTCCCTACAGCGGGCAGGTGGTGACCCACTTCGCGCGCCGCCGCGAGATGGGGATTCCCGACACGCAGGTGGTGGTGGACGACATGGCGCCGCTCAATTACGTGCGGCCCGACTGCCGACCGATCCTGATCCTTTCGGGTGACAGGGAGCGGGAGATGCTGGGCCGCTACGAGGAGAACGCCTACTTCTGGCGCATGATGCGCGTGGCGGGGCATCCCGACGTGCGGATTTACGAGTTCGACGGCTTCGACCACGGCAACATGCCGCAGGCCGGGCACTTCGCAGCGGTGCGCTATATCCGCGAGATGGAGCGGAAAATGGAGCGGTAGTTGTGTAGAATCGGAGCTATGAAAATAAACGGATATGCGCTTTTGCAGGCCGCGGCAGCCTTGTGCGCCGCGCTTGCGCTGACGGGGTGTTCGCTGCTGAAGGTCGCCGTGGCTACGGGCGACCCTCTGTCGAAAGAGGAGATGAACGTGCGGACGATGACCCGCGGATTCTATTACGACATGGCCGCAGAGGTGGCGCGCACGGCCGATTCGATCGCCCAAGCGGCGCCGGATATGGCTACGCGGGTCGCCGCCGTAAGGTGGAAAATACGCGCCACGCGGGCGGGCGTTTCGGCCGCCATGCAGGGGATTCCCGACGTGGCGCTGGCCGACATGTGGATACTCTGCCGGCGGATGAACGAACGGTTTGCGGCGGCGCCCGATTCGCTGCTGTTCGGGGCGCAGAGCAGCATGGCGCGCGATGCGGCGGCGCGGCTCGACCGCCGGGCCGCGCGGCTGGCGCGGCAGGTGCTGGCGGAGGAGCGTTACGGGCTGATGGAGCGTTTTGTCGCGCAGTATGTGCGGGACAATCCCTCCGAAGAGGGGATGGAGGCTGCGAACACCACCCTTGCGTGGATCGAGTTCCTGCGCGAGAACGGCGTAGAGCACGCCTATGCGACGGGTTCGATCGCCGAAGTGCTGGCCGACGTGAACGACCGCGTGAGCAGCCAGACGCAGCAGCTGGCCAGCAGTGTCGGCTGGTCGAAGGACATTCTCGAAATGCAGCTGCAGCAGGACAGCCTGCGCATGGAGGTCGGGGCGCGCCTCGACTCGCTCGAACGCAGTTTCACGCGCATCGTCGTCGTGGCCGAGCATCTGCCCGAAATATCGGACCGAGTGCTGGACGAGCTGAACAAACAGGTGACGCAGCTGATATATACGATGAATTACAGCGTCGATAACGCATTCGCCGATTTCGACCGCCAGCGCGACGAGCTGCAGCGGTATGTGACCGGAGAGCGGCAGGCGTTGGTCGAGCAGCTGCGGCAGACGGCCGGCGAGGTGGTGCGGACGACGCTTGACGCGGTGCCGGGGCTGGTGGGCAAGGTGCTGCTGTACGTGGTGTCGGCGCTCGCGGTGCTGATCGGGGGACCCTTTGCGCTGGGGTTCTGGCTGGGCGGCGTGAGGGCGAGGGCCGGAGCGAAGAGAAAGGAGTAGGCGGCGGCCCGGACCGGGCTGCGGGGATCTGAAACGGAACGGGTGCGGCGGCCTGATCGCCGTGTCGGCGGAGGTGAAGGACGAGGGCGGCGCTTCGGCAAAATGCAAGTGAACTTGCTTTTGCCCTCAGCTTGCACTATCTTTGCCGCAAATTGGAAGACGATGGCTCGCAAAAAGGCAAATTATCCCCTCATCGAGGGGCTTGAAATAACGACGCTCGCCGCCGAAGGCAAGGCGATGGGACGCTGGAACGACGTGGTGGTGTTCGTGCCGCTGACCGTTCCGGGCGACGTGGTGGATGTGCAGATACGCTCCAAGCGCCGCAGGTTCATGGAGGGATTCGTGGTCCGCTACGTCAGAAAATCGCCGCTGCGCGCGGAGGCCTTCTGCGCCCATTTCGGGGTTTGCGGGGGCTGCAAGTGGCAGAACCTGCCCTACGAGGAGCAGCTGCGCTTCAAGACCGAGCAGGTGCGCGACCAGCTGACGCGCATCGGCAAGATCGCACTGCCGCAGATCGCGCCCTGTCTGGGGTCGGAGCAGACCCGGTTTTACCGCAACAAGCTCGAATTCACCTTCGCCGACCGCCGCTGGCTGACGCGCGAAGAGGTGGAGAGCGGGACGGACTTCGATGCCGCGCCCGCGCTCGGATTTCATATTCCCAACATGTTCGACAAGGTGCTGGACATCGACAAGTGCTGGCTCCAGCCCGATCCGTCGAACGACATCCGCACCGAGACCAGACGCTTCTGCATCGAAAACGGCTACACGTTCCACAACGCCCGCGAACACCGGGGGCTGATGCGCAACATGATCGTCCGCACGGCTTCGACGGGCGAGGTGATGGTGATCGTGGTGTTCGGCGAGGACGACCGGGAGCGGATCGCCGCGCTGCTGGACCATCTGGCGGCGAATTTCCCGCAGATCACGTCGCTGTTCTACATCGTCAACACCAAATTCAACGATTCGGTCGGGGACCTCGATCCGGTTTGCTACAAGGGCAAGGACCATATCGTCGAAGAGATGGAGGGGCTGCGGTTCAAGGTGGGACCCAAGTCGTTCTACCAGACCAATTCGGCGCAGGCGTACGAGCTTTACAAGGTGGCGCGGGAGTTCGCGGACCTCAAACCGGAGGACGTGCTTTACGACCTCTACACCGGGACGGGGACCATCGCCAATTTCTGCGCCGCGCGGTGCAGCCGGGTGGTGGGCGTGGAGTATGTACCCGAAGCGATCGCCGATGCGAAGGTCAATTCGCAGATCAACGGCATCGGGAATACGGTTTTCTATGCGGGCGACATGAAGCAGGTGCTGAGCGACGGGTTCGTCGCCGCCAACGGCCGTCCCGACGTGATCATCCTCGATCCGCCGCGTGCGGGCGTGGACGAGCCGGTGATCGGGGTGATCCTGCGCGCCGCGCCCCGGCGGATCGTCTACGTGAGCTGCAATCCCGCCACGCAGGCCCGCGACTTGGCGCTGCTCGACGCCGATTACCGCGTCGAGGCGGTACAGCCCGTGGACATGTTCCCCCACACGCACCATGTGGAAAACGTCGTGAAACTCGTACGGCGATGAGACTGGACGGTTTCGGGATATTCGTCGAGCGGATGCCGGCCATGGTCCGCTTCTACCGCGACGTGCTGGGATTCGAGATCCGCGAGGATGAAAACGCCTCGAACGTCTATCTGGAAAAGGACGGAACGCTGTTCCTGCTCTACCGCAGGGCGGATTTCGAGAAGATGACCGGCCGCAGGTTCGGCTATGCCGGCCCGGTGAACGGGCATTACGAGATCGCCCTGAGCGTCGAAAACCATGCGGCGGTCGATGCGGCCTTCCGCGAGGTCGTCGCCAAAGGCGCCCGGCCCGTCATGGAACCCACAACCGAACCGTGGGGCCAGCGCACCTGCTACGTGGCCGACCCCGAAGGCAACCTGATCGAAATAGGGTCGTTCAAGGCATGATTCCGGAGTGGGGATGCAGTATTTCGGATTTTTGGCGTTTTATTTGCAAGACAGTTACCTAAAAAACGGAAAATATGAAAAAACTGATTTTAATGGCGGCGGTGGCGCTGATGGCTCTTCCCGCGGCGGCACAGATGCAGGAGGCTTTCCCCAGCTATATTCAGGTGAACGGACGCGCCGAGAAGGAGATCACGCCCGACGAGTTCTACCTCTCGATCGTCATCAACGAACGCGACTCGAAGGGCAAGATTTCGGTCGAGAGCCAGCAGCGCGACATGATCGCGGCCCTCAAGCGGCTGGGCGTGAACGTCGAGAAGCAGCTCAAGGTGGCAAACCTGTCGAGCGAGTTCTTCAAGAAGAACACTTCGGTGGCGACGGCCAAGTACCAGCTTCAGCTGGGATCGTCTGCCGAGGTGGCCAAGGTGTGGCAGGCGCTCGACGGACTCGGAATCTCGAACGTTTCGATCCTGAAGGTGTCGCACTCGAAGATCGACGAGTATAAGGAGCAGGTGCGCGTCGAAGCGATGCAGAACGCCAAGCAGAGCGCCCAGACGCTGGCCGGGGCGATCGGGCAGAATGTCGGCAAGTGCTTCTACATTTACGACTCGAACAACAACGTGATGCCGGTGCTGTATGACAACATGGCCGTGATGCGCAGTGCGAAGGCCGGGTATGCCGAAGAGGCCGCGGCGGACGAACCGCTCGACTTCAAGACCATCAAGCTGCAGTATAACGTGCAGGCGAAATTCGTGCTGGAGTAGCTCTCCGGCGGCATATGCGAAGAGGATGTCCCGCGAAGGGCGTCCTCTTCGTCGTCTCAGGGTGTTGCGGACGGAGGTTGTCGCGCTTCGGGTCCCGGATTCGCGGGCGGAGTGCGGAGGAAGGCCGGGCGTGGTCGCGGACGAAGCCCGCCGGGTGCGAAAAACGGCGCCGGATGGTGCGGATTCCGAAAAATTGTACTATCTTTGTTTACTTTGCCCCTTAAAAAAGGAGGAGTTATGGAAAAACAGTTTTGTTTCAACTACGAGCATTATGCGGCTCTTGCCGAGCTGTCCGATGCGGACCGTGAGCTGGTTCGGGAGGCCGAACGGGCCACGGCCAACGCCAATGCGCCCTATTCGAAGTTCCGGGTGGGGGCGGCTGCGCGGCTGCGCAGCGGGAAAATCCTCTACGGAAGCAATTTCGAGAGCGAGGTCTATCCCGCGGGGCTTTGCGCCGAGCGGACGCTGATGTTCTATGCGCAGGCCAATTATGCCGACGATCCGATCGAGACGCTGGCGATCGCTTCCGATCCCTCGGAGCGCGAATGCTATCCCTGCGGCCAGTGCCGTCAGGTGATGGTGGACGTCGAACGCCGTCAGGGCGCGCCCATGCGGGTGGTCATGAGCGGCGGCGGTACGGCGACGGCCGTCGATTCGGCGGCACTGCTGCTGCCCTTTACGTTCGTGCTCTGACCCGCAGCGAGCATGTCCGAGATACCGGCTTCGGCGGCGCGGCCCGCCGACGGCGGGGAAACGTTGCGTTGAAGTACAGGCCGCTTTTAGAAATACCCGAAAAATGTTCACTCCCGAAGATATCCTCTACGAAGACAATCATCTGCTGATCGTCAATAAACGCTGCGGCGATCTGGTGCAGCCCGATCCGTCGGGCGAAAGCGCGCTCGAAGACCAGATAAAGGCCTTTGTCAAACGCCGCGACGCCAAGCCCGGCGACGTGTTCCTCGGCGTGGTGCACCGCATCGACCGTCCGGTGAGCGGCGCGGTGCTGTTCGCCAAGACCTCGAAGGCCCTGACGCGGCTCAACGAGATGATCCGCGAGGGCCGCATCCGCAAGGTCTACTGGGCCTTGACCGAACGGACGCCCGACCCCGAAAGCGGCGAACTGCGCCACTACATCCTGCGCGACGCCCGCACCAACCGCTCGCGGGCCTGCGACGGGCCGAAGCCCGGCGCCAAGGAGGCGCGCCTGCGTTACGAAACGCTGGGGGCGGGGACCAACTATACGCTCGTCGAGGTGGAGCTGCTGACGGGGCGTCACCATCAGATCCGTGCCCAGTTGTCGAAGATCGGGTGTCCGATCCGCGGCGACCTGAAATACGGCGCGAGGCGTTCGCTGCCCGGCGGCGGCATCTCGCTCCATTCGCGGCGGGTCGAGTTCGAACACCCCGTGCGCCGGGAGCCTGTGAGCGTCACGGCTCCCGCGCCTGCGGACGACAACCTGTGGGCTTATTTCGAAACCCGTTGATTTACCGGAAAATATGCGATTGTTGATTCAGCGTGTGAAGAACGCTTCCGTCAGCGTCGGCGGCGTCGAGCTGTCCCGGATCGGGCAGGGACTGCTGGTGCTGGTCGGCGTGGGCGTGGAGGACACGGACGAAGATATGGAGTATCTGGCGGGCAAGCTGGTCCGTCTGCGGATTTTCGACGACGAGCAGGGGGTGATGAACCTCGACGTGCGGCAGGTCGGCGGCGAGGTGCTGGTGGTGAGCCAGTTCACGCTGCAGGCTTCGACCCGCAAGGGCAACCGCCCGTCGTACGTCAGGGCGGCGCCCGAAGCTGTCTCGCGCCCGATGTACGAGCGTTTCACGGCCCGTGTGGCCGAGCTGCTGGGCCGGGAGGTGCCGACGGGGGAGTTCGGCGCCGACATGCAGGTGGCGCTGGTGAACGACGGTCCGGTGACCATCTGGATAGATTCCAAAATGAGGGATTGTTAACCGAAAAATAGAAGATGAAAAGATTATTGACAGTTTTGCTGGCAGGTATTTCCGCGGCTTTCGCCTCCTGCGGAGACGACGGCGCGGAGAAGGGGGACACGTGGTTCCTGAAACCCGAAGCGGTGGTTTCGGGAACGACGGCGGAGATCTCCTGCCGCACGAAATTCGCCGACGGCGTGCTGACCGAGAGCGGCGCGGGGTTCGTATACACGCGGATCGGAGCCGCGGACGGCTATTTCGACGCCGAGCCGGTGGAGGTGAGCGGGAATGCGCTTTCGTGCCGTCTGAGCGACCTCGAACCCGAAACCGACTACTTGGTGTACGCTTATCTGGAGCTGGGCGGCGCAGGGCGCATGCAGAGCGAATCGGTCTCCTTCCGGACCGGGACGGGAAGCGATCCGGGGAATGCGCCGGTATTCGGGCAGCCCGCCTACTCGGAGGTGACCTCCTCTTCGGCGGTGGTGAGCTGTACGTTCGCCTATCAGGGCGCGGAGCCTGTTTCCGAGGTCTATTTCCTCTACGGGACGGGCGGCGTTTCGAAACGCGAAGCCGTGAGTGCGCAGCCCGGCGCGAAGAGCGTCCGGCTTTCGGGGCTGGACGCTTCGACGGACTATACGTTCCGTTTGTGCGTCGCTGCGGGCGGAAAGACCTATGAGAGCGGAGAGGCGGCCTTTACGACCGATGCGGGCGACGGGCCCGGACCCGGTCCGAATCCGGGGCTGACGAAGTTTTCGGGCTGGCCCGAACTGCCCGTCGAGGTGAAGAACGGCGATTACCATTACGCCTACCATACGATCAGCGACTTCAAGGTCGGAAACTACAACGCCCGCAACTACACGGTATGTTACAGCGCCGAGAATCACGGTCCCGTATGGGTGGCCGCGCCGCTGCACAACTGTTATGTGACCAAGAGCGGGAACCGCAGCTACAGTCAGGACCCGGATGTTCCGGCGGGCATACAGCCGGCGTCGAAGTCCCTCGCCGATCCCTACAACAAGGGCCACATGCTGGGTAACCGCGAACGTTCGAGAACGGCCGTCATGCGCAGGCAGGTTTGCTACTACACCAATATCGCGCCCCAGCACGGCGGGACGTTCAATACGGGCGGCGGCGCGTGGAACAACCTCGAAGATCTGATAGACACCTATTGGGATTCGACCGAGAGTGCCAATGTGGGCGATACGCTCTATGTGGTCGTCGGGGCTTACTACAAGACGTGGACCGACTCGTACGGCAATACGGCTTCGCCCAAGAAGGCCGCCTTCGGCGGTCAGCAGGCGGGTGTTCCGACCATGTTCTACTACGCCATGCTGCGGACGAAGAACGCCAAGTCCGGCAAATCGGTGCTGCGCTGTTCGCGCGAGGAGCTGCAGTGCGCGGCCTTCGTGATGAGCCATGCCATGCAGAAGGGGCACAAACCCTCGCGCAGCGATATGCGCAGTGTCGCGGAGGTCGAGCGGCTGAGCGGGTTCCAGTTCTTTACCAACGTGCCCAATGCGCCCAAGGATACCTATAACCCTTCGGACTGGGGATTGTAGCGATGTATGCGTGGGGCGATAACAGGCGGTTCAACTCCTATTCGGGGTATTTTCGCCGCATGTTCGGCTGCCGCGTGCAGAAACTGTCGGTGGACGCCGGGTTCACGTGTCCCAACCGGGACGGAACGATAAGCGGGGGAGGATGTACGTTCTGCAACAACGGGGCGTTCACTCCCTCGTACTGCATGCCGACCAAGGGGGTGCGGCGGCAGATCGAGGAGGGGATCGAGTTCCACCGCAGGCGTTACCGCACGGCGTCGAAGTATCTGGTCTACTTCCAGTCGTTTTCGAACACCTATGCGCCGCTGGAGCGGCTGAAGGAGGTGTACGGCGAGGCGCTGGCGCATCCCGACGTGGCGGGCATCGTCGTCGGCACGCGGCCCGACTGCGTGGACGCCGAAAAGCTGGACTATTTCGCGGAGCTGGCGCGCGGGAGGTACGTGGCCGTCGAGTACGGCATCGAATCGACCCGCGACGAGACGCTGCGGGCGGTGAACCGCGGGCATGACTTCGCCTGCGCGCGCCGCGCCGTGGAGATGACCGCCGCGCGGGGACTGCACGTCGGGGCGCACTTTATCCTCGGACTGCCGGGCGAGACGGACGCGATGCTGCTGGAGCAGGTCGCGGCGATCAATTCGCTGCCGCTCACGACGCTGAAATTCCATCAGCTGCAGGTATTCCGCAGCACGGCGATGGCCGCCGAATACGACGCCGACCCCGGTCGCTTCCGCTTCTGGGAGATCGGCGAGTACATCGACCTTTTCGTCGAGGTGCTGCGCCGCCTGCGGCCCGATCTGGTCGTCGAGCGGTTCGCGAGCGAGGCGCCGCCCCGCTACCATTACGGCCGCAACTGGGGGCTGGTGCGCAACGAACAGCTGCTGGCGATGCTCGAAAAAAGATTGGAGGAACGAAATGCGTATCAAGGCGAAATTTTTGTATCTTTACAGTCGCTGTGATAGGTTCGGGCAGGCGGCACCGCGGCAACCGGCAAATTTATTTGCCATTGCGCCCTGCCTGCACTATGTCTTAGATAGGCGGCGCTCCGGCAAAATGCAAGTGAACTTGCTTTTGCCCTCAGTTTGCACTATCTTTGCCTTCGCAATTGCTAATATTTCCGTACCGAAATGAAACCCATCATTAAGGAGCTGATGCTGAAGCCCGTCAAGGAGTATTTCCTGATGACGGTCGGCATGATCATGTACTCTTTCGCGTGGATCGGCTGCATCCTGCCCGCCAAAGGCGTCGGCGGAGGGGCCGCGGGTCTGTCGCTCGTGTTGTGCCATGCCGTCGAGGAGTGGCTCGGCGTCTCGATTCAGATCGGTACGATGGTATTCATCATCAACGGAATACTGCTGCTGATCGCGGGATTCATCATCGGCTGGAACTTCGGCGTGAAGACCGTCTACTGCGTCGTGGTGATCTCGCTGGGGATGAACTTCTGGCAGTCGGTGCTGCCGGAGGGCGACTTCCTCCACCTCGAACGTATCCTGTCGGTGATCCTCGGCGGCATACTGGCCGGCATGGGCGTGGCGATGTGCTTCGCGCAGGGCGGCTCGACGGGCGGCACGGACATCGCCGCGATGATCATCAACAAGTACCGCACGATCAGCTACGGCAAGATCGTCATCTACTCGGATTTCGTCATCATCGGATCGTCGATGCTCGTGGGATTCCATATCGACACGGTGATCTACGGCTATGTGATGACGGCGGTCTTCGGCTATACGGTCGATATGATCATGGCCGGGAACCAGCAGTCGAGTCAGGTCTTCATCGTGACGCACGACTATGAGAAGATGGCGGAGGCTATCGTCGAGAATATCCACCGCGGCGTGACGCTCATCGACTCGCAGGGGTGGTACACCAAGAAGCAGTCGAAAATCGTCATGGTGGTATGCCGCAAGCGCGAGACCGCGATGATCCTGAAATTCGTCAAGACGATCGATCCCGACGCCTTTATGACCGTGGGGTCGGTGATGGGCGTTTACGGCAAGGGATTTCAGGCGCTCAACAAACTCTGATGCCCCTCTATGCCGACATAGTACTGCCGCTGGCGCAGCCCGCCTATACGTTCGCCGTGCCCGAAGGGATGCACGTGGCGGAGGGGACGGCGGTAGCCGTGCAGTTCGGACCCCGCAAATTCTATACGGGCGTCGTTTGGCGGGTGCATGACCGCCGTCCGCCGTTCAGGACAATCAAATCCATACAGCGCGTGCTGTACGACGCGCCCCTGCTCTCGGCGCAGCAAAAGGCGCTCTGGGAGTGGATCGCCGCGTACTACATGTGTTCGGCGGGCGAGGTGATGCGCGTGGCGCTGCCGTCGCTGATGAAGCCTTCGGGCGATACCGAGGAGGAGTTCGCCGAAGACGAGTTCCGCCCCCGCACGGAGTGTTACGTGGCGCTGGCGCGGGAGCTGCACGACGAAGGGCGCCTGCACGAGGTCTTCGAGAAGCTCGGACGGCGCGCGCCCAAGCAGTACGAAGCCCTGCTGGAGATCGCGTCGGCGGGGGACGAGACCCGGATTTCGACGGGCGAGGTGGCCCGCCGCCTGCTGCGGGCCGACTATGCCGTGCTGCATGCGCTGGAGCGCAAGGGGCATATCGTCTGCACGGAGCGCGAACGCACCGTCGAGCGGGGCGGCTCGGCGTTCCGGCTGCCCGAACTGACCGCGCCGCAGCGCGAAGCGCTCGGTTCGCTGCGGGAGCAGTTCGCCGAAAAGCCTGCGGCGCTGCTGCACGGCGTGACGGGGTCGGGGAAGACCGAGATTTACATACACCTGATCGCCGAAACGCTGGCGCGGGGCGGCGACGTGCTGCTGCTCGTGCCCGAAATCGCCCTGACGGCGCAGCTGATCGGGCGCATGGAGCGCATCTTCGGCAGTCGCGTGACCCCCTATCATTCGAAACTTACGAACCGTCGCCGCACGGAGACCTACCTGCGGCTGAACCGCTCCCAAGGGGGCGAGTTCGTCGTCGGCGTGCGGTCGTCGATATTTCTGCCGCTCAGGCATCTGCAGCTGATAATCGTGGACGAGGAGCACGACGCCAGCTACAAGCAGGCCGATCCCGCGCCCCGCTACAACGCCCGCGACTGCGCCGTGGTGATGGCCCGCCTGTGGGGCGGCCGCACGCTGCTGGGAAGCGCCACGCCGTCGCTCGAAACGTGGCTCAACGCCGAGGGCGGGAAGTACGGCCGCGCCGTGCTGGCGGAGCGTTACGGCGACGCCCGGCCGCCCGAAATATTCGTTTCGGATACGATCCGCGCCGCCAAGCGCGGCGAGCGGCATGCGCATTTCAACAAACTGCTGCTGGACAAGATGGAGGAGACGCTCGGACGGGGCGGGCAGGTGATGCTGTTTCAGAACCGCCGCGGATTCTCGCCCTACGTCGAGTGTTCTCAGTGCGGGTGGACGGCCCGCTGTCCCCACTGCAACGTGACGCTGACCTACCACAAGGGTGGCGCCAGACTCGTCTGCCACTACTGCGGCTACACGGCCCCGGTGCCGGCGAAGTGCCCTTCGTGCGAGGTGACGGAGGTGCTGCCGCGGGGATTCGGCACGGAGAAGGTCGAGGAGGAGATCGCCCGGCTCTTCCCCGAAGCCCGCGTCGCCCGGCTGGACCGTGACAGCGTGACTTCCGAGCGGGCGTTCAACGCCATAATCTCCGATTTCGAAGCCCGCAAGACCGATATTCTGGTCGGGACGCAGATGATTACGAAGGGATTCGACTTCGGCGGCGTGTCGCTGGTGGGGATTCTCAATGCCGACAACCTGCTGAACAACCCCGATTTCAGGGCTGCGGAGCGGGCGTTTCAGCTCATGCTGCAGGTCGCCGGACGCGCCGGACGCCGCTCGGACGGCGGCGAGGTGGTGATTCAGACCTCCGAGCCGGGGCATCCCGTGATCCGGCAGGTCGTGGCGGGCGATTTCGCCGGGATGGCCCGCATGCAGCTCTCCGAACGCGAAGCGTTCTTCTATCCGCCCTATGCGCGGCTGACATCGCTGACGCTGCGCCACCGCGACGTCGCGCTGCTGCGCCGCGGCGTCACGGAGTTGGCGGCGCGCCTGCGCGTCAGGTTCGGCCGCCGCGTGCTGGGGCCGATGACGCCCCCGGTGGACCGCATCCGCGGCGAGTATCTCGCGGGGCTGCTGCTCAAGATCGAAAGCGGCGCTTCGTCGGCCAAGGCCCGCTCACTGCTGGCCGCCGAGCTGAAGGCGTTCGCCGAAAATCCCGAATTCAAAACGATAACCGTCGTCTGCAATGTCGATCCTCAGTGACCTGTTGCGTGACGTCGCGGCGCTCTTCTTTCCGCCGCGCTGCCCCGTCTGCGGCACTCCGCTCGCGCAGGGCGAACGCACGGTGTGCACGCTGTGCCGCACGACGGCGCCCCTGACGGGGTTCTGGCTTGAGGCGGACAATCCCCTGCTGGCGAAGTGCCGGGACATGCTGCCCGTAGAGCGGGCTTCGGGGTTTCTCTACTACATCCACGGAAGCGGGTGGCGGGAGCTGATCCGCGGATTCAAATACCGCGGGGCGTGGCGCACGGCCCGCGCGATGGGCGAGTGGTACGGCCGCTGTCTGAAGGAGAGCGGGCTGTACGACGGGGTGGAGGTGGTCGTGCCCCTGCCGCTGCACCCCGTCAAGCGGTGCAGGAGGGGGTACAACCAGTCGGAGTACATCGCCGAGGGGATCGCCTCGCAGCTGGGCGCGGAGGTGGACCGCCGGAGCGTCCGCCGCAAACGCAATACGGAGAGTCAGGCCCTCAAACCGCGGCGCGAACGCGCCCGCAACGTCGACGAGGCTTTCGCGGTGCGCCGTCCCGAACGGCTCGAAGGGCGGCACGTCCTGCTGGTGGACGATGTCTTCACGACGGGCAGCACGATGCTTTCGTGCGCCGGGGAGATGCTGCGCGCCGCACCCGGATGCCGGATCAGCATCGCGGCACTCGCCGTCTCGCGGCGGGAGCTGGGGGTGAGGGAGTGATCGGAAATTAAAAATTCTTTTTCAACAGGGCGTTATCCCCTGCTGCGGGGACTGTCTGCGGGTGAATCGTGTCATCAACACGATTTTCGACAACAACTTTGCCGCGGCCGTTTTGTTTTCTCCGCCCGAATCGCTATTTTTGGGCTCTGAACGAAAGCATAAATCATGGCTAAAGATTATAACCCCTCCCAACGCAACAGGGAGGCATTCGAGGCGCTGACCGACACCGCCGGCAACGTGCCCCCGCAGGCGGTCGAACTGGAGGAAGCCGTGCTCGGCGCGCTGATGCTGGAAAAGGACAGCATCATCGCCGTGCAGGAGTACGTCACGCCCGACGCTTTTTACACCGAGGAGCACCGCACGATCTACCGCGCGATCGAGGAGCTTTCGATGGAGCTGAAACCGATCGACCTCTATACCGTGACCGAGCGGCTCAAGGCCAAGAAGGAGCTGAAGAAGGTGGGCGGTGCGTCGTATCTGGCGCAGCTGACGCAGAAGGTCGGTTCGGCCGCCAACGTCGAATTCCACGCCAAGATCATCGCCCAGAAGTACGTGCAGCGCGAGCTGATCCGCTCGGCGACCGAGATTCAGAAGCGGTCGTACGACGAATCGACCGACGTGACGGAGCTGATCGGATATGCCGAGGGTGAGATATTCAAGGTGGCCGAAGGACACGTCAAGCGGTCGGTGCAGGCGTCGAAGGATATTCTGGCCCGCGCGCTGATGCAGATCGAGGAGGCGTCGAAGAATACGAGCGCCTTCAACGGCGTGCCGTCGGGCTTCATGGCCATCGACCGCGTGACGCTGGGCTGGCAGCTCTCGGACCTGATCATCATCGCCGCACGCCCTTCGATGGGCAAGACGGCGTTCGTGCTCTCGATGGCCCGCAACATGGCGGTCGATCACGAGCAGGGCGTGGCGTTCTTCTCGCTCGAAATGTCCGCCGTACAGCTGATGATGCGTCTGATTATCGCTGAGACGGGACTGAGCGGAAACGACGTCAAGTCGGGCCGTCTGACGCCCGAACAGTGGCGGCATCTGGAGTCGGCGACCAAGCCGCTGGGCAGCGCGCCGCTCTATATCGACGACACGCCGGCGCTTTCGGTCTTCGAGTTCCGTTCGAAGGCCCGCCGTCTGAAGATACACCACGACATCAAGATCATCATCATCGACTACCTCCAGCTGATGACCGGCAATCAGGATTCGAAAGGAAACCGCGAGCAGGAGGTGGCCTTCATTTCGCGTACGCTCAAGGCGATTGCCAAGGAGCTGAACGTGCCGATGATCG
>ENA-UEOI01001350-UEOI01001350.1-human-gut-metagenome-genome-assembly--contig:-NODE-1350-length-21374-cov-4.737803_pt1 | contig 21374 bp, 18 predicted proteins | sample MGYA00242883_ERZ507882 | MGnify/ENA primary metagenome ERZ507882 (study PRJEB26167, sample SAMN06115502) | human gut metagenome | host: Homo sapiens | place: China:Chongqing | collected 2015-07-29...
AGCCCGATCAAAGTCGAACTGCAATCCCTTATTTAGTTTTTTTTGAGGTGGCCGTTGTAACGCAACCTTAGGAGGCGGTCGCTCTATCCTGCTGAGCTACAGGCGCATATGAAATTGTGGAAAAACTGGCGCGCAGATGCTTTGATATTGTACCCCAATTCCCCGCGCCTGTCAACGGCAAGGGGTGTTTTTGTCCCCCGATTTGGACGTTTTTTTTGCAAAATCAGTTGCGCGCGTTACTGTTCTACGGTATAATATGTGGTCGAGCTTTCAATGATAGGGACAGATTTCGGAATAAATTGAGAGGTGCACCACTTTGCAAGATACGAAGCTGAGAAACGTCGCCATTATCGCCCACGTCGACCACGGCAAGACCACCCTGGTGGACGAAATGCTCAAGCAGGGCGGCATCTACCGCGAGAACCAGGCCACGGTGGAGCGGGTCATGGACTCCAACGATCTGGAGCGGGAGCGCGGCATCACCATTCTGGCCAAGAACACCGCCGTCCACTACAAGGACGTGAAGATCAACATCGTGGACACGCCGGGCCACGCCGACTTCGGCGGCGAGGTGGAGCGTATCCTCAAGATGGTCAACGGCGTCATCCTGCTGGTGGACGCCGCCGAGGGTCCCATGCCCCAGACCCGTTTTGTGCTGAGCAAGGCACTGGAGCTGGGCCACAAGGTCATCGTGGTGGTCAACAAGGTGGACCGCCCCGACCAGCGCATCCACGAGGTCATGGACGAGGTGCTGGAGCTGCTGCTGGATCTGAACGCCACCGACGAGCAGTTTGAGTCCCCCACCCTGTTCTGCTCCGGCCGCCAGGGCACCGCCTCCTACTCCCCCGACGTGCCTGGCACCGACCTGGTGCCCCTGTTTGAGACCATCCTCAACTATATCCCCGCCCCGGAGGCGGACACGGAGGCCCCCTTCCAGATGCTGGTCTCCTCCATTGACTACAACGAGTTTGTGGGCCGCATCGCCATCGGTCGCATCGAGCGGGGCACTGTAAAGCAGAACCAGGAGATCGCGGTGTGCAACTTCCACCAGCCCGACGCCGCGCCTCAGAAGGCCAAGGCCACCGCCCTCTATCAGTTTGACGGCCTGGGCCGGGTGCCGGTGACCGAGGCCACCGCCGGCAACATCATCGCCATGAGCGGCATCGGCGAGATCACCATCGGCGACACCATCTGCGCCCCCGACGCGGTGGAGCCCATCGAGTTTGTGAAGATCTCCGCCCCCACCATCGAGATGACCTTCTCCGTTAACGACTCCCCCTTCGCGGGCAAGGAGGGCAAGTTCGTCACCTCCCGCCAGATCCGGGAGCGGCTGTTCCGCGAGACCATGAAGGACGTGTCCCTGCGGGTCACCGAGACCGACTCCACCGACGCCTTCAACGTGGCGGGCCGGGGCGAGATGAGCCTGTCCATCCTCATCGAGACCATGCGCCGCGAGGGCTACGAGTTCCAGGTCTCCCCCCCCCGCGTGCTCTACCAGGAGATTGACGGCAAAATGTGCGAGCCGGTGGAGCGTCTGGTGGTGGACGTACCCAGCGACAGCGTGGGCGCGGTCATCGAGAAGATCGGCGCCCGCAAGGGCGACCTTCTGGAGATGACTCCGGTGGGTGATCGGATGAAGCTGGAGTTCCTGGTGCCCTCCCGCGGCCTGTTCGGCTACCGCAACGAGTTCCTCACCGACACCAAGGGCGAGGGCATCATGGCCTCGGTCTTTGACTCCTATGCCCCCATGAAGGGCGAGATCCAGCGCCGCAACTCCGGTTCCCTGGTGTCCTTCGAGACCGGTGAGAGCGTCACCTACGGCCTCTACAACGCCCAGGAGCGTGGTGTGCTGTTCATCGGCGCGGGCGTGCCCGTCTATGCCGGCATGGTGGTGGGCGAGACCCCCAAACAGGAGGACATCTCGGTTAACATCTGCAAAAAGAAGCAGTTGACCAACATGCGCGCCTCCGGCTCCGACGACGCCCTGCGGCTCACCCCGCCCCGCCAGATGAGCCTGGAGCAGTGCCTGGAGTTTCTGGCCGATGACGAGCTGCTGGAGGTCACTCCCGAATCCCTGCGCCTGCGCAAGCGCCTGCTGGACCACGCGGCCCGCATGCGCGAGGCCTCCAAGAAAAAGGGCTGATTGCCGCAACATGATTTCCGCCCCCGGAGCATGCTCCGGGGGCGGTTTTCAGTCTGCCGGGGAAACGACTACTCCACGTAGCCGTGCTTTACCTGGTCGGAGATCTCGCAGAGGGCCTTGCTGGCCTCCATGTCGAACTGGCGGCACTGGGCCAGGTCCCCCAGGGAGACCATCCCCACCACCTTGCCCCCCTCCAGCACGGGGAGGCGGCGCACCTGCTTGGCCGCCATGAGCCGGGTGGCCTCCCTGGCGTCGTCGTCGGGGGACACCACCGCGCAGTTGCGGGTCATGATGTCCTTCACCTGAGTCTTGAGGGGGTCCTCCTCCGCCGCCACACAGCGCAGGATGATGTCCCGGTCGGTGACAATGCCCCGCAGGCCGCCGTCCTCACCGCAGACGGGCAGGGAGCCCACGTTGTGCCGGGACAGGAGCCGAGCCGCCAGGGAGGCCGACTCGCCGGGGGTGATGGAGACCACGCTGGGGTTCATAAGATCGCGTACTTGCATGACAAAACCGCCTTTCTCCCAAACTTTACTGCTAGTTTGGACGGGAAAGGCGGTTTTATTCCTCTTTCAGCCCGAGATTGCGCCGCAGGGGGCCGGGGCCCCGCCAGGCGAAGGCCCGGCCCCCGTACTTGTCCCGGAACGTGCGGTTGGTGAGCCCCTCGAGATCGGAGTTTTCCAGAGCGTCTACCAGAGATGTGGAAAACTCGGGCAGCGGCGAGCGGGCCGGGGCGGCATTGTAGGGACAGGCCCGCTGGCAGAAGTCACAGCCCCAGATGAGCGGGTGGACCCTCAGCCGGGCGGCCTCCTCCTCCGTCAGCGCCCCCTTTTTCTGGGTCAGCTCGGACAGACAGCGGGACACGTCCGGCCCCCCTTCCCCCAGGGCCCCGGCGGGACAGGCCGCCCGGCAGGCCCCGCAGTCGGGGCAGTCCGGCGCGGCGGGGCGCTCCGGCACGTCCAGCGCCGCCCCGGTGAGAATGGTACCCAGAAATGCATAGGTGCCGTAGGGCGGCAGGATCAGCAGGCCGTTTTTCCCCCGCAGGCCGATGCCCGCCAGCCAGGCGGCCTCCCGCTCCGGTAGGGGGGAGTTGTCGGCGGCGGGGACAAACGATTCCCCCGGGTATTTCCGGCGCAGGGCATCACACACCGTATTCAGCCGCCGGGTGACCACCCGGTGGTAGTCCTCCCCCCGGGCGTAGAGGGACAGGTTGCCCGGCCGCTCCCCGGCGTAGTAGGGGAAGGCCGCCACCAGGACAGTCTCTGGAGCGGGGCAGAGGGTTTCCACCTTCTCCCGGGCACCGGTGGACAAAAACGGAAGCAGCCGCCGGAAGGCCACGCCGCCCCAGGCGGCGGCCCCGGCGGCTGCGAACCACTTATCCAGCATTGTACTTGTCCAGCGCCCGCCGGGCCAGCGTCCCGTCCGGGATGCAGGGCTCCGGGCCGTTCTTCCGCTTCTGGGCCTCCTCACACCCCTTGCCCGCCAGCAGCACCACCGCCGGGCGGCGGGCGCCCAGGATGGCGGTCTCCACCGCCGCCTCCCGGTTGGGGATCACGGTGTAATCCTTGCCGTGGGCGGTGAGGAACACGCCGATGTCGGCGCAGATGGCCTCCACCTCCTCCGGGCCGGGATCGTCCTCGGTGAGGATGATCCGGTCGGCCCACTCCCCGGCGGCGTTGCCCATGCCCTCCCGGCGGTCGATGCCCTTGCCGCCGGTGCAGCCGAAGAGGACGGTCAGCTCCCGGCCGGGGTACTCCGCCCGGACGGAGCGCAGGGCGTTCTGTAGGCTCATGCCGTTGTGGGAGTAGTCCACAATCACCGAAATCTGCCCGTCGGCGCTGACATAGTGCTCCATGCGGCCGGGCACGAAGGCCCGCACCAGTCCGTCGGCCACCACGTCGGCGGGGATGCCGTAGACCTCCGTCGCCGCCACGGCGGCCAGGGCGTTTTCCACATTGAACAGGCCCGGTGTGGAAATGGCCAGCTCCCGCTCATAGCGGGGAGTGCGCACGTGGAAGGCGATCTTCTCCCCCTCCTTGCGCACCTGGGAGCCGTACACGTCGGCGGAGGGGAACTTCTGGGAGAAGGTCACCACCCGGGGGCAGGCGGCCGCCGCGGCGCGCACCCGCTCCACATGGTCGCAGTCCAGGCAGACACAGGCGCTCCGGGCCTGCTGGAAGATCAGCAGCTTGGAGTTGAGGTAGTCCTCCAGATCGGGGTGCTCCACCGGGGAGATGTGGTCCTCCCCGATGTTGAGGAACACCGCGCAGGCCAGCTCCACCCCGATCACCCGGCCGTACTTGAGGGCCTGGCTGGATACCTCCATGGTCAGATAATCCGCCCCCGCCGACACCGCGTTCCAGAGGTGGCGCTGGAGATCCAGCGGCTCCGGCGTGGTCAGCTTGGCGGGCCTGCGCTCCACCCCGTCGTCGGTGACGATGGTGGACAGCAGGGCGCTCTCCCGGTGGCCCTGTCCGGCCAGCCAGGCATCCACGATGGACTTAATATAATAGGCCGTGGTGGTCTTGCCCTTGGTGCCGGTGATGCCGGTGATCCGCAGCGCCCCGGAGGGATGGCCGTAGGCCCGGTCGGCCAAGAGGCCCATGGCCTGCCGGATATCGGTGACCCGGATGCAGGGCAGGGGGACGGCGGGATACTCCCGCTCGCTGACATAGGCGAAGGCCCCCTGTTCCATAGCGGAGCAGAGGTACTCCTCCTTAAATTTGACCCCCTTGCAGACAAAGAGGGTGTTGGGGATGACCAGCTTGGAGTCACAGGACACCAGGGACACCGGGTGGGTCAGGTCGGCGGCCAGGGGGGCCGCGTCCGCCAGCAGTCCATGGCGGAGCAGGAGCTGATAATAGTCCCCCAAGGGCAGACGGGTTCGGTTGGACATACGGATTCACCACCAGTCAATCATTTTTGGGAAGGCCGAACGCGCGGGCCGATGTGGGCATCGGCCTCTTCGGGTACAAAGGCAGGGGCGGGGCTCCTCTCCGCCCGCCCCTCTCCCACTACACCATCCGCAGCCGGTAGCCGCAGGCGGTGATACACCTTTCCGCCAGGATTTCCATGGCGTCCAGATAGTAGTCGGGCAGGCCGTGGTAGGTGCGGTAGACGGACAGCTCGGTACAGCCCAGGATGGCCGCGTCGCAGCCGGAGGCGCGCAGCCAGCGGTCGATAGCCGCGAACTTCTCCCGGGAGCCCTTCTCGCCCCGCTTGATCTCGTCGTAGATGATGCTCATGACCAGCTTCTGCACGTCGGCGGGGGGCGTCACGCCTTCCATGCCCCGGGCGGCGCACTCCCTCTGGTAGATGCCGGTCTGAACCGTGCCGTCGGTGGCCAGGATACCCGCCCGCTTTTTCCCGTCCGCCGCCAGCACGCCCACGGTCTCCCGGGGCATGTGGATGAGGGGGATGGCGATATCCCCCTGGAGGCGGTCGGCAAAGTAGTGGGAGGTGTTGCAGGGGATGGCCAGGGCGGTGCAGCCGCCCCGCTCCAGCAGTCTGGCCCCGTCCAGCAGGCGGCGGTAGCAGCCCTCCGCGTCCCCGCCCAGGATGGCGGCGGTGCGGTCGGGCATGGAGGTATCGCTCCAGATCAGGGTGGGCAGGTGCTCCTGGTCGCAGGAGGCGTCGGTGCGGTCCAGAATCCGCTGGTAAAAATCCTGGGTGGCCTGGGGGCCCATGCCTCCTAAAATACCGAGACGCTGTTCAGACATACCCGTCCCTCCTGTTATGCAGCGGCATGGGGCCCGACGCCGCGAGTGCGGCGTCACAAGCGTTTTGGCCGAAGGCCAAAACCTTGATGCCGGGGCAATTCATTTGCCCCGGGCAGATGAGATCATCGGGGTCCCCGCACGGCGCAAGCCGGGTGGGGCGGCCCATGCCGCCTAAAATGCCGAGGCGCTGTTCTGTCATTTTACTTTCTCCATGCACGAGGCATACCAGCCCACGTAGCGGTGCTGGCCCCGGAGGATGCGCAGCTTGTGCATCAGGCCGTTGTCCGGCCGGTAGAACAGGGGGTTGACCGCGGCATTGGCCCGCTCCAGGGCGCGCATCTCCTGGTGGTACCGGGGATTGACGTAGTCGTAGGCCACCTTTGGGGGGATGACCCACCACAGATGGCGGTTTTGGGTCACGGTCAGGGCGCAGGGCTTGTGCTCGATGACATCCTCCACCAGGTACTTGGCCAGGTTGTACCCCGCGCCGGTGACGTAGTAGTTGCTCCGGCCCTGGCGGCAGTTGATCTCAAAGGCCTTGAACTTGCCGTCCCGCTGGTCGTACTTGATGTCGAAGTTGGAGAAGCCCACAAAGCCGATGGCCTCCAGGAAGCCCCGCAGCTTTTCGCACAGCTCGGGCTCGGGCTCGGTGATGATCACCGCGTGGTTGCCGATGGCGTGGCCGGTGTGCTCCTCCAGCAGGACGTGGCCCACGCACATGAGCCGCACCTTCCCGTCGGTGCCGGAGTAGTTGGTCACCACCCGCATAAAGCTGTCGTCCCCGGGGATGAAGTCCTGGAGGATCAGCGCGTCCTCATACCCCGCCCCGTAGATCTGGTCGATGACCGCGTCCACCTCCGCCCGGGTCTGGAGGATGTAGGCCTTCTTCTGGGTGGGGAAGGGGTGCTTCCAGTAGGTGTCCGACTCGGCGGGCTTGACCACGAAGGGGCCGTCAAAGGGCAGCTCGAACGCGTGGCCCATGCCCTTGTGGTACACCACCGTGGCCGGGTGGTCGATGCCGTACCGGTCGCACAGCTCGTAGAACTTCTCCTTGTGGATCAGCGTCTCCAGCATGTCCAGGCTCACATAGGGGGCGATGACGTTTTCCGGGTAGCGGGGCAGATTGGCGGAGATGGCGTTGAGGTAGTTGTCCCCGCAGCCCAGCACCAGAATTTTCTTGTCGGGAAACTCACGGGCCACCTCGGTGACGTTCTCCAGCACCTTGTCCACCCGGTCGTTGTGCTCCCGCACCCGGTAGTCGATGATCCTGCTCCCCGCGCACACGCTGGCGGGGAACATACCGTAGACGATGGTCTTTACGCCGTAGGCCTCGTGAAAGGCCCGGGCCATGCTGTACGCATTGATGTCGGAGCCCAGCAGAACGGGCACAAACTCAATTGCCATAGGTAAACGCCCCCTGGAACGTAATCTCATACCAGCTCCCGCCCATGGGCCGCACGTCGGCGGGATAGGCGGCGGCCAGCTCCTCGGCCTGCTCCGCGCTCAGGCGCAGCTCCCGCCGGAGCCGCTCGCCCCCGGCGAAGCACTCGGAGAGCAGCCGGCCCAGGCCGCTGTCCTCCCGCATGTTCTCTATCTTAGTCATATTCCATTCTCCTTAAACCGGGCGGGCGGATGATATCCGCCCCTACGGCCTCGCAGAGTTTCCGCCCGCCAGGGCGGAAATCAATTCAAAATCTGTGCGGAGCAGGACATGCGCCTGCGCAGCACACCGATGCTTGCTCCGCCACCGGCGGGCAACCACCCGCGCGGGCGCGGGTGAGGGGGGTATCGCGGTCATTGTACCGCCCTTTGGGCGGCGCGGTGACCGCGTATCTAGGGGGGACAACGTTCCCCCTAGAAGCATCCTCAGCCGCTGGCCCGTTTCACCTGATACACGCCCTGGATCTGCCCCAGCTTGTTGATGACGTTGGTCAGCTCCTCCTGATTTTTGACCTCCAGGACGATGCTGACGGTGGCGTAGCCGTCCGGCATGGAGCGGGCGGACAGGCTGGTGGTCTTGACCTTGGCGGCGGAGAGGGCCATGGCCACGTCCAGGGTCAGGCCGTCCCGATCCTTGGCGGAGATGTCCAGGGCGGTCTGGTAGGTGGCCAGCTCCCCGGTGGCCCAGTCCACCCTGATCCAGCGGCCCGGCTCCTCCGCCCGCTTGGCGTCGGAGGCGTTGGGGCAGTCCGCCCGGTGGACCGACACGCCGAAGCCCCGGGTGATAAAGCCCACCACCGGATCGCCGGGCACGGGGGTGCAGCACTTGGCGAACTTGACCAGGCAGTTGTCAATGCCCTCCACAATGATGCCCGACTGGCTGGTCTTGCCCCCACGGATGGGGACGGTGGGCGGGTTGGAGGTGGAGGGGTGAATGGGCTCCTGGGCGGCGGCCGACTGCTCGGCGTGGAGCCGGTCCAGGCGGGCCATCTCGTCCTTGACCCGCACCACCGCCTTCTGGGCGGACATGCCGCCGTAGCCGATGGCGGCGTACAGCTCGTCCAGGGTGCCGAAGCGCACCTTCTTGAGGATGAAGGGGAGCACGTCCTCGGCGGTGATGGCGGCCAGGGAGAGGCCCACGTGCTTGAGCTCCGACTCGAAGGAGGCGCGGCCGGTGGCGATGTTCTCCTCCCGCCGCTCCTTCTTGAACCACTGGCGGATCTTGTTGCGGGCCTCGTTGGACTTGCAGATCTTCATCCAGTCCCGGCTGGGGCCGTGGGCCGACTTGGAGGTGATGACCTCCACGATGTCGCCGTTTTTCAGCGGGGTGTCGAAGGTGACCATGCGGCCGTTGACCTTGGCCCCGGTCATGTGGTTGCCCACGGCGGAGTGGATGTTGTAGGCGAAGTCGATGGGGGTGGCCCCGGCGGGCAGGTTGATCACGTCCCCCCGGGGGGTGAAGACGAACACCTCGTCGGCGAAGAGATCCACCCGCATGGTGCGCACGAACTCCTCGGCGTCCACGTCCTGCTGGCTCTCCAGCAGCTTGCGCACCCACTCGAAGGCCTCCTCGGTGCCCAGCTTGGCGTTGGCCATGCCCTGCTTGTACTTCCAGTGGGCGGCGATGCCGTACTCGGCGGTGTGGTGCATCTCCCAGGTGCGGATCTGCACCTCGAAGGGGATGCCCTCCCGGCCGATGACGGTGGTGTGGAGGGACTGGTAGCCGTTGGGCTTGGGGGTGGAGATATAGTCCTTGAACCGGCCCAGCACGGGGTTGAACAGGTCGTGGATGACGCCCAGGACATTGTAGCACTCGGGCATGTCGTCGACGATGACCCGGAAGGCATAGAGGTCGAAGATCTCGTCCATGGTCTTGTTCTGGGTATACATCTTGCGGTAGATGGAGTAGGGGTGCTTCATCCGGCCATAGACCGTGGCCTCGATGCCCTCCTCCTTCAGCCGCGTCACAATGCGGTCGTGTACGGCGGACATGAACCCGTCGTACTCCGCCGCCTTCTCATCCAGCGCCTCGGTGATCTCCCGGTAGCTCACCGGGTCGAGGTACTTCAGGCTCAGGTCCTCCAGCTCCCACTTCATCTTCTGCATACCCAGCCGATGGGCGATGGGAGCGTAGATCTCCATGGTCTCGAAGGACTTCTGCTTCTGCTTCTCCGGCGTCTGATACTCCATGGTGCGCATATTGTGCAGCCGGTCGGAGATCTTGATGAGGATCACCCGGATGTCCTTGGCCATGGCCATCAGCATCTTCCGCAGGTTCTCCATCTGCTCCTCCTCCTTGGAGGTGTAATGGACACGGGTCAGCTTGCTGACGCCCTCCACCAGGTCCGCCACCGTGGGGGAGAACAGCTTGCTGATCTCCTCATGGGTGGCGTCGGTGTCCTCGATGGTGTCGTGGAGCAGGGCCGCCACAATGGACTCCGTGTCCAGGTGCAGCTCCTCCGCCACGATCTGCGCCACCGCCAGCGGGTGGGTCACGAAGGGCGACCCGTCCTTCCGGTTCTGCCCGGCGTGGTGGGTGCTGGCGTACTGATACGCTGCGTCTATCTGCTGAAAGTTGGCGGACGGGTTGTAGCCCTTTACCGTATCCACCAAATGCTCGTACATCTTCTGAGGTGTCACAGCGTACCGCCTCCTCTCTCCATACTCTGCTTCAGTGCGGCCACCAGCGGCGCGTCGTCCAGCGACGCCCGCTTGTCCCGCTGCAATACAAGGGTCACGGCGTCTCCCTCCCGCTCCATGGTCAGAAGTCCCCGATCCCGGAATACCTCCAAGCACAGCGCCGAGCGCAGGAACGGTTCAGCGCCGCCGATCTCCGAGGCCAGCGCCCGCAGCGCCGGCAGGTAGGCCACCGTCCGCCCCTCCGGCGGGAGGACCCGTTCCAGACACCGCCACGCGGCGGCGAACTGCTCCCGTCCCGGCAGCGCCCGGCGGGCGTCCCGGGCGGGCAGGCTCTCCCCCGCCCGGCACCGTTCCACCAGGTCCAGCGCCTCCTGCTCCCGCCCGCTGGCGTACAGGGAGGGCCGGATGTCCACCATCTGCAGCTGCACCGTGCGGCTGCCCCGGAACTCGTTGATTTGCAAATAGAAGGCCGCGTCCACCCGGTCGCCGACGGTGCAGCCGCACCGCTCCGCCACGGTGGAGAAGAAAATACCGTCGAATTGGGCGCAGCCCTTGCCCAGTCGCAGCTTCAGATGCCGGTTCTGGCCCACGTTCTGCGTCCGCAGCAGCGTAGCGCCCAGCAGGCAGAACACCGGGCGGGTGTTGCCGCTGCCGTAGGGCTCTAACGCGCTGAGAGCCTCCAGCTCCTCCAACGTTACCTCCCCGGGCCGGGTGATGGCCGCGTCGATGTCCAGCACCGACTCCGGCGCGCTTTCGCCGCACAGCCCGCGGGCGTAGTCGTTCATCCGGTCGCGGAAGGCGGGGATGTTCTCCCGCTGAATGGTGAACCCCGCGGCCAGCTCATGGCCGCCGAAGCCCAACAGCAGATCCTTGCAGCTCTCCAGCGCGGCGAACAGGTTGAACCCGCCCCAGCTGCGGCAGCTGCCCTTGCCGGTGCTGCCGTTCAGATGGATCATAAAGCTGGGCCGGGCGTATTTTTCACTGAGCCGGCTGGCCACGATGCCCACCACGCCCTGATGCCACCGGCTGCTCTCCAGCACCAGCGCGCTGCGCTGCCGGTCCGGCATGTGGCCGATCATCTCCTCGGCCTGGGTATAGATGTCCTGCTCCACGTTCTGCCGCTCCCGGTTCAGGGCGCACAGCGCCTTGGCCAGCTCCTCAGCCTTGGCCTCGTCCTGGCACAGCAGCAGCTCCGCCGCCATGTCCGCCGCACCCATGCGCCCGGCGGCGTTGATGCGGGGCGCTAATACGAACCCGATCTGCACCGAGGATACGTCCTTCCCCGTCAGCCCGGCCTCCTTCAGCAGCGCGTGCAGGCCGATGAAGTCGGAGTGCTCGATGCCGTCCAGTCCCCGGGACACGATGGTGCGGTTCTCCCCGGACATCTGCATCACGTCCGCCACCGTGCCGATGGCCGCCAGCGTGCAGTACCGGGCGAACAGCGCCGCCTCCCGGTCCGGCCCGCCCAGGGCCAGCACCAGCTTCAGCGCCACGCCGCAGCCCGCCAGATGCTTGAAGGGATACGCGCAGTCCGCCCGGTGGGGATCGACCACCGCCGCCGCCCGGGGCAGCACCTCCCGGCACTCGTGGTGGTCCGTGATGACCACGTCCATACCCAGGGAATTGGCGAAGTCCACCTCCTCCACGCCGGTGATGCCGCAGTCCACGGTGATGAGCAGCCGCACGCCCCTGTCATAGAGTACTTGGATGGCGTCACAGCTCAGGCCGTAGCCGTCCTCGATGCGCCGGGGGATATAATGCACCACGTCCGCCCCCCGGCTCTGGAGATAGTCCACCAGAATACAGGTGGCGGTGATGCCGTCCACGTCATAGTCGCCGAACACGGCGATCTTTTCGCCGTCCGAGAGCGCCTGCTGTATCCGCGCCGCCGCCTTGTCCATGTCCTTCATCAGGAACGGACTGTACGTCAGCGACTGCTCCCGCTCCAAAAAGGCCGCGGCCTGCTCCGGTGTTTCCACGCCCCGCCCCGCCAGCACGGCGGACACAAGATAGGGATAGCCTGCCGCCGTCAGCCGCGCCTGGGCTTCCGGATGCTCCGGCGCGATGCGCCATTTGGTGAATTTCATGGCAGACCCTCCCTTCGCACAAAATAGAAATACCATCCCATGATAATACTTTATTATAACAAACGTGCGGCGAAAGGTAAAGAAAAAAATCCGTCCTCCACAAATGGCCGCAAACGGTTGCAAATGGAGGGAATGTGGGGTATGATGTTCTCAACACAGACAGAAACGAGGGTTTGCCCATGCGTCCTGACGGAAAGCGCGTAAAAGATCTGCCGCCCATCGTGGCAGCGATCCCCTATATCATGCCCAAGCGGTACGATGCCTGGAACACCATCACCGAGAACATCGACGAGGAGGTCATCAAGGCCTATATCCGCGACAAGCGCCGCAGCGGTGTCCGCATCAACCACATGGCGGTCATCATCGCCGCCTATTATAAGGCGTACCAAGCCAATCCAAAGCTGAACTGGTTCGTGGTCAACAGCCATCTGTACGAGCGCAACCACTTCTGCGTCTCCTTCGTCATCCTGAAAAAGCGGGCTGACGGCTCACCGGACGAGACGACGCTGAAGATCTACCTCGAGCCCTCCGACACCATCTTCACCATCCAGCAGAAGATCACCGAGGCCATCGACGCCAACAGCCGGACGGAGCAGAAGAACAGCACCGACAAGTTCGCCAAGATGATGTTCTCCATCCCCGGCCTGCCCAAGTTCGTCATCTGGCTGGCCTACCATCTGGACAAGCACGGCCTGCTGCCCCGGAAGATCATCGACCTGAGCCCGTTCCACACCAGTATGTTCATTACCAACCTGGCCTCTATCAAGACCAGCTATATCCACCACCACTGCTATGAGTTCGGCACGACCAGCGTGTTCGTCTGCATGGGCAAGCCCGTGCCGAACTACATCAGCGGCGATCTGAGCAAGAAGATGATGCCCCTGGGCATCGTCATGGACGAGCGTATCTGCACCGGCTACGAGTACGCCGCCTTCTGCCACGATTTCCGCAAGTGCCTCCGTGACCTGACCTGCCTGGAAACGCCCTTTGACGGCAGCCAGCCCGCCGCCCCGGCGGAGCAGGAGGACACCGCCGCGGTGTAAAAGAAAACAACAAAAACACAGGGACGGCGCGAAAGCGCCGTCCCTGTTCGTTATGCGGTTGTGCTCTTTTTAGAAGAACAGCGCCCAGCCCAGGAAGCCCAGGCAGGCCACCACGCCAGTGAACAGCAGGACCACCACCAGGTAGCCCATAATGTCCCGGGCGGACAGCTTGGCGATGCCCAGCGCGGGCAGCGCCCAGAACGGCTGGATCATGTTGGTCCACTGGTCGCCCCAGGCGATGGCCATGGCGGTACGGCCATTCTCGATGCCCATTTCCATACCGGCGGGCATCATGATGGGACCCTGAACGGCCCACTGGCCGCCGCCGGAGGGAACGAAGAAGTTGACGATACCGGCCGCCAGGAAGGACAGCATGGGGAACGTCACGTTGGTGGAGATGCTCACGAAGAACTGGGAGATGACGCCCGCCAGGGACACGCCCTGGTCATTGGCGGCCACCATCATGCCCATGATACCGGCGTAGAACGGGAACTGCAGCAGAATGCCGGCAGCACCGGCAGCCGCGTCACCGATGGCGTCCACATAGCGGCGCAGGTCGCCGTGGAGCAGCAGGCCCAGGAACAGGAAGATCATGTTCACGATGTTCAGACCCAGGGTGAAGCCGTTCTGCACGAAGTAGTACACGATGTAGACGAAGCCGAACACCACGGTGATGACCCACAGGATCTTGGAGTGCTCCAGCTTCTCAGCGGGGGTATCCTTCACATAAGTACGCTCTTCCTCGTCCACCAGCAGGGCGGGGTTCACGGTGATGGTGTGGTCCTTGTCGGGGTGCATGGCGTAGTTGACGAAGGGCATCAGCACCAGGATCACGCCGCACATGATCAGGTTCATGGGGTGGAACACGGTGTCGGTGATGGGCGCCTGATACATCACCTCGCCGAAGGTCTTGCCCGCCACCAGATCCAGAGGGATCGAGCCGGACAGACCGGCGTGCCAGATCACGAAGCCGGAGTAGGCGGAGGCGATGAGCAGAGGATAGTCCACGGTGGGCACGCGGCGCACGACCTCCTTGGCCAGCAGCGCGCCGATGACCAGGCCGAAGCCCCAGTTCAGCCAGCAGCAGAGGGTGGACACGAACGTGGTCACCAGGATGGCCTGCTTATCGTTGTGGCACAGACCGGCCACAGCCCGCAGCGCCTTCTTGCAGGGCTTGGCGGAGGCCATGGCAGAGCCGAACACCAGCACCAGGGCCATCTGCATGGAGAAGGCCAGCAGATTCCAGAAGCCGCCCTTCTGATCGCCCCACTTGGCGATGATCTCGATGGGGCCCATGCCTGTGGCGCACATCGCGCCAACGAATACGACCAGGGTCAGGATGATGGCGAACAGGAACGCATCCGGAAGCCATCTGTTGACTACGCGCACGCAGCCGTTGGTGAATTTTTTGAACACAGCGACACTCTCCTTAACAACACGTTTTTTGATAGGGATGAGGGCCTGGCCGGCGCGTTACACCGGTCGGTGGCCGTATAGGGATAGTTTACTACGTTAAAAATTTAACTGCAAGTCAAAATAGCGTAATTGTTAAAATTTTAATGAACTGGCCACTGCGAGAAGCCTGCGTTATGGCAAAATTTATGAAAGTTGCACAAAAAGAAACAACGAGACAGCTTGTGAGTTGTCTCGTTGTTTTTCGCTGGAAAACATTACCACTGGGAGTTGTCTCCGCCGCCGAAGGGATCGTTGGGCCGGAACGTGTCGTCATTTTCCGGCCGGGGCTGCTCCGGGAAGTACCCGATGCCCTTGATGTTCTTGATCTGCTGGAAATAGCCCATGTCCGTCTGCATCCGGTAGGGCGCGAGCCAGATCAGCAGGATGCCCGCCGTCAGGCCGCTGAGCAGATACCAGCCGATGAACGTCAGGTCCAGCACGAACAGCTGACCCTTGAAGCCCAGGGTCTGGGCCTTGCTCATGTTCAGAGCCTCCATCACGCCCATCTCCGGGTTCTCGCACAGGTTATACAGCGCGAAGCGGTAGCGGTACGCGGCGATGATGCCCGGAACGATGAACAGCAGCGTCCACAGGAAGATGAAGATGTACTGCACGATGGACAGCAGAATGATCTTCCCGGCGAAGGAGAACCCGTCGAACAGCGCGGTGTAGGGCATCTCCTCCCCCCGCCGCACGCCCAAATGGTACAGCACCTGTCCGGCGTCCAGTATGAGTCCGGTCAGGGTGGTCACCACGGACACGAACAGCACCAGTATGGTGGGGTACGCCCCGTGAAGCGCCAGAAAGCTCAGGTCGAACCCGGTCCGCACGGAGTAATCGTAAGCCCACACATCGTCCATGCTCATATAGTCGCTGACACCGTTGAGCAGAAACGCCAGCGCCAGCGCCAGCAGGGTGAACAGGTACGCGGAGACCTTTGCCGAGCGCACCACGCCCTTGGCCTCCAGTTTTATTTGTACGCGGTCAAGCATAGCTGTCTTTCCTTTCTTGCGGGAGCGTTGTCATTTCCTCCCGCCTGCGGCAATAGTCTATCACACGGCGGCGGAAAATACAAGCGGCGTCCCGACTGACCGGCAAAAAATGGACACAGTGGGCAAATATGGGCAAATGCGCGGTTAAGCGCACGACAAAAAAGACAAAAAACCGTGAGAATTACCGTATCGGTACTGGACAAAAGGGAACTTTTGTTGTAATATTTAGAGCAGTATGCGGTGGCATAAGGCCACCCGGTAGTAAGATGAGGTGAAGACAATGGCACAAGCATTCTTTGGCGGCGTTCATCCCAACGATATGAAGGCCGCAACCAATGAAAAGGCCATCGAAAAGCTGGCAGCGCCGGCTGAGGTGGTCATTCCCATGTCTATGCACATCGGTGCGCCTTGCAAGCCTATCGTTGCGGTGGGCGACAAGGTAAAAATTGGACAGAGGATCGGCGAACCCGGCGGATTTGTTTCCGCACCCATCCACGCCTCCGTATCCGGTACGGTCAAGGCCGTGGAGCCCCGCCCCTTCAACATGGGCGGCAAGATGATGTCCGTGGTCATCGAAAACGACTTCCAGGACGAGATCTCCGAGGAAGTCAAGCCCGTGGCTGACCCCGACAGCCTGACCCCCGAGCAGCTGGTGGACATCGTGAAGAACGCCGGCATCGTGGGCCAGGGCGGCGCTACGTTCCCCACCCACGTCAAGATCAGCTCCGGTCTGGGCAAGGTGGACTACGTGATCATCAACGCCGCGGAGTGCGAGCCGTACATCACCGGCGACCACCGCACCTGCCTGGAGCGTCCCGAGCAGGTCATCAAGGGCGCGACCCTGCTGGCCAAGTGCTTCGGCGTGGACAAGGTCTACATCGGCATCGAGGCCAACAAGCAGAACGCGGCCGACGTGCTGAACAAGACCATCGCCGAGCTGAATGCTCCTGTGGTGGTGGAGGTCCTGCACACCCGCTATCCCCAGGGCGCTGAAAAGCAGCTGGTCCAGGCCGTCTCCGGCCGTCAGGTCCCCAGCGGCAAGCTGCCTGCCGACGCGGGCTGCTGCATCTTCAACCTGAACACCACCTGCGCCATCTACCGCGCGGTGTACGAGGGTATGCCCGTGGTCAACAAGATCGTCACCGTCTCCGGCTCCGGCGTCATCGATCCCAAGAACATCGAGTGTCCCATCGGCACGCCCATCACCAAGCTGTTCGACGCCTGCGGCGGTCTGAAGGATGAGACCTACAAGCTCATCATGGGCGGCCCGATGATGGGTCTGGCCCAGTACGACCTGGACGTCACCGTGGGCAAGGGCACCGGCGCGATGCTGGCCTTCGCCGACAAGGAGGAGCAGTATGTGGAGGATCCCCAGTGCATCCGCTGCGGCAAGTGCGTGGGCGTCTGCCCCATCCGGCTCGAGCCGATCTTCATGTATAAGTATCTGATGAAGGGCGATGTGGACACCTGGCAGAACGTGCTGCACGGCATGGACTGCATCGAGTGCGGCGCCTGCACCTACACCTGTCCCGCCCGCCTGCCTCTGACCCACGCCTTCCGCCTGGGCAAGCAGGAGGTCAACAACGCGAGAATGGCCGCCAAGGCCAAGGCGGAGGCCGAGGCTAAGGCCGCTGCCGAAAAGAAGGAGGCGTAAACCATGACTGATTACAAGAATCTCAAGCTGATCGCGTCCTCCTCCCCCCACATCCGCTCCAACGAGGATACCCGCAGCATCATGCTGGACGTGATCATCGCGCTGCTGCCCGCCATGGGCTGGAGCATTTACTGCTTCGGCATCAAGGCGCTGGTGCTGACCCTGGTGTCCGTGGTGTCCTGCGTGTTCTTCGAGTGGGCCTACCGCAAGCTCATGAAGAAGTCCTGCATGGTGGGCGACCTGAGCGCCGTTGTCACCGGTATGCTGCTGAGCTTCGTCTGCCCCGTTGACCTGCCCTGGTGGGTCATCATCATCGGCGCGTTCTTCTCCATCGTTGTGGTCAAGCAGCTCTACGGCGGCATCGGCTGCAACTTCCTGAACCCCGCGCTGGCGGGCCGTGCGTTCCTGCTGGCCAGCTACGCCACCGCCATGACCACCTGGGCCATCCCCAAGATCCGTCCCGACGTCACCTCCGCCGCCACCCCCATGGCCATCATGAAGGAGGGCACGGAGGAGGCCTTCACCACCCTGATGAGCAACTACTCCATCGGCGATATGTTCATCGGCAAGGTGGGTGGCTCTCTGGGCGAGGTCTCCGCCCTGTGCCTGCTGGTGGGCGGTGTCTACCTGCTCATCCGCAAGGTCATCTCCTGGCAGATCCCCGTGGCGTACATCGGCACGGTGGCCGTCCTGACCCTCATCGCCGCTCCCGCCGGCATGGACAACGTGCAGTATATGCTGTATAACGTCTTCGGCGGCGGCCTGATGCTGGGTGCTATCTTCATGGCCACCGACTATGCCACCTCCCCCGTCACCAAGCCCGGCCAGCTGATCTTCGGCATCGGCTGCGGCCTGCTGACCTGCTTCATCCGCCGTTTCGGTTCTTATCCCGAGGGCGTCTGCTATTCCATCCTGATCATGAACTGCACCACCTGGCTGCTGGATAAGTACATCCGTCCCACCATCTACGGTGCTGTGAAGAAAGAAAAGAAGGAGGCGGCGAAATAATGAAGATCTCCGGTAAGTTTATTCTCAAGGTCGCCGGTACTCTGACCATCATTTCCCTGGTCGTGGCCGCCCTGCTGGGCCTGGTCAACAACATCACCGCCGACAAGATCGCGGCTATCGACGCCGAGAACACCAAGATCGCCATGAGCGCCGTTGCCCCCGAGGGCAGCGAGTTCGGCGACAAGCTGGACATCACCGACGACATGGCTGCCGCCGCGGCCGCCCAGGGCGGTAAGCTGGTGGAGCTGTATCCCGTCACCAACGGCGGCGCTGACGCCGGCTACGTGATGAAGATCTCCGCCTCCGGCTCTCAGGGCAGCATCGTCATGATGGTGGGCGTGGACGCCGACAAGGCCATCACCGGCATCTCCGTGGTCAGCCACGCCGAGACCTCCGGCATCGGCACGAAGGTGGTGGGCAACGAGCCCAACGCCGCCGGCGTTCCCGTCCTGGATCAGTTCCAGGGCATGAGCGGCGCTGGCACGCTGGTGGTGGGCAAGAACATCACCGCCATCTCCGGCGCCACCGTCTCCACCAAGGGCATCAACATGGGCGCCAACGCCGCCCTGGCTGTTGCCGAGCTGCTGGGCTAAGAAAGGAGGAGCTGTATTATGAATTTCGGTAAGCAACTGAAAGAGGGCCTGATCACACAGAACCCCGTGCTGGTGCAGGTGCTGGGTATGTGCTCCACCATGGCCATCACCACGTCGTTCTTCAACGGCCTGGGCATGGGCGTCTCCGTGCTGATCATCCTGACCCTTTCCAACATCTTTATCTCCCTGCTGCGTAAGATCATCCCCAATGAAGTGCGTATCGCCTGCTACATCGTGGTCATCGCCGGCTTCGTTACCTGCGTGGACCTGCTGCTGAAGGCGTTCGTCCCCGCCCTGTCCAACTCCCTGGGCGTGTTCATCCCCCTGATCGTCGTCAACTGCATTATCCTGGGCCGTGCCGAGGGCTTTGCCTCCAAGAACGGCATCGGCGCTTCCGCGGTGGACGGCATCTGCCAGGGCATCGGCTACACGCTGGTGCTGATCGTGATGTGCGTGTTCCGTGAGTTCTTCGGCAGCGGCAAGTTCGGCGGCGGCCTGCTGGGCGGCGGCGCTCTGGGCAGCGCACCCGGCATCACCATCTTCCCCGAGGAGTTCGGCATCAAGGTCCTGACGCTGCCTGTGGGCGGCTTCCTGACCCTGGGCTGCCTCATCGCTGTCATGCAGTGGGCGCTGGCCAAGAGCGAAAAGAAAAAGGAGGCCAAGTAAGCTATGAGTGTGACTACTTTGCTCGCCATCTCTCTTGGCGCTATTCTGACCAATAACTTCATCTTTGCCCAGTTTCTGGGTATCTGCCCCTTCCTGGGCGTGTCCAAGAAGATCGACACCGCCGTGGGCATGGGCGCCGCCGTGACCTTCGTCATGGGGCTGGCCTCCGCCGTCTGCTTCGGCGTCAACAAGATCCTCATCGCCTTCGATCTGGGCTTCATGCAGACGGTGGCCTACATTCTGGTCATCGCCGCGCTGGTGCAGTTCGTGGAAATGTTCCTGAAGAAGAACATCCCCACCCTGTACACCGCCCTGGGCGTGTACCTGCCCCTGATCACCACCAACTGCGCCGTGCTGGGCGTCGCTCTGCTGAACACCCAGAATGAGTACAACTTCATTGAGTCCGTGGTCTACGGTATCACCGGCGGTCTGGGCTTCCTGCTGGCCATCTTCCTGTTCGCCGCTATCCGCGAGCAGCTGGAGGTCTCCAGCGAGAACCCCAAGGCCTTCGATGGCTTCCCCATCGCGCTGGTCACCGCCGGCCTGATCGCTCTGGCGTTCATGGGCTTCAGCGGCCTGAAGGTCTGGTAAGGAGGTAGAAGAATATGACTACACTGGTTTATGCGATCATCGTTCTCGGTGCTCTCGCTATCATCTTCGGCCTGATTCTGGCCATCGCCGCCAAGGTCTTTGAGGTGGAGGTCGATCCCCGCCTGCCCGAGATCATGGGCTGCCTGGCCGGCGCCAACTGCGGCGGCTGCGGCTACCCCGGCTGCGGCGGCTGCGCCGAGGCCATCCTGGCCGGTAAAGCCCCCGTCACCGCCTGCGCCCCCGCCGGCCCTGAGAACGCCGCCAAGATCGCGGCCATCATGGGCATGGAAGCGCCCTCCGGCGACAAGATGGTGGCCCACGTGCTGTGCAACGGCGGCTGCAACGCCAAGGATAACTTCGAGTATCGCGGCGTGAAGGACTGTCTGGCCGCCACCAAGGTCTGCGGCGGCGACGCCAAGGCCTGCCGCTACGGCTGCTTCGGCTTCGGCTCCTGTGTCGCGGCATGTAAGTTCGACGCCATCCACGTGGAGAACGGCGTGGCCGTTGTGGACAAGGAGAAGTGCACCAACTGCGGCGCGTGCCGCGCTGCCTGCCCGCACCACCTGATCGTGGAGGTGCCCTACAAGCAGAAGGTGTTCGTCAACTGTTCCAACAAGGACAAGGGCCCGGCCGTCACCAAGGTCTGCGCCAATAGCTGCATCGCCTGCGGTATGTGCGAGCGCACCTGTAAGTTCGACGCCATCCACGTTGTGGACAATGTGGCCGTCATCGACTACAGCAAGTGCAAGAACTGCACCATGTGCGCCAAGGCCTGCCCCCGCAACGCCATCGAGCCCATCCCCACTCCCGAGGAGAAGGAGAAGTTCAAGGCTGCGCAGAAGGCCGCTGCTGAAAAGAAGGCCGCTGCCGCCAAGGCTGCTGCCGAGGCCGCTAAGGCTGCGGAAGCTCCCAAGGCTGAATAAATCCCGCATCAAAGCGGCCGTCCGGTTTATCCGGGCGGCTGCTTTTTTGCACCCATCATCCGAGCCGTGGGGGTGACCGCCTGCTCCACCACCTCAAGACAGCGTACCCATAAGGATCAATGGGCCACATCGTCCCATCCCATCGTATCTCTTGCCCACCGTGGGGCGGGCTGACCATAGCCGCCGCCTTTCTTGTGCTGTATCCTCTTGCAAATACCTGCCAAAAGTCGTATACTATCCCCATCAACATCAGGCAGAGTAGGAAGACGCATGTTCAAGTGCCGGCGGAACGGGGAGTTGTCCGTCGGAGGAAAGGCGACCGGGTCACCTGCATTACGTTTTCCGCATCCCGCTGCCGCATAGCGCTCTGCCCGGCGGCTTTGTGCTGCCCTGCTCCTCTGTGCGGCTGATCCGGTATTA
>ENA-UEOI01001351-UEOI01001351.1-human-gut-metagenome-genome-assembly--contig:-NODE-1351-length-21373-cov-2.740609_pt1 | contig 21373 bp, 20 predicted proteins | sample MGYA00242883_ERZ507882 | MGnify/ENA primary metagenome ERZ507882 (study PRJEB26167, sample SAMN06115502) | human gut metagenome | host: Homo sapiens | place: China:Chongqing | collected 2015-07-29...
GTACTTTCGGTTTCATGCTTATTTTCGGTTTCTCGCTGAATATATTGACATTGTTGGGATTGATTCTTGCAGATTTTACTTATTATGAAAATATGATGGGGAATTATTCCTGTACCATGAATGCGGTGGCCTATATTTTATCCGGAGAATGGTTCGAGAATCAGGAACCGCTTGCAGATTATCTGAATGATGTATATCTGAATTCCCCCTTGTGGGAGGAACTGTGGAGCAGAGGATATCAGATCGACCTCTATGAGGATGATATTCGTGCTCAGGATGACAGTGTGGCAGACAATTTCGGCAATGTTTATCACACAACAGTCAGACCAAACTCTTATCTGGAACTTGCAAAGGAAGAATTGAAGTTAGTCGGCTTCCGTTATGCACCGTATGATCTGAAGCGCTACTGCGAGACCAGAGAGATTTATTTCGATGCGTTACAGGTTTCAGAGCCGGATGGCACAACGGCTGGAATCTTTACAGAGGACAATATGGCCTTCAAAGAAGCCCTGTTAGAGAACGGGGTTGTCATGGATCAGGAGCAGAAGAACTTTAAATTCATTCATCTGGAAGGAGCCCATGCACCTTTTATCTATGGTGGAGATATGGAATATGTCCCGGGAGGGGATTACCGCCAGAATATGGAAGCGTCTATTGCACTTACTGCAAAATATATTGATACCATTAAGGAAAGCGGAGCTTATGATAATACGGCAATCATTGTGATGGCTGACCATGGCTATAACGGACAGGGGGATGAAACAGACAGGGATGTCTGGATGAGACCTGCGCCGATGTTTCTGGTCAAGGGAATGAGAGAGCAGCATGATACCATGCAGATTTCCGAGGCTCCGGTCAGTTACGTGGATCTCTGGGATGCCTATATGCGCCTGATGGATGGGAAACAGAGTGATGCGATATTTGACTGGAAAGAAGGAGATACAAGAGAGCGGCGCTATCTGCGCTATTCTTTCTCCGAGACCGACCATCTGGTGGAATATATCCAAAAAGGACATGCACAGGATCTGGACGGAATGGAACTGACCGGAAGGGAGTTTAACAGGTGAAAAAAAGGAATCTTAAAAATTGGATACCGGGTCTGCAGGTGTCAGCGGCCATCAGTTTCCTGCTGTTTCTGTATGCTCCGATCGATCTGTACTGTGCGAATACAGCGGAATTCTGGTTTGATTTTTCCACGTTATTGATCACTGCACTGGGGATGTTTGCAGCCTGCTTCGCCGTACTGGCGGTGTTGTATCTGCTTGCCATGCTGATTCATCCGTATGTGTACCGGATCACACTGGCTGGAGGGATTGCACTTTTTATCTGCACCTATATCCAGGGGAATTTTATGATCGACAGACTGCCGCCATTGGACGGAACTTCAATCTGGTGGGGCAAATACGATATTCTCCGGAAAGATACATTGCTTCTTTGGGTAGTAGTGCTGATCGTTGTAATTGCGGCAATGATCGTGCTGCGAAAGCAGAAATTTGTCCATGTGGTAATGTTCATCAGCGGATGCATGACCCTGATGCTTCTGGTTACCGCATGCAGCACCGTGATTACCAGCGGGGCACTGCATTCCAAACTGCATCTGCATGTCAGCGTGGAAGAAGAATTCGAGATGTCTGCGGACAACAATTTCGTGATCCTTGTGCTGGATACGGCAGATTCCAGAGAGTTTACCTCACTGTTAGAGGAACATCCGGAGTACCGGGAGATCTTTGGAGATTTTACTTATTTTGAGAATACCACGGGAGCTTACACCAGCACATTGAATGCTATTCCTTTTATTTTATCCGGTGAATGGTATGAGAATGAGGGATCTTTTCAGGACTATCTGGACAGAGTCTACAGAGAGGCACCGTTGTGGAAGGAACTGAAGAGCAGAAATTATCAGATCGATCTCTATGAGGATGATATCCGTGCACAGGATGCTTCCATCGTGGACAATTTTGACAATGTCTATTTTACTAAGGTCACCCCCGTTTCTTATCTGGAACTGGCAAAGCAGGAGCTGAAGCTCGTTGGATTCCGGTATGCACCGTATGATCTGAAAAGATACTGCGTGATCAAAGAAGTCTATTTTAATGAATTACGGGAATCTCATCCGGAAGGTTCGGATTCCAAGGCGTTTACTGCGGATAATACGGCTTTCAAGGAGGGTCTGGCAGCCCAGGGTGTGGTGATGGATGAGACGGGAAACCGTTTCAAGTTCATCCATCTGAACGGGGCCCACGCACCTTTTATCTATGACAAGGACGCCAATGTTATCGGTGTGGAACAGGGATCTTACCGTCAGAGCATGGAAGCTTCCATTACATTGGCAGCAAATTATATTCAGGCATTGAAAGACAGTGGTGCCTATGACAACACCGCTCTGATCGTAATGGCGGATCACGGATACAACGGCATGGGAGAAAAGGAAGAGGACTTTCTGCGGCAGGCAGCGCTGCTTCTGATCAAAGGAAGAAATGAACAGCACGATACCATGCAGATTTCAGAAGCACCCATCAGCTACGAAGACCTGCAGGAGGCGTATGTCCGACTGCTGGATGGCGCGCAGAGCGACGCGGTGTTTGACTGGAAAGAGGGAGATACCAGAGAGAGACGTTTTCTGGAATACGCTCCCGGCAACGAGAAACACATGGTAGAATATCTCCAGAAAGGCCATGCACAGGATCTGACAACTATGGTGCCTACCGGAAGGGTGTTCGACCGGTAATAACTTTTCCTGCGATAGAAGCGGCGGGGATGATCCCGACTTCCGCAAAGCGGCTGTCAATGCTGTGGTTGCGGTTGTCACCCAGGACAAAATATTCTCCGGGTGCAAGCGTCAGGGGAGCGGCGGCATTGCCGGCATCCTCCATGAGAGAAAAGCCATCGGGGGTCGGTTGGGGAACCCCATTGACATAGAGGATTCCCTCTGTGATCTGTACCGTATCTCCCGGCAGGGCCACGATCCGTTTGACGATATCGCGTCCCAGCGTCTCGTGGCGGATGACAACGACATCGTTATAGTCCAGACAGTCTGGCAGACCGAATTTCTGAAGGAGGACCGGCTGCCCGGAGGTGTAGGTCGGCTCCATGGAAGAACCGTTTACAAAATACAGCTGTACCACAAAATGGGACACCAGATAACAGATACAGCCGATAAGCAATATAAAAAGAAGATAAGAGCGGGTTCTGCGGTTCATAGAATTCCTTTCCTGGGTTGCAATCCGTAATTGCAATAGTGAATTGTTCTATCAGACAGCATAACATATTTTGTCCGGCAGAGCCAGAAAAGATAAGCAATAAAGCAAATAAGAGAAAACAGAAGAGAAACAATAAGAGAAAAAGAGGTAAAAGCAGTGAAAGTATTACTGGTAAACGGAAGCGGACATGCGAAGGGCTGTACCTACACAGCTCTGGAGGAAGTAGCGGGAGCACTGGAGAAAAACGGTATTGAGACGGAGATCATCCAGGTGGGTACACAGCCCATCGCCGGATGTATCGGCTGCAATGCCTGTCTGAAGAACGGAAAGTGTTTCCGGGAGGATGGCGTGAATGAATTTGTGGAAAAAGCGAAGACTGCAGACGGATTTGTCTTTGGATCTCCGGTGCATTATGCATCTGCTTCCGGTATGATCACTTCCTTCCTGGACAGAGCATTTTACGGCAAGAGCGCCCTGTTCCAGGGCAAGCCCGGTGCCTGTATTGTCAGCTGCAGACGCGGTGGGGCTTCCGCAGCCTTTGACCAGTTGAACAAATATTTTACCATCAACTGCATGCCGGTGGTATCCAGCCAGTATTGGAATCAGGTACACGGCAATACTCCCGAAGAGGTAAAACAGGATCTGGAAGGCATGCAGACCATGCGTACCCTGGGTAACAATATGGCATGGCTGCTCAAATGCATTGCCGCAGGAAAAGCTGCGGGCGTGGATTTCCCGGAGAGAGAACCGGCGCAGAAGACCAACTTTATTCGATAAGGAGACAGATGAATTATGGCAGAGTGGAATGGATTGGGAAGATATCCGGAGGATGCGGATGTGAATGATCGTCCGGAAGAGGGTACCTTGCTGGCCTATGTGGACGGAAGCTATCAGGATGCACTGAAAAAATACGGTTTCGGCTGTATTTTTATTCTTCCCGACGGACGCATCTATACAGAATACGGTAATGGTGACAATCCGGACTCTCTGAAACAGCGGAATGTCTCCGGAGAGATGCTGGGAGCCATGTATGCGGTACGGTTTGCCTTAAACAGCGGCTTTACAGTCATCGAGATCCGCTACGACTATGAAGGAATCGAGAAATGGGTCACCGGTGCCTGGAAAAGTAAGAATGATCTGACGAAAAAATATGCACAGACCATGCTGGGCTGGGGACAGAAGATTCAGATCCGCTTTACCAAAGTACCGGCTCATTCGAAGGTAAAATACAACGAGCTGGCAGATGAGACCGCAAAGCTGGGTGTGGCAAACGGAAACGGTATTCCCAAAGTCAAAAGTCTCAGTGACTTCGAAGCGGCAGACGGTGTGGAAGCGTGAAAACATATACTTGCGGCCGTGTGTCTGTAGCCCGGAAGTTAAGGGCTTCGGAAAGGAATGAGGAATAGAATGCGTCTGAATAAATATCTGGCACAGTGCGGTGTATGTTCCCGAAGAGATGCGGATAAGCTGATCGAACAGGGAAAAGTACTGGTCAACGGTCAGGTGGCTGGAATGGGACAACAGGTGGAAGAAACGGACACCGTGCAGGTGGGTAAGAAGATTCTGCAGGGAAAACAGACACAGAAGGTACTGGCATTTTACAAGCCGGTGGGAGTGACCTGCACGGAGAGAGATCCTCATGCAGAGAAAAAGATCATGGATATGATCCGCTATCCGGAACGGCTGACCTATGCGGGACGTCTGGACAAAGATTCCGAAGGCCTGATCCTGCTCACCAATGATGGAGATCTGATCAATGCCATGATGCGGGGCGCCAACCGTCATGAAAAAGAATATATCGTAAAGACAGATAGGGAAATAACACCCGATTTTTTGCAGAAAATGGCGAAAGGTATTTATCTGAAAGATCTGGACATCACTACCAGAGAATGTGAGATTGAACAGATCGGAAAATTTACCTTCCGTATCGTTTTGACTCAGGGAGTCAACAGGCAGATCCGGCGGATGTGTGAAGCCTGTGGATACCGGGTAAAAGCGCTGAAAAGAATCCGGATCATGAACATTCTGCTGGGGAATCTGAAGCCGGGAAAGTGGCGCGAGGTCACCGGAGAAGAGCTGGAACAGCTTCAAAGAGACACTGGAATGTTAAATCGCAATTAAATATATAAAGGCAGGAATACAAGATGCAGTCTTCCAAAATAGACCGGATCAAAGATCTGGTAGAACAACTGAATGCAGCTTCCGAAAGCTATTACGCCAAGGATCAGGAGATCATGAGCAACTACGAATACGACAAGCTCTATGATGAACTGGTGGAACTGGAAAAAGAGACAGGTGTTACCCTGGCCAACAGTCCTACGGTAAACGTAGGCTACGAAGCGGTGGATGAGCTTCCCAAGGAGCGCCATGAGAGTCCTATGCTGTCTCTGGGCAAGACGAAAAGCCGGGAAGAACTGCGGGACTGGCTGCAAGGCAATCCTGCAATTCTCAGCTGGAAACTGGACGGGCTGACCATTGTATTGACGTATCGTGAAGGAAAACTTGCAAAAGCGGTTACCCGTGGCAACGGCGAGATCGGTGAGGTCATTACAAATAACGCCCGTACTTTTAAGAATCTTCCGCTGAATATTTCCTATACCGGAGAACTGATCCTGCGGGGAGAAGCGGTGATCACCTACAGTGATTTTGAGAAGATCAACGGGGAGATCGCAGATGCAGAGTCAAAATACAAGAATCCCCGAAATCTGTGCAGCGGCTCTGTGAGGCAGCTCAACAATGAGATCACGGCCAGACGGAATGTCCGCTTTTTTGCTTTTACGCTGGTAAAGGCGGATGGTGTAGATTTTCATGATTCCAAGGAAGCCCAGTTTGCTTTTTTGCAGGAGCAGGGCTTTGCAGTGGTGGAACATGTGGCAGTAACGGAAGAGAACATTTTATCTGCCATTGAAGATTTTGAACACAAGATCGAGCACTACGATATTCCTTCCGACGGTCTGGTACTTACTTATGAAAGTATCAGCTACGGACAGTCCCTGGGCAGGACCGCAAAGTTCCCCAGAGATTCCATTGCTTTCAAATGGGCGGATGAACTGCGGGAGACTACATTAAAAGAGGTCGAGTGGAGCGCCAGCCGTACCGGTCTGATCAATCCGGTAGCTATTTTTGAGCCGGTGGAACTGGAAGGCACAACGGTGAGCCGCGCTTCCGTGCATAATATCAGTATCATGAGATCCCTCAGACTGGGAATCGGAGACCATATCACGGTCTATAAGGCCAACATGATCATTCCCCAGATCGCTGAGAATCTGACAGGCAGTGATAATGTGGAGATTCCAAAGGTGTGTCCGGTGTGCGGACAGCCCACGGAGATCCGACAGATGAATGAGGTACAGTCTCTGTACTGCACCAATGAGAAATGCCCGGCCAAGGAGATCAAATCCTACACTCTGTTCGTCAGCAGAGATGCGCTGAATATTGACGGACTCTCCGAGGCAACATTGGAGAAGCTGATCGATCAGGGCTTTATCCATGAATATGCGGATCTGTTCCGGCTGGACCGTTACAAGGAGGTCATTACCGGAATGGAAGGATTCGGAGAAAAGTCTTATCAGAATATGATGGACAGCATCGAGACTGCAAGACATACCACGCTGCCCCGGTTGATCTACGGACTGGGGATCGCAGGAATCGGCGTGGCTAATGCCAAGGTGCTGTGCCGTTATTTTGATTACGATCTGGAACGAATGCAGGCAGCGGACGAAGAAACACTGAGTGCCATTCCCGGTGTGGGCGAGGTGTTGGCATCGGCATTTGCGGATTATATGCGTGATGCGGAGAATCTGGAGAAAATAGCTCATCTGAAGGAAATCCTGACGATAGAGACACCACAGATCGATGAGAGTGCACAGACACTGGCAGGAATGTCCTTCGTGGTGACGGGAAGCCTGAACCATTATGCTAGCCGGAATGATCTGAAAGAGGTCATTGAGGAAAAAGGCGGCAAGGTGACCGGAAGTGTCACCGGCAAGACCACCTGCCTGATCAACAATGATATTACATCTACATCATCGAAAAATAAAAAAGCAAAAGAATTGCAGGTTCCCATTCTGACAGAAGAGGAATTTCTGAGAACCTATAATATTCCTTACGAGGAATAAGCAAGAAAGACCCGGAGGAAAATAAAATGCCTATCAAAACACAAAATGATCTGCCTGCCAAAGAGATACTGGAAAATGAAAATATATTCGTCATGGACGAATTCCGTGCGGTACATCAGGACATGCGTCCCCTGCAGGTACTGATCCTGAACAATATGCCGGTAAAGCAGGATACGGAGCTGCAACTGCTGCGGGCGTTGTCCAATACACCGCTGCAGGTGGATGTCACTTTCATGAACACCAAGACCCACGTGTCACTGAATACCCCGGCCAGCCATCTGAACAAATTTTACACTACCTTTGATGAGATCAGGGATCGTAAATTCGATGGACTGATCGTTACCGGAGCACCGGTGGAGGATATTACCTTCGAGGAAGTGGATTACTGGGAGGAGACCTGCCAGATCCTGGACTGGGCGGAGACCCATGTGACCTCCACCTTACATATCTGCTGGGCGGCACAGGCCGGATTCTATCATTATTACGGAATCAACAAGAGACAACTGTCCCAGAAGCTGTTCGGCGTCTATGCGCATAAGGTATCCAACCGGAAAGTTCCGTTGGTCCGGGGATTTGATGATATTTTCATGGCTCCTCACAGCCGTCATACCGAGACTCCGTCGGAGGCCATTCATGCCTGTAAGGATCTGACGATCCTGGCGGAATCGGAGAAGGCCGGCGTATTCCTGGCAATGGCGGAAGAGGGCAAAAAGATTTTTGTAGCGGGCCATCCCGAATATGACCGTTATACACTGAACAACGAATATCATAGAGATCTGGACAAAGGACTGCCCATTCAGATCCCCTATAATTATTACCCGGACGATGACCCGGAGCAGAGACCTCTGTTACAGTGGAGATCTCATTGTAACAACCTTTACAGCAACTGGCTCAATTACTATGTATACCAGACAACACCATATGACTTAACGGAAATTCGATAATTTCGATAGAAACAGGACGATGGTCATGGAGAATGGAAAAAAGAAAGGAAGCAGAAGATGAATCAGACACTGACAAGAAAACAATTTGATATTTTATCGATACTGGCAGAGGAAAAAGGTACTTTATCCCAGAGACAGCTGGGAGAAAAGAGCGGACACTCTCTGGGAACGGTCAACCGTGTCATGCAGGAACTGACCGAATTACAGTATGTGACAGAGGGAGAGATCACAGGTGCCGGAATCTCCGCACTGGAGCCTTACCGTGCAAAGCGCGCCATCTTTATTGCAGCTGGATTCGGCAGCCGGCTGGTGCCCATTACCTTTAACACCCCGAAACCACTGGTACGTGTGCATGGACAGCGTATTATTGACGGACTGATCGATGCCTGTCTGGATGCCGGGATTAATGAAATCTATATTGTCCGGGGGTATCTGGCAGAGCAGTTTGATCAGCTGCTGTACAAATATCCCATGATCAGATTCCTGGAAAATCCGGTTTACAATGAAGCTAACAATATTTCCTCCGCCATGGTGGCCAGATACATGCTTTCCAATGCCTATGTATTTGAGGCGGATCTGCTGATCTCCAATCCGCAGATCATTAAAAAATATCATTATACCTCCGATTTTCTGGCAATAAAAAAGGACAGAACCGATGACTGGTGCTTCACGGTAAAAGACGGAGTCATTGTAGAAGAGAAAGTCGGCGGCCTGGATTGCTGGCAGATGGTGGGAATCTCTTACTGGAACGAAGAAGACGGACATAAGCTGTCAGATGATATCAAGATGACCTACGAACAGCCCGGCGGCAAGGAGCGTTACTGGGAACAGGTACCCCTGGTATTCTGCCAGAAGCATTATAAGGTAGAAGTACGTGAATGCCGGGAAAATGACATTATCGAGATCGATACTTTCCGGGAGCTGAAAGCCATCGACAAGACGTATGATGTTTAAAGAAAAATAAGTATTGCTATTTTGTGCGAATGGTATTATTATATGTTCATATTTAACACAAAGTGTCTGCGAATGGAACGCAGACATTTTGTGTACTTATTTTAGCCGAAAACCTATGAAAACCGTTCAAAGAATTAAAAAATATCATACATAAATGAACGATTGGAAAAAGAACGCGAACAAAAAAAGGAGGAATCCCATAATGGAGCAGTTGATACAAAAACCCGTCAAAAGAAATATTTTATTGAATCCCGGACCATCTACCACCACTGATACTGTAAAATACGCACAGGTCGTGCCGGACATCTGTCCCAGAGAAAAAGAATTCGGCGGACTGATGAAGGGTCTCAGAGAAGACCTTGTAAAAATCGTGCATGGAGACTTGGAAAAGTATACGAGCGTCCTGTTCTGTGGATCCGGCACCATCAATATTGATGCCTGCATCAGTTCTCTGCTGCCGGAGGGCGGAAAAGTACTGGTGGTGGATAACGGAGCCTACAGCACCAGAGCTGTGGAAGTATGTGAATATTACGGACTTCCCTATATTGATCTGAAATTCCCGGTGGATGAACTGCCCGACTTAGAAAAAGTGGAGCAGACCCTGAGGGAGAACCCGGACATTGCCCTGGTACATACCACTCATAATGAGACTGGTACCGGAATCCTGAATCCCATCCGCGAGATCGGAGCCCTTGCTCATAAATATCATGCTACCTTTACCGTGGATACCACATCCACCTACGCCATGCGTCCCATTAACATCGAGCAGGATAACATCGACTTCTGCATGGCATCCGCACAGAAGGGTCTCATGGCCATGACGGGACTATCCTTTGTGGTAGGCAGCCGGGCAATTCTGGAGGCTTCGAAGGAATATCCGAAACGTTCCTATTACTGCAACCTGTATCAACAGTATGATTTCTTCCAGAGGACCGGAGAAATGCATTTTACCCCGCCGGTACAGACCATCTATGCCACCATTCAGGCATTGAAGGAATACTGGGCAGAGGGAGAGGAAGCCAAGTGGGCGAGACATACGAGAGTCTTTGAGGCCATTCATGAAGGACTGGATGCACTGGGATTCCACGATGTGATCCGCAGAGAATGGCAGTCGGGACTGGTTGTGTCTGTGAAGTATCCCGATGATCCAAACTGGAATTTTGAAAAAGTACATGATTATTGCTATGAGCGGGGATTTACCATTTACCCCGGCAAAATCTCTACTACCAATACCTTCCGCCTGTGTGCACTGGGTGCGATTGACAGACCGGATATCGAAGCCTTTTTCAAAGTGTTCAGAGAAGCACTGGAAGTCAATAAAATTCAGATTCCGGCAAAATATAAGGAGGCATAGGATCAAATGAAGCGAGTATATACCTGTTTCTGTACGGATGTCATTCATGAGGGGCACCGCAATATCATCAGAGAAGCCGGAAAATACGGCGAACTGACCATCGGCGTCTTAAGTGATGCGGCAATGATCCGTTTTAACCGTTTTCCCACCATCAGCTTCGAGGAGCGTATGCAGTTAGTAAAAGATATCCCGGAAGTCAGCAATGTGGTCGTGCAGGATGATGTAATGTATGATAAGGTCATTGAAGAATTGCGCCCTGACTACGTGATCCATGGGGATAACTGGCAGGAGGGAGCTTTGAAGGCTATCCGTGACAACGTGGAAGGACTGCTGAAGACATACGGCGGTGAGATCATAGATGTCCCTTATACATATAATGAAGAAGTAAAAAGAATTGATACGAGGATCAAGGAAAAGCTGGCCATGCCGGAATACCGCAGAAAACGTCTGCGTCAGCTGATCGAGATCCGTCCCATTGTAAAGGCATTGGAAGTTCACAGTGGCCTGACCGGACTGATCGCAGAGAAGACCATCGTGGAGCATGATGGTGAGCTGGACCAGTTCGACGCCATGTGGATCAGCTCTCTGTGCGATTCCACGGCGAAGGGCAAGCCGGATATCGAGCTGGTGGACATGACTTCCCGTTTCCGTACCATTGATGACGTGACGGAAGTGACCACGAAGCCCATTATTTTTGACGGAGATACCGGCGGACTGACGGAGCATTTCGTATACACAGTGAGAACACTGGAAAAAATGGGTGTTTCCGCCATCATTATTGAGGACAAGACCGGACTTAAGAAAAATTCCCTCTTCGGCAACGATGTGGTGCAGACCCAGGACAGCATCGAGAATTTCAGTGCCAAGATCGCAGCCGGCAAAAAGGCACAGCTGACGGATGATTTCATGATCATTGCCAGAATCGAAAGTCTGATCCTGGAGCGGGGCATGGAAGATGCACTGAACCGTGCCAGAGCTTTCGTGGCAGCGGGAGCGGACGGTATTATGATCCACAGCCGTAAGAAATCCCCGGATGAGATTCTGGAATTCTGTGATAAATTCCGGGCAGAGGATTCGAAGACACCTATCGTGGTGGTGCCGTCTTCCTTTAACAGCATTACGGAAAACGAACTGGCCGCCCACGGCGTCAATATCGTGATCTATGCGAACCAGCTGACCAGAAGTGCCTTCCCCGCCATGCAGCAGACCGCCGAGGACATCCTGCGGTATCACAGGGCACAGGAAGTGGACAGCAGACTGATGCCGATCAAAGATATTATAACTTTAATAGACGAAATTTAACTGACAGGGGCAGGAAAGGAATACTTACATGAAAGCAGAAAACTTTGCGAAAATTTTAAATGCGGACTTTTATACCGGGGAAAGCCCTCTGCAATTACCTGATGCACACCTATGGGATCGATCCGAAGCATCATGTGATCGCGGCGAACGAAGGCAACTGCACGGCACTGGCCGCCGGCTATCATCTGGCTACCGGCAAAGTCCCGGTAGTATACATGCAGAACAGCGGAGAAGGCAATATCATCAACCCCGTGGCATCCCTGCTGAACGATAAAGTCTATGCCATCCCCATGATCTTCGTCATCGGCTGGCGCGGTGAGCCTGGGATCCACGACGAACCCCAGCATATCTACCAGGGAGAAGTGACCCTGAAATTGCTGGAGGATATGGGAATCCGCTATTTTGTCATCGGAAAAGACACAACGGAAGAGGAAGTAAGTGCTGCCATGCAGGAGTTCCGCAAGGAGCTGGATCGTGGTGAGGATGTAGCGTTCGTGATCCGGAAGGGTGCCCTCAGTTATGAGGAAAAGGTGGAGTACCGCAACGACAATCCCATGATCCGGGAAGAGATCATCCGCCACATCGTGCAGGCTTCCGGCGAGGATCCCATTGTCAGCACCACGGGCAAAGCAAGCAGAGAACTGTTCGAGATCAGAGAACACAATGGACAGAGCCACAAGTATGATTTCCTGACCGTAGGTTCCATGGGACACAGCAGCAGTATCGCCCTGGGTGTGGCAGTACAGAAGCCCGGTACGAAGGTATGGTGCGTGGACGGTGACGGCGCAGTGCTGATGCACATGGGTTCCATGGCGGTACTGGGCAGTACGGCACCTGAAAATATGGTACACATCGTCATCAATAACGGTGCCCATGAGACCGTGGGCGGTATGCCTACCGTGGCAGCCGATATGGATCTTGTCTCCATTGCAAAGGCCTGCGGTTATCCCCATGCAGTATCCGTTACCACCTATGAGGAACTGGACCGGGAACTGACCGCTGCAAAAGAGAGAGAGACCCTGACCTTTATCGAAGTAAAATGTGGTATTGGCGCAAGGGAAGATCTCGGAAGACCCACCACCACGGCACTGGAGAACAAGCAGAACTTTATGGAGTATCTGAAAAATCTGGGTTAAATTTTGTTGACAGTAGTAAAAAAGAAATGTAATATAACAGATATAGAAAAGTCATGTCAAATAATGCTCTAGGATGTAAGTTTCTCAGAAGATGAGTAGAACAAATTCCTGGGGCATTTTTTACTAGTGAAAGTCAGATTGTGTACTGGCACGATTAAAAGGGGCAAAAATGGGAAACTTACAATATCGGAAGGTCACGAGAGAAGTGGAAGATACTTCTTTTACATGTGGTGTTCCATCCATAGATGAATATGTGAAAAATTCATATTATCCTACCATAGTACAGCAGGCATATGGTTATAGCATTAGTGGCAGGGGGATTGTTCTTGGATATTATATGATAATGTTCCGAGAGATAGAATTAGATGATTTTCCGCCGGAGATAGCAGACTATGATCCGGAAATTAAGGACCGGAAAGTATCGGCTGTTCATATTCGTTATATAGCAATAGACGAAAAATATCAACATAACAGGATTGGTACGGCTACGATTCAGGCAATAATAAAAAATGTGGAATTATTGGCTGCCAACTGGCCGGTCAGGGTAATTACGATAGATGCCAGAGAAAATCTGGTTATGTGGTATGAAAAACTCTGCTTTCGCAAAATGGTATATAATACACCGGGGCAGGATGGTGTTACTGTTTCAATGTTTTTAGATTGCATGCAGAAAAAAGAAGAATTTACGGAATACATAGACAGTATATATGAATAGGAGGGAAAATATATGAATGAGGAAAGAGTTGGAGACATTGTACTCCATGGCAACGATGCTATTCGACTTGCGTATATGCTTTATCGCCCAACGGAAGAGGAATTACTATATAACAGGAGCGTTCTGGAACGGATTGATAACAATATTACAATCACGGAAAGAGATAATGGGTATGATGCGGAAATTAAGGATCTGGACTTAAGCTTTTTAGAAGAAAAGCCACAATGCAGTCTGGATAACATAGAGGTTACATGGACGATCAATATTCAAAAAGAAGAATTTTTCTATTCAAACAGCAGTAATGAAAATCAGGTGCAGATGGTGGTGGATACGCAGAAAACACCGATATATGAAAAAACAACAAGTGATGGAATGAGCTTGGTGGCTGCATAGGAGGAAATATGGAAAGTGCATTTCAGTTTAGTAATCCATCATTGACAAAAATGGAATTTTGTATCAACGAAGATTTTGAAAACAGCCGGGATAAAGAAGTAAAGATTGCAGTGAACATGGGAATTCAGATTGACAGAAGTTCAACTGATAACAATGCAAAAGTCAGTCTGACACTGGAAATAGGAAAAAAGGATTCATCAGATCCGTTCTATGTGTGTGCAACAGAAATGGCGGAATTCAGATGGCCGGATAGTCTGAATATGGGAATGATAGAAAAATTATTGAATCAAAATGCCCCGTCATTGTTGCTGGGATATTTGAGACCCATTATTTCACAGATTACGGCAGCATCGCCGTATAATGCCTATAATTTACCGTTTATAGATTTTTCAGAGAAATAAGATGATGTATCGTGCACTTTTTGCACAGTTATTTTTCATAAAAGAATGAAAATTTATCTATATAAAAGGCTGCCTGTATGGTAAAATACATACCATACAAGCAGCTTTTCATATATTACAAAAGCAGAAAGAATGAGGGCGTACATATGGAAATCAACATTGGTATTATCGCAATTATTGTATTGGCCATTGCCATCCTGGCCATCCTAGCATCCGGTTATGTGAAGGCGTCACCGAACAAAGCCTACATCATTTCCGGTATCAAGAGAGAACCTAAGGTTCTGATCGGTCGTGCAGGCATCAAGATTCCTTTTCTGGAGAAGAAGGATGAGCTGATCCTGAAGCAGATCAGTATCGACATCAAGACCAACGGTTATATACCTACCAAGGATTTCATCGGTGTGGATATCGACGCCGTGGCAAAGGTCAGAGTCCTGACCCAGAGAGATGTCACCGTAAATGCGAAAGGTGAAGTCGTGGCAGGTGCGTATTTTAACAATAGGGCCACCACCGAGATGGCTAACGCAGCCATGAAGAACTTCCTGAACATGAACGAAGATCAGATCCGCGATGCGCTGACCGATTCCTTACAGGGTAACATGCGTGAGATCATCGGTACCCAGTGCCTGAAGGAGCTGTGCAACGACCGTAAGACCTTCGGTGACGAGGTTCAGGCGAAGGCGCAGAAGGATATGAACGCCTTAGGTATCTGGATCGAGTCCTGTAACATCCAGAAGATCGAGGATGAGAACAACCTGATCACTGCTTTGGGACAGGATAACATGTCCCAGATCCAGAAGGATGCTTCCGTTGCAAAGGCACAGGCTGACAGAGATGTGGCCATCGCCAGAGCACAGGCCCAGAAGGATGCCAACGATGCACAGGTCATCGCAGAGACCGAGATTGCCCAGAAGCAGACCGAACTGGCCATCAAGAAAGCAGAACTGAAGAAAGAGTCCGATATCAAGAAGGCAGAAGCTGACGCAGCATATAAGATCCAGGAAGAGGAACAGCGTAAGACCGTGGAGATCACCACAGCAAATGCAAATCTGGCCCGTCAGGAGAAGGAACTGGAGTTAAAGGAAAGAGAAGTATCCATCAAGGAGAAAGCTCTGGAAGCTGAGGTCAAGAAGACCGCAGAAGCAAACAAATACGCAGCACAGCAGAAGGCAGATGCCGAGCAGTATGAGAGACAGAAGAGAGCGGAGGCCGAACTATTCGAGATCCAGAGACAGGCAGAGGCTGAGAAAGCAAAGTCCGAGGCAGAGAGATTCGCCAAGGAGCAGGCGGCAGAGGCAGTCAAGGCAGCAGGCCTGGCAGAGGCAGCAGCCGTAGCAGCCAAAGGTAAAGCAGAAGCAGAAGCTATCCAGGCGAAGGCAGAGGCAGAGGCAGCCGGTATCCTGAAAAAGGCAGAAGCTATGAAGCAGTACGGTGACGCTGCAAGACAGCAGATGGAGCTGGATACTTTGAAAGTATACTTCGAGCAGCTGCCCAAGATCGCCGAGGCTGTGGCTAAGGGCTACATGAACGTAGATTCCATCAAGATGTTCGGCGGCGATTCCAGCAAGCTGGCAGGCGATATCATGACCACCGTGACCCAGGTCACCGACGGCATCAAGGAGTCCACCGGACTCGATATCAACGAGATGCTGGCGAAGGGCTTTGCCAAGGAAAAGGCAGAAGATGCAAAGCCAGTAGAGAAGAACGACACCGGTAACGATTATCAGGAAGTATAAAGCCGGAATAGAGCTTGCGATTCGTTCCGTATTGCATTAAACTGAGGGTACAGAGAGGGAAAGATTGTCTCTGTACCCTCGATTTTTTTGTGGCGGCGGGCATGGAGAGAAAAAACAAGCTTGTATACCCGGGGAAGTCGTAAGTGCGGGTATGGAGGAGAAAGAGGTGTATATATGGACGAGAAAAATATTACAACAGCGGATTCAGAGGCAACAAAGGAAGCGCAGGAGCTGCTGCGGGAGCTTCATTGCGTCGCAGGAAAAAAGATCATCACCGGTCAGCACACCCAGACCATCCCCTGTGAGGAGATTGCTTATATCCGGCAGACCACCGGAAAAGAGCCAAAGCTGCGTGGCTTTGAACTGCTGGCGTATTCTCCGAATATCAATTATGCAGACGCTTCCCCGGAATGTCTGACGGAAATAGAAGAAAATAAAGGCACCGCAGAGATGGCACTGCAGTGGGCGATAGAACAACGCAAAAATGGTAACGGTGGCATTCTGACCTTCACCTTCCACTGGTTCTCGCCCTTAGGCGGCAGAGACAAGAGCTTCTATACCGAACACACGGATTTTGATGCAAGGGAAGTATTGAAAGAGGGAACCCCAGAGAGAGCGGCATTCTATCATGACATGGATGTAATTGCGGAGATCCTGCGGCGCTTTCAGGAAGAGCGGATTCCCATTCTCTGGCGCCCGTTCCATGAATCCTACGGTACCTGGTTCTGGTGGGGAGCGCAGGGCCCGGAAGTGGCGAGAAACCTGTATCACCTGATGTTCGATTACTACACAGGTGAGAAAGACCTGCACAACCTTCTCTGGGTATGGAACAGCGATATACCAAAAGCCTACCCCGGAGATGAATACGTGGATGTAGTATCCATGGATGTCTACCTCCAGGAGTATCAGGCCACAGACTATGCGGATGCCTACGAGAAGCTGGTGGCAGCCACCTCCCGTGGCAAAGTGGCTGCCCTGGCAGAAGTGGGATACCTTCCAGATGTGGATCTTCTGCAAAAAAGCAGAATCCCCTGGGCTTACTACATGACCTGGTCCAAGGAATTCTGCATCGGCGAAAAATATAACAGCGTAGAAAAACTGAAGAAAATGTACGACAGTGAATATGCGGTGACTTTGTGATACAGTCACATTTGCACTTGTTGCAGCTTGGCAATGAGAGCATCCTTTAGAACTTTAGAATAATTGATACCGCAATTATCGCAGGCAGTGTTTAACCATGCCGGAATAGTCAGTGTCTTTTTGACGGCCCTGTCATCATAAGCACGGGCATAATTATCCAAATTCACACAGATTAGATTTATTAATGCAGTGGGATCATCTGATTTCACTGCATTAATTGCAGTAGGGGCGGGAAGAGCATCGCCGTCTCTCAGAGAAGTAAACAGATATTGTGCACATGCTTCCTGTGCCATGGCAAAGGCATCTGCAAGACTGTCACCATAGGTGGCGAGATCATTAAGATCGGGAAAAATGACAGAGTATTTCCCATTCGCTTCCAGGTAAAAAATAGCCGGATATATATAATTCATAAGATCACTCCTTTCAAAGGCTGTTCCATATTATTTTAGTCCAGCCTGTTTAAAAATAGAATTAACAACTCGCAAAGGAATATCGCCTCTGATATCAGACAAAACCCAGCCATCGTCAAGGATGATTCGCTCTAATTCGCGAAAACGCATGGATTATCTCTCCTTTCTTAAGGTAACACGTATAATACGTGAAGTCAATAAATGTTGGGAAAATTCGCCGAAGAATTGGCGTATTTAGAAACTTTTAAAATAAAATGAAATAATTGTACCGTGTAACATGAGAGAAAGCAACAAAAATGTTTTTCTCAGAAATTGAAACAAAAGTACTAAAAACAATTTACATAAATCTAAAATATGCTATAATATTTCCGTATTGAGACAAAATATTTGTGAGTTGTAGCCAAAAAATACTACAATTTCACACATATTTCCAATTATCGACAAAAGCAATGGGTGAGAGAGTTTATGGAAACAGGCAGAAAAAAAGTCCGTTTAGGTGAATTGTTGGTAAACAGCGGTGTCCTCACGAATGAGCAACTGCAGCAGGCGTTGGATAATCCCGCCCGACAGGGCAAGAAGCTGGGAGAATTCCTGGTAGATGAAGGCATCGTATCGGAGGATGATCTGGCGAAGGCACTGAGCCGCCAGCTGGATCTGGATATGATCGATCTCCAGAGCGTCAATGTGGACAAGGAAGTACTGAATCTGGTACCGGTCAACGTCCTGAAGAAGAACAAGATATTCCCCTTCGCCTACAAAGAAAATAACTTCAACGTTCTCATGGTCGCCATGGCGGATCCCCTGGATTACAACGCCATCGATGACATCAACATCATCACCAACTATCAGGTAGAGCCCGTGGTTGCCACCACCCGCAGCATCATGCTGGCCATCGATAAATATTTCGGTCAGGAGGAAGTAACCGAGGCACTGGCGGCCTACGCCAAGGAGAAAAAGCTGGATGTGGTGGAAGACATCGCCACGGAGGAGAACATCAACAGCTCCCCTATCGTAATGCTGGTCAAGGACATGATCGAAAAAGCCGTCCGTCAGCGTGCATCCGATATCCATATCGAACCTATGGAAAACATCATCCGTGTCCGTTACCGTATCGACGGTGCCCTCTATGAGAGAGCGAGATACGGTGTCAATGTATTGTCTGCCATCATCGCCCGTATCAAGATCATTGGCGGCATGGATATCTCCGAGAAGAGAAAGCCGCAGGACGGCCGTATCACCCAGGTGGTAGACCGTGTGGAATACGATATCCGTGTATCCATCCTGCCTACCGTATATGGAGAAAAAGTTGTAATGCGTCTTGCCGCGAAGAGTGCCCTGAACCGCGACAAGAGCCAGTTAGGCTTCAAACCCTACGAATTAAAACAGTTTGACTACATTCTGAAAAATCCTCACGGTATCATCCTGGTAACCGGACCTACCGGAAGTGGTAAGTCCACCACCCTGTATACCGCACTGAGCGAACTGAATAAAGAAGACGTGAACATCATCACCGTCGAGGATCCTGTCGAGGCGAACATCGACGGTATCAACCAGGTACAGGTCAACACCAAGGCAGACCTGACCTTCGCATCGGCACTGCGTTCCATCCTGCGACAGGACCCGGATATCATCATGATCGGTGAGATCCGAGACCAGGAGACCGCCAGCATTGCCGTACAGGCATCCATCACCGGACACCTGGTGGTAAGTACCCTGCATACCAATTCCTCCGCCAGCACCATCACCCGTCTGGAGGATATGGGCATCGAATCCTACCTGATCGCAGATTCCGTCATCGGCGTTATCGCCCAGCGACTGGTACGCAGACTCTGTCCTTTCTGTAAAAAGCCGAAGCAGGCCACCAAGGATGAAAAAGAGTTCATGGGCATGAGGGAAGAGGAAGATGTAACCATCTACGAGCCCTGTGGATGCAGCAAATGCGACAATACCGGCTTCAAAGGCCGTATCGGTGTCTATGAGATCATGCAGATCACTCCGAAACTGAAAACCATTATCAGCAAGCGGGAGGGTGCCGATATCTTAAAGGAAGAAGCATTAAAAGAAGGAATGCATACCCTGCGTATGAGTGCCACGGACTACGTACTGGATGGCACCACCTCCTTCTCCGAGATGGTAAAGGTATCATTTGACGTATAATTTTATAAAAACCGCAAAATTTTATAGAAATTTATCAAAATTTATAAAAATTTTTCAAAAACCTGGGCCTTTCTAGGACCGGGGTCCGTCTTACATAGTTGGGGAGACAGTTAAAGATAGAGACGTAATTGGAGGGAAGGCACATGGCGACCTATGGCTACAGAGCCATCACAAAGGCTGGAAAAGAAGTAAAGGGAAGTTTGGAAGCGGATAACAAAGATCTGGCAATGGCAGAACTGAGAAGGCAGGAGCTGACCGTTATCGATCTGGGAGAACAGAGCTTCCTGACGAAAGACATCGATATCGGCGGATGGCCCAAGGCCAGAGATCTCAGCGTCATGTGCCGCCAGTTCGTCAGTATGACCAAAGCGGGCGTCAGCATCCTCGAATCCCTGAAAATGCTCTGCGAACAGACAGAGAACAAGAGATTACAGGATGCACTGAAGGAAGTCCGCATCAGCGTGGAAAAGGGTGAGACCCTGGCGGATTCCCTGGAAGAGCATCCGAAGGTATTCCCGGGGATTATGGTGAACATGGTGGCTGCGGGTGAAGCGTCCGGTAGTCTGGAAACGGCTATGGATCGTGTGGCTACACAGCTGGAAAAGTCACATAAGACACAGGCGATGGTTAAAAAAGCAATGATTTACCCGATTGCGGTGTGTATCGTTGCAATTATTGTTACGATTGTAATGTTGGTAAAAGTTATTCCTTCCTATGAGGATATGTTCAGCCAGATAGGCGGAGAACTTCCCTGGATTACAAAGTTCTATGTGAATTTGAGTCATGGCATAATCAATTACTGGTTTATCATTGTGCCGGTTATTGCAGTTATTGTATTTGCAATCCGAGCGTTTGCCAAAACGGATATTGGAAAACATTTTTTTGGAAAAATTGCTTTGAAGATTCCTCTGTTTAGTAAGCTTACGATTAAGTTCCACTGATTGAGGCAGTGGACATTGTGTCCGGGGTTATGAATAATGTATATTTTAAAGAAGCATTACAAGATGCTAGAGAAGAGATTACGATTGGTATGCCCTTGTCCAGACCTTTGCAGGAGAGCGGATTATTCCCTCCGATGGTATATCAGATGATTCGAATCGGTGAGGAATCCGGAAATACGGAGGAAATGTTGGATAAGTTAGCTGATTACTATGAAGAAGAGGTTGAAATGGAAGTACAATCCCTTATGGCAGCATTGGAACCCATGATTATTATTGTGTTGGCAGTAGTAGTTGGAGGATTGCTTGCAGCATGTATGATGCCTATGATGTCCATGTATGGAAGCTCTGTTACGATAATACGCTGCTTTCCATTTGCCATTGCCTCAATATCTGTAACAGCACGTACTTTAATCTTTCCACGGCCTGTACGGTAAGCCTGATCAATTCCAGAACGTCCAAGGATCGTCGCTCC
>ENA-UEOI01001363-UEOI01001363.1-human-gut-metagenome-genome-assembly--contig:-NODE-1363-length-21233-cov-3.816931_pt1 | contig 21233 bp, 16 predicted proteins | sample MGYA00242883_ERZ507882 | MGnify/ENA primary metagenome ERZ507882 (study PRJEB26167, sample SAMN06115502) | human gut metagenome | host: Homo sapiens | place: China:Chongqing | collected 2015-07-29...
TTATGATAATACATCGTTCCTTCACCATGCTGATAATCCTGATACCACATACCGTCGTAACGGTTATTATTCATAAAATAATAGATACCTTTTCCGTGCTGCTGGTCCTGGAACCACTGTCCTTCGTACTTTTCTCCGTCAGGGAACATATAAATTCCATATCCTTCACGTTTCCCTTTCACATATTCACCTTCAAAGACATCACCGTTTTTAAAAACCGTTTTTCCTTTTCCGTTCGGTTTTCGGCCTTTCATTTCTCCCGTATAGACACTACCATCTTTAAAAGTATAGTTGCCAATCTTTATTTCAGTAGAGAATGTATCTTTAATTTTTCCGAAAAATCCGCCTTTTTTTCCTTCATTTTCTTGTGCCATTACTCCCTCTTGTGCGAGGAGAGCCAATAAAAGTGTAGTATATAGATATTTCCTCATTGGTTTTAGTCGTTACTCATTTTAGAATTACAATTTGGACAAAGATACAATTTCTATCCCAAACGGCCCACTTTCGGAAAGCAAATTATGACAACTTTTTACCTGCAATGACCTCTTTTAATGTCTCTTTGCACAAATAGCGTTGTGCCAAATCTTGTATTTCTGCAGGAGTAACCTCGTTTACAGCCAGCAGAGAACGTGAAAAGTAGTCATCATCCAGATCGGAAGTAGCAATAAAGATCCATGCATCCGAAAGCGAGAAAGGAGACTCATAACTACGGCACATTTCGCCCAACATATAGTTGCGTACGATAGTCAATTCTTCCATCGACACAGGTTCCTGATGCAGACGGTCAATCTCATGATATACTTCCTGTATCAACGGTTCCACATATTCATTATCCGTTTCTGTCGAGATAGCCAGCAATCCGCTATCCGGATAAAACATGATTCCCGCTGAAATGCCATAAGTATACCCCTTTTCTTCACGGATATTAGACATCAGACGACTGCCGAAATAGCCTCCGAATAAAGTCATCAATACCCGGAGTTTCAGATAATCAGGATGGTTACGAGTGATGGTTGTATATCCCATCTTTACAGCACTCTGCATGGCATCCTCACGTTCTATAAAAATTCTCTTTTCGGGAACGGCAGTAAAAGGAAAGCTTAATTTCGATGCCGGCTGTTGATGTTGACCAAAAGAAGTGCCGAATGTATCCGTCACCCGGCTGATAATATCCTCCGTCACCTTGCCGGACAAGAATATAGAGCAATTGCCCGAATGGTAATACCGTTCATAAAATTCACGAAGCACTTCCGGAGTGATGGCATGATAATCTTCCTCCACCACTATTTTACCACATGGATGCTGTTCGCCATAAAGCGACTTCAACAGACTGCGATGTGCCAGGAAATCAACTTTGGAAGTATTGACCAGATATTGTTGGATATTGGTATCGAGGATAGTATGCAATTCTTTCTCCGGGAAAAGCGGTTCTTTAATCATGGATTCTACCACCTCCAATGTTTTCGCCAAATACTTATTCAACGAATAAACAGTGATGTATGCATACTCCGACGAGCTGGACAGTTCGAGCCACGAACCGTAGTAATCCAGTTTCTCGGCAATGGTGGCAGCCGTATATTTTGTCGTACCTTCGCGCAACATCCGGTTTGTAAACAAGGCTTGCAGTTTCTGCGACTGCTGCCAACGGGCTCCAGCGAAAAGCACATCCATGCGTACTACTTCCTGTTCACCCGCATTAATAACAGTCAATGGAATACCATTTGGCAATGTCATTCGGACGGGAGGAAGTATACGAAAATTTTTCAGGGTTTGTATTTCAGGTTGTATTTTACGATCCATACGATTAGATTCTATTCTTCAAAAACTCTTCTGCCCGTTCCAAGTCTTGCGGGGTATCGATTCCGATGGTTTCTACTTCACTAATGCCTACCTTTATCTTATATCCGTTCTCCAGCCAACGGAGCTGCTCCAAAGATTCAGCCAGTTCCAGAGAAGACTGCGGAAGCATGGTTATCTCTTTCAGCACATCTGTACGATAGGCATACAGTCCGATATGCTTGTAGTAGGTATGTCCCTTCAGCCAGTCCTGTTTCTCGGCATTACGCTGATAAGGAATAATGGAGCGGCTAAAATAAAGCGCGTTCCAGTTCTTATTGACTACCACTTTCGGTGAATTTACGTTTTCCAGTACAGCAAACGGTTCATCTGCAGTAAAAGGTTTCACCAGCGTGGCAATCTGCGTGGTTACATCTTCGAAACAAGCCTTTACCGCATCCAATTGTGAAGGCTGAATAAAAGGTTCATCTCCTTGTATATTAACCACGACATCAAAGTCACCTCCAATCTTTGTACAAGCTTCATAACAGCGATCCGTACCGCTTTTGTGATGAACAGAAGTCATCACAACCTTACCTCCGAACGCCTTGACAGCAGCTTCAATACGCTCATCGTCCGTGGCTACATAAGCGTCATCCAAAACGCCAGCCACTTGCTCATACACACGTTGTATAACAGTTTTTCCACCCAACATAGCCAACGGTTTTGCAGGAAAACGAGTGGATGCATAGCGGGCAGGTATAATTCCAAGAAATTTCATCTACTTAATAAATAATGAAGAATGGAAGGCAGATAATGACTGTTGTATATATCCCCTTTGCCAATCTTCCGGTTTTACTATTTTGTTATCATATAAAAGCATGTCAATGTCCAGACAAACTTTCTCCTCTTTTTTATCTTCCGGACGACGTCCGGACCTTTGTTCTATATCTTTCAGCATTTTCCTCACTACCTCTTCATCCTTATCGGAAAAGAACATAACCACTTGGTTGGAAAACAAGGCCGGATTCTTAAAAAACAAAGGTTCAGTTTCCAATTCGGGCGCAAAACATATAGAAGAGAACGATTCAGTCAGTTCCTGTCTGGCAAAAGTCAAATTCTCTTTCCTGTTGTAATTACTCCCTATGCAAACAATATACCTATGCATTAAAAGATAAGTATTAAGTATTAGGTATTAAACATTAGATATTAAAGATATTACACCTACAGTTCAGTGCCCCAAACGCTACGGGTTAATACTTATTTCAGACTTAGTTAAAAAGATCGTCCAATCCCCCCTCTTCTATCACCTCTCCGTCCGGAGTTTCCGAACCGGCACACGGATCAAATCCTTCAGGGAGTTTAAATTTCTCCTGCTGGTCATATCCCAAAGTCGGGTCATCATACACTTTCTTCATATACAACGCCCAAATAGGCAAAGCAGCGGCAGCTCCCTGACCATAAGTCATTCTACCAAAGTGAATGTCACGTTCATCACCTCCTACCCAACAACCGGATACCAATGAAGGAGTGAATCCCATAAACCAGGCATCAGAGTTATCATTGGTCGTACCTGTTTTCCCACCCATATCGGCGGTAATTCCATAACGACGAACACGCCCACCTGTTCCTTCATTAATAACAGCGCGCAACATAACCAGCATTTTATATGCACTTGAAATACTTATCACCTCCTCCATTTGCGGTGCAAAGGTAGAAAGCACATTACCATCACTATCTTCAATGCGTGTAACAAACAATGGAGCTACACGAATTCCTTTGTTGGCAAAAGCTGTATATGCACTTACCATCTCACCCACAGAAATTTCACAAGGTCCCAGACAAAGCGAAACCACCGGGTCGATTGCTTTATTACGAACCCCAAAACTATGGATCAAACGTACAAGATTATATGGATTCAGTTTGCCCATCAAATAAGCAGAAATCCAGTTGTCAGAATTAGCCAATCCCCACTTCAGAGTCACCATTTCCCCATAACGTTTATTATTTGCATTACGAGGCGTCCAAGGAGTTCCGTTCTCATCAATCAACGTTTGCTCTACGTGGCGTGTCTGGTCGCAAGGAGAAAATCCATTTTCCATTGCTAATGTATACAAATACGGTTTGATAGTAGATCCCACCTGACGACGTCCCACCATTGCCATATCATACTGGAAATATACATAATTCGGTCCGCCTACATAAGCCTTCACATGCCCGCTTACCGGATCCATCGACATGAATCCTGTTCGCAGGAAAGATTTGTAGTAACGGATGGAATCCATCGGTGTCATAATTGTATCTTTATCTCCCTTCCAGGAAAAGACAGTCATTTCTTCCGGGGTATCGAACGCTTTACGAATCTGCTGTTCCGAAGCTCCCGCCTCTTTCATAAGACGATAACGATCCGTCTGCTTCATAGCTTTTGTCAACAACTCCTCCACTCGTTTTTCCGGCAGTGATCTTGCGTATGGAGCATTTTTGCTTCCCTCTTTTTCTTTGAAAAACACAGGTTGCAAATAATCACCTAAATGCTCTTTTACTGCATCCTCTGCATATTGCTGCATACGTGAATTGATCGTCGTATAAATCTTCAATCCATCTGTATAGATGTTATAATTCGTACCGTCTTTCTTTTTATTTTTTGCACACCAGCCATACAACGGGTTAGTTTCCCATGCGATAGAATCTTCGTAGAATTTTTGCATTTGCCAACCACGATAATCACTTTTTACCGGTTTCGGTGCTGTCATCACACCACGTAGATATTCGCGGAAATAAGTAGCCAATCCCTCTTTGTGGTCAACGCGGTTATATTTTAGTTTCAGCGGAAGAGCCTGCAAAGAATCACATTCTGCATCTGTGATATAACCAGCTTTACGCATCTGCTCAAGCACTACATTACGACGGCCACGCGAACGTTCGTTGAAACGAACCGGATTGTAAAGCGACGGATTCTTACACATACCAACCAGCGTAGCCGCTTCTTCAATCTTCAAATCCTTCGGTTCGCAGCCGAAATAGGTATGCGCAGCAGTTTTAATACCAACCGCATTATTCAGGAAATCAAATTTATTGAGATACATACTCAATATTTCCTCTTTGGTGTAGTAACGTTCAAGCTTCACCGCAATCACCCATTCAATCGGTTTCTGGAAAAGACGTTGCAGTGTATTTCTCGCCACATTCTCTGTAAACAACTGTTTGGCAAGCTGTTGCGACAAGGTGCTACCTCCACCTGCATTTTTCTGAAACATCAAACCACGTTTTACAAACGCACGAAACAATGCCTTGGCATCAATTCCTGAATGTTCGACAAAACGAACATCTTCCGTTGCAATAAGAGCATTGATAATACTAGGCGACAAATCCTTGTAAGCTGTGTACACCCGGTTTTCCTTACTGTAAGACCACGTGCCAAGCACTTTTTCATCTTCAGAGAAAATCTCCGTTGCAAATTTATAACTCGGATTTTCAAGTTCCTCTACAGGAGGCATATAACCAATCCAACCCTTTGAGATAGAGACAAAGATGACAACAATAGCCAACACAATGACTGCCAGAAATATCCAAAGAGCCTTTATTATTTTTCGAATCATGTTTTTTCTTGCTTAAAATGACGCATTTAATTAAGGTACAAAGGTAGATAAAATCCGCTATTCAGCCAACGAGTTTGATTATAATTTCTATTTTGTTAAAATATGGAGCGGCACTCATAACAAATAGCACGAAACAAAACAAAAAAGAGCATTTTTCAAGAAAGTAATCCTCTATTATATCTAAAACACAAACAGGCGGGATTTTTCCCGCCTGTTATCCATTCATAAATATACCTATTTATAAGAGAATCAATTACAAGGTTGCTGCCTGCACACCTGCCACGCCGGCAATCGCACCGGCAACAGCAATAATCACTTTCAAAATAATACTCCACGTTTTTTTCATAGACATTTTTCTTTTTTTATTAAACACTAAATAAACACCCTAACCATCAATCGTTAATTGACAATTCATTATGCGGCAGGATCCGGTGCTTCTCCGCTACCGCCACCTTCATTTCCTCCGCCTTCTTCTCCGCCATCATCCGGTTTTTCAGGATCATTAGGAGAAATTGTCATATTAAGCTTCTTCAGATATTCATCCAAGCTAATCAAATCCAACTTCTCATCTGCACGGGTGGCAGTCTTTGTAACGCGCAGCTCTTTATTCGCCTGAAAAAAGATACGAACACTCTCTACACTTTTGGCATTAATATCCTTCGCCAGTTCGGCACCTTTCGAACGGGCAGTCAACATAAACACACCCAAACCTTCGATATTCACAGACTTACCTTCCAACAACTGTTCCTTCATCTTTTCCACAAAATTCTGGATCACACTCTTGATATCACCGACAGACAGCGAAGAACGATCCTGCATTTTCTGTGCAATATATTTCAGGTTGACAGACTGACCTAAAGTGATCAGATGCGGATAATATCTCTTGGGAGAATTGGGAACACGCGGATCTGTTGGGCGCGTAATGACTTTGTATATTACACTCATACTACGTTTTTTTAAAGATTTAAATTCAAATTATTTATTCACGTTTTGTTGATCAACACTGCAAAGGTGAAGCTTTTATTCCGGATAGAAAAGAAAAAAGCCCCTTGCGGAGCTCTTTATATTCATACTAGTATATAACAATTTATTAATCAGCAATATAATTAAACTTTTAGAATTTTCCATTCCCCTATTGTACACTGTTCGCTATCAAAACTGACAGCCACCTTTACTATAGGCAATCCGCACAAAGCAAAACGTTTGGGGTAATTCTTCAGATCAATTTGCTCCATCGCCCTATCCGCACTCTTGTCCAGTTTCAATTCCATCACATACAACGTAGTCTTTGTACGAAGCACCATATCCACCCGTCCACTGGCAGTACGAACCTCCACATCTACATAATAGCCCAACAAACTGAATATAATATAAAACATCTGTTGGTAGTGCCCCTCATATTTCGTATTATCACATTGAGGAATGGTAGATAGAAACGTTTGCAAACGACGTAAAGCAGCATCCATATCATCATTACGAATATCACGGGAAAGATAAGCTACCATAGTATTGGTTTCCGGTGTTTTACTAGCAACATAATTAGGAAGAAGACTTTTCATCAAACCTATTCTTACCTCCTTATTAGGAATATCCAATGTATATAAATCTAACTCCTTATCATAATCTTTTATCGTGATATAGCCACTTTGATATAACAATGGAGTAATGCTCACCATTCTTTCTGTAGGTGCATCAAAATCCTCCGCAACCGCAGTTTTTCTCCCTATCTCGGAAGGCGCTACACCAAATTTATCCAGCATCTTTATCAAATAAGTAGGCGTACCACTACCAAACCAATAAGAATTAAATTTACCATCTGCAAAAGCGTTAAGCAAACTGAATGGATTATATATATCAGGAGACGGATAAGTGAAATGATAGCCGTCGTAGTTTTCTTTCAGTTTTGCCAATACCTCTTCAGAAGTAACCTCCAGTTTTTGGGCTAATGCGTCTACATCATCTTTCATTTGGACAAGTATCTCGTTTTCTGTAATACCGCAAATGGCAGCATAAGACTCATTCATGCTAATATTCTTGATATTGTTCAATTCACTAAATATACTAAGTTGGGAGAATTTGGTGATACCGGTCAAAAACACATACCGCAAATAAGGATCACACGCTTTAAGAGGGCTGTAGAAATTGCGCATGATGTTACGTAATACGCCAAGCCTCTCTTCCTCGTGTACTACATCCAGCAGAGGAGCATCGTATTCATCTATCAGCACAACCACTTGTTTCCCTGTCTGCTCGTAAGCGCGCTTGATGAGTCCTTCCAGACGCTGATTTGGATTAACCTCTCCCTCCATCTTTCCGTAAACCTCCTCATAACGAATTAGCTTCATATTCAACTCTTGCAACAGCTGTTCACAGTCTGCATGCTTGGCTGTACTCATATCAAAGTGAAGCACTGGATATTCCGTCCACTCCTTTTCCAGCTTTTCTATAGCCAACCCTTGAAATAATTCTTTCTGACCAGAGAAATAACTATGTAATGTAGAAGTCAACAATGACTTACCAAAACGACGAGGACGACTCAAGAATATGTATTTAGTGAAATGTACCATCCAATACACATATTCCGTCTTATCAATATAAAGGTAATTACTTTTCCGTATTTCCGAAAAAGTCTGTATTCCGATGGGGTATCTTCGTAAATTTTCCATTTCAATTCGATTTTTCACAAAGCTACAAAAAATATTCATCGCACCATTCACTGTTTAAAAAAAAATATCAACGATCTTCACAGACAGTTGATATTATAGAAATCACATCGGATTTACACCGACATGAGGGCGTTGATCAGGAATACACCGCTGTATATTTCCTGACCACAAAATGTAGGGTTCTTCATGTGTGTAGCATAAAGTTAGGGACCTACATGTTTCATCTCACTTTTGTGTAAAGTATTATAAACCACTCTATGACATTATTAATTTTAAAATATCTTGGTTATCAATAGATTTATTCTTCCTTAGCAGATTGTTCTCCATATCCATAACCATAGCCGTATCGTTTACCATAACCATAATACTTGCCATATTTACCATAACCGTAATAATAACCATACTTTCTTTTTTTCAAATCCAAGCCATTTATTACTGTACATAGGTTAGGCAACTTATTTCCATCAATAAGTTCATTAATCAAAGTATACTCATTCTTACGAGTATAATCCGCACGACATACATAAACAGATAAATCAGCCACACGTCCTATTAATAAGGTATCAGTTACCATACCGACAGGAGCGGTATCGAGAATCACATAATCAAAAATCTTTTTGAGAGTCTCAATCGCTTTATCCAGTCCATCACGTGCTAACAATTCTGTCGGGTTAGGAGGAACTGTTCCACCAGGAAGAATATAGAGATTCTTACTGACATCAGAGAGCTGTACCAAATCCATCAAATTCTTTTCCGGATTAGCCAAATATTGAGTTATACCTTGTTCTCTTTTTGATATATTGAATACCTTATTCAAACCTGGCTTGCGGATATCAAGACCAACGATTACTACTTTCTTGCCCAATAAAGAAAGACTGATAGCAAGATTACCAGAGATAAAGGATTTACCTTCACCACTAACTGTGGAGGTAACCAAAATCACCTTCTTATCATTTCCAAGCATAAATTGAAGATTCGTTCGGACATTGCGGAAGGTTTCACTCATCAGGTTGTTTTGATTCTCAAATACAGCAATAGCACCCTGCTTTTCATCAGTCAATGGGATATCACCGACAATAGGTGCACTAGTAAGTTTTTCTACATCTGCACGACCTTCAATCTTGAATTTGGTTAATTCAAGCAAATATATAACCCCTACCGGAATTCCGACTCCCAATATCAAAGCGATCAAATAAGTAATTTTACTTCTAGGAGCCACAGGAGCATCATCTGCTATAGCTTCATCTATAATCTTCGCATTATTGGCTGTAGCAGCCAGAGTTATAGCATTTTCCTCACGTTTCTGAAGAAGCATCAAATAGAGTCCGGCCTTAATTTCCTGCTGACGCGCAATACTCACAAACTCACGTTCCTGCCCAGGTGCCTCACTAATGCGACGGGAATAACGGTTCGCTTCACGATCCAAATCAGCCTTTGTGATATATAATCCACGCAACACCCTGTCTAAAGAAACTTGTACATTCTCTTTCATTGCACTAATGCTGGTATCCAGGTTTATAATGGTAGGATTATTCTCCGTTGACGTACGCAGCAAACGTTTTCTCTCAACAAGCACATCATTATAACGATTAATGGCAGCCGCAAGATTCAAATCCTGCAATCCGATATTACTGGGCAGAACCTCATAACCTTCATTCTGCATATATTTCTGAAGATCCTGCAGCAAATTAATCTGGGTTTGATTCTCTACACGCTTCTTTTCATATTCAGCACTACCAGTTAAAGCGATCTGAGCATCACTGGTCAAATCCGTAATACCTGCCCCACGTTTGAAACTTTCCAGATCCTTTTCCGTACTACCCAGTTCTTTGGAGATAATACTAATACGTTCATTGATAAATTCTGCTGTTTTCTGTGCCACTTCATTCTTATCATTATTCGTATTGATATTATACATCTCCAATAATTTATTGATAAAATCCTTGCCGCGTTGTACATTTGAATTTTTCAAAGATATAACAGCCACAGAAGTGGTTTTGGAAGTCGGCTCAATAGTCATACTCCCACAATACCCTTTCGCTACAGCCAAAGGCTTATTAATCACTGCCGTAATATTACGTACAGTCTTTTCCGAATCTGTAGTTTCTTCCGATGTTCTTTTAGAAGATAATGCCGAGTCCGGCGTCAGGAAAAAAGCCAATGTCCCTTTATCGGTAGGAAAAACCGCCGGTAACTTTTCGAAATGTTTCTGATATTCATCATCACCTATCTTCACATTCACATCCAGACTTCCTTGTGGTTGTAATGTCATCTCTACAATCATCGGTTTCTCCAACAGGTCAGCTTCCTGCGGAGTCAGACTCACTTGTACTGGTGAAGTCTTATACAAGTTTTTGGAAGGAAACTCATCCTTGTCTGCATAAGAAATATAGAGTCCCAAATCTTCAACCACCTCTTTGACAATAGTCTTTGAACGGAGAACTTCAATCTCGTTATCAATATTCTGCGAAGAAGAAATCATACCATCCAACCCCAGACTCTCCAACCCGGAAAGCATTCCGGCACTACCACCTTTCTTATCATCCTTTATTAAAACCGTAGCGGAAATATTATATACGGGAGTGGACATATAAAGATAGACCCATGCCGCAATCAAACACGCCACAACCGCCCCCACAAACCAAGGCCAGTGGATCAAATATTTAAACAATAGTTCCTTAACGTCTATATTTTCTTCCTTAGATTCTTTTGCTTCGTTGAAATCTGTTTCTTTCATTGCAAATCATTATTTTAAAATATTTACTAATAGGCTGACGATGGACACCAAGATAGAGGTGGCAGAGAACCAAAGACTGGTACTGTTGCCTACATCTGAATTTCGAGCCTTTGCTTTATTGGGAGTTACATAAACAATATCGTTCTGTTGCAACCAATAGTAAGGTGAAAGAATGGTTTCGGCCTTGTTCAAATCCAAGGTTACAATCTGCTGTTTGCCGTTTGCGTCTTCACGAATCAACTTCACATTATCACGAAGACCGTATACTGTCATATCACCAGCCATGGCCAATGCCTCCAACAAATTTACCTTCTCATTGGAAATAGTAAAAGTTCCGGGACGGGTAACCTCACCGATAACAGATATTTTATAATTTACCATACGGACCGTTACAATGGGAGTCTCCTTCATATAAGGCTTCAATTTATCTATAATCAGCTGTTCTGCTTCCCTTTTCGTTAAGCCTCCTAACTTCAATTCTCCTAACACCGGAAAATTTATGTTTCCTTCATTATCTACCAGATAAGGTTGTAATACAGGTTGCGTAGTCACATAAGACGAAGTACTCACAGCTATTCCGGCATTGCTGGCAACTGTCAGATTAAAAGGTATCGCAAGTTCAGGATTAGTACACGATACCACAATAGTCAACAAATCCTTGGGCATGATCTTGGCATCATACAATTTTTCCTGTTGTTCTACTTCGTTCACAACTTCCACATTCTGGAAATAGGGAACCTTTTTATAAGACTGACAGGCAGCCAATAGGAATGGCAACAATAATAGCCACAAATTTCTCTTGTTTAGTCTTCTCATCATAATTCTTAAATTCATAATTAAACGCCCTTTAATTCCTAAGTTTTATTTTTTAATATGCTTCTTTTTCTCCATGTATGGCATTATACACCGTCTTATACATAATATATAAGTCCAATAAAAAAGTCCAATGCTCTATATACCAGATATCACGTTGCACACGTCCCTCCATCTGCCAGAGCTCTTTCGTCTCACCGCGAAAGCCTGTCACCTGAGCCCAGCCAGTTATTCCAGGTTTAACGAAGTGACGAACCATAAACTTGTTTATCAGATTAGAATATTCCTCCGTATGCTTTAACATGTGAGGACGGGGACCTACAATAGACATATCCCCTTTCAATACATTGATAAATTGAGGCAATTCGTCCACACTCGTCTTTCTCATTATCTCTCCGATACGTGTTTTACGAGGATCATTTTCCGTAGCCTGAAGAGTATCACATTGCGCATTAACCTTCATTGAACGAAACTTGTAACACCAGAACTCACGCCCATCTTCACCACTACGTTTCTGCTTAAAAAAGACAGGACCGGGAGAACTTAGCTTGATCGCAATTCCAAAGAATATATAAACGAACGGAAAAACCGTAATAAGAAATAACCCTGAACAAACAACATCAAAAGCACGCTTGATAATACGATTCTCCAGTGATTCCAATGGCTCACAACGAATGGAAAGTACAGGAACATTCCCCAATAATTCAAAATGCATTCTACGCTTCAAATAATTACGGACATTAGGAACACTAAAAAAACGGACCAAATGGTTTTCACAGTAATTAATGATAGGAACAATCTCCGCACTGCGTACAGAAGGAAGGCTACAATAAAGCTGATTGATCTCTCCCGCATGTTTTTCTAAAAAAACACTTACTTCATTGGGTTGTCCCAAATATGGAACATCCTGCGGATAACGGTCCGAAGGAAAATCCTCGAAATACCCCATTACACGATAACCGGACGTAGGATCATCCGTCATCGCATGATAAAGCTCCTGCATATTCTCATGGCTCCCAACCAATACTACCTTGCGGACATTTCCTCCCTTTTTCCGATAAAGCTCCAAACAATAACGGGAAATTAGGCGGTAGCTGATAATGACAATTATCAATGTAACATAAAACAGTCCGAAATAGCGGGAATGGGAAAAATGAAATTGAAAAACAAGCAACGTACAAACCGATAAAAAGACAAAAGGAACCATGTTACGTAAAACACGGATCATGATCTGTTCAGAACGTACCACAGGGCGATGGAGAATAACACCTGAATGCATGTTACAAAGCAAATAGCACAGAGTGATAAGAGTCATACCCTGAAAGATAGAACCGCAATGAATACACCAGAAGCGGGTACCCAGTAACAAATTAAATCCCCATAAAAGCAGGTTCAGCAAAATAAGATCCCCCAAAAGGACCAAAGATTTTAGGACTTTGTTGAAACGTTGGACTTCTTGCATAAATGTTTCCTATGATTGATGTAAATTAGCCATAATACTATCGTCTCAAATTACAATAGTAAAACTTAGGGTTTTAAGATATTCAAATCAAATGCTTACAATAGGCAAATATTATCACGTCAAAAATGGCTTGTGCCCCTCTTTCCACGATTCATTTGCAAAAATATCATAATCCAATTTTGTCACATCGCCAATAATCTTTGCAGGAATGCCACCTACTATCATATTAGTATGCACGCTCTTATTCACCACCGCATTAGGAGCAATAATTACGTTGTCTTCTATGATTACGGGACCTTGTATCACGACACCCGAACCTATATAGACATTATTACCTATCCTAGGACATTCCTTATAAGGACCTTGCCCCACAATCGACACATTGTTACCTATTTTACAATTCTTACCAATGACAACTTTGGGATTTATCAGTACTCCTATGCCAGCATGGTTGAAAAAGCTCCCTCTCCCAATTGACATTTTATAACTAACAGAACAGTTATACATTAGAAAAGTAATAAGCTGCAATAATTTTGGTAAAAAAGGAATATGATGCAAATACAGCCAACGGGCAATCCTATATAATCTTATCGCATTTATCATCTCTATTTCCCCCTACTTCTAAAGTATCTGTCATATCCTTCAAGCAAAGCTTTACTAGTATGTTCCCATCCCAATTCATTGATTACACGATTACGCCCATACTCACCCATCCATTTACGTTTTTCTGGATTATCAAGCAATTCTAGAATTTTCCTTGCCATATCATTCGCATTATTGTGCTCGGCATAAAGTGAAGCATCCTGTGCTGAATATCGGCCTTCAGTCAGATCAAACTGCACTAAAGGTTTACCCAATGCCATATATTCAAGCACCTTATTCATGGTACTCTTGTCATTCATGGCATTGTACTCGTCGCAGTTAACACACACATCAGCAGTATTCAGATAGTCAAGTAATTTCTGATCCGGTACGCGACCTGTAAATTCGACAATATCATCAAGTCCCATTTCATGACAGAGCTTTTTCATACGTTCCAAGTCAGGACCGCCTCCAACAATTCCCCAAAACACATCGTTACGTTCTGGTAACTCCTTGACATATTTTGCAGCTTTCAGTAAATACTCAATGCCTTCCTGCTGTCCAATCACACCTAGATAACCCACCATGAATTTCTTTCCACGTTTTATTTCTGATTTCGGTTCTTGTATCTTCAACCGCTCCAGTTTCGGACCACTACGCAAAACAAATACATCTTCCGCTTTCATCCCCCCACGTTCAATGGCTATTTTCTTATAGCTTTCATTGGTAACAAAAGCAAATTTGCAATGTTTGTAAGTTTGACGTTCCAGCCATAGCTGACTTTTATAGAACATACCTGTAGTCTTTCCAAATTTTGCTTCATATAATTCTGGGCAAATGTCGTGATGATCGAAAATATAGTCCACTCCCTTTTTCTTAAACAGACGAGCAATCATCCAAATATCATCAGGCGGATTACAACCATGAATGCAATCAAATCCAACCTCTTTGTAACACTTCCTAGCCAAACGATATTCATGCCACAGAGCAGTCCCATATTCTCGTGCATATCCCAAAGCTCCATTGCCATCTTTCGGCAATTTGTGGCGATAAACATGTACTCCTTGTAAAAATTCATATTCTTTGTCATAACCTTTACCAATAGGACAAATCACTGACACAGTATACCCGTTTGCAGCCAGTGTAGTAGCTTCTTGCCATACACGTGTATCGAAGGGAACCGGTAGGTTCTCTACGACAATCAAAATTTTTCTATCCATAAGATATAATGATATTCTATAATAAATTGATACTAATTTTGATATCGTTACTTTTCGAGTGACTTCTGATCCTGATTACTTTGGATTTCTCTTTTATACCATATTGCTCCGATACAAAAATATCCTCTATTCGTATTTCTCCTTCACACGACTCCAATGTAAATGCATCACATGTTACCCTACGATCTGACACCGATAGTTCATAATCCCTTGCTATCACGAAAGATGCCGTCCAATCGCAATCCTTATCGAAACGGTCGTTAATCAGTAGTACCCCCTCAGATCGTCCAAAACGAAATGTACGCGTGTGCACCACACTACACAACCCTGTGACACTAGCCGTAAGTTCGTCTACATCTTCTTGGAACGAATATGACAACAGTTTCGTTTCCGCCTTTTTACCCCAAAGAAAAGCCCCCAAAACCTGCGATTGCTCTTCCCCATTGATCATCACCGTATTGTGGTGATCAGTCCGACGGAAAATATTTCTTTCCTCTATCTGACAATGGTAGATATAAGTACCTGGATCGGTGAAAATTCTTTTTCCGTCTTTCAGTATCTGAAAACTCAGTGCATCCGCATGTCCGTGAGCGGCAATAGTGCCAAATCCCAGTGCCGCATGGTCGATACCTATCAATATACTTCCATCGCTACTTCTCAAAAAAGAGTTACCACCTTCACTAAAGCAACGGCTTCGAGAATTGTCATATATAGGCAAAGATTTTATCCGGTCAATCGACTCAGAACTAAACCACCAACCTACATTTTCGGTCACCTTTTCAAAACTATGATAGCGCATCCCTAATACTAATGAAAGCAACTGTAACGCATAATTATAATGATCGGTATGTCCTCCAACCAAGTCCACAATTTTCCCCTCATCATTATCTCCAAATTCACATACTGCCTGTTCACGCCAGCAACAGTGACTTACAAACTCACACATCCTCCCTAACCATTCCTTCCATCCATCAGGCAGACATACGCCATTATGTAACATACAACACCCTACGATACCATAAGCCTCCATGCCAAATGTCTGGTAATGCAGAGACAATTCCTTATTTACACCATCTTTATAATTTTGCTTTGGCAATTCCTCCGACAGTATGCCAACAGCTAGTTTCTGCCACGCCTGATGATGAAAAACAAACCCTGACAGAGCAATAGCAGCTGCTTCTACTAACAAATGATTATTAGCCGATGAAAAGCGTGAGTAGTGATTGCAAAGATAATCCGTCATGTTTACAATACCCGTCTCCATATTCTCCATCAAATCTCCATATAGAATATCACCTTTTTTTTGAAGAAAACTAAGAGCAATAGTCCACTGAATACAGCGAATAGCAACCTCCATAGCACTTGTCCACGAAATACCATGTAAAAAACTATTCTTCTCATTCCAATCGGTAAACAACTCCTCCAACGAGTCAGCATACTGCCGATCACCACTCACGAAATAGGCCTTTGCCAACAAAGCAAACTGAAAATGCCGGTTCAGTTCCCAATTGGTACGTGCATCTCCAATATCATCTCGTTGTTTATATTTCAAATTGTAGCTAAACTCGTCACCCCAGCAGTTCTTCGTTTGAAAACCAACGGTCCAATCCTTCTTATAAGAATTATAATCATACCCACCGAGCAGATGAATAGAAGTATTTAGACTATAATTACGATTACCAAAGTAAATCCCTAATGCATCACAGTCAAACCTCAATTTTTCTAGCGTCTTGTTGAAACGAAAAGAAGACACAGCCACTTTATAACCACCAAATCTTCTTTTCTCTTTCATTTGAATCTTTTTCTGCTCCAACCTCCAGACTACCTCCTGCAGGTTCATAGCTTTCAATCGATTCACATACCAAGTCCATTTGCTCATTAAAACTCTGTCTGTTTAAAATCCTCCACATACTCCATATTCTGTCCCTCATTAGTATTAATATTACCCCAAGAAAGACCCTCATATTGACCATTGTAATCCACCTCTTTCCATTGACGTACCAAGTCGATTACAATCTTCTTTGGATAATTTTTCAACACATCTGCAAAATCCTTCTCTTTATTAGTAACTACCAACACATCACTGTTTCTGCACACAACATCTAAGTCATCTGTCACAAAATGCTGCAAATGCGGAATTTTTGCCATAATAAAGTCCTTGTTTGTGCCAGTCAATTCACTCACTTTTACATTACGATCGTAAATACGGATATTGAACCCCTTCCCTAGTAAGTTTTCCACCACATCCACGATAGGAGAACATCGCAAATCATCGGTGCCCGCCTTGAAACTCAGTCCCAAGATACCGATATTACGGTGTCCCTTGCTCATAATCGTTTGCACAGCATTGCGCTTCTGTATCTCGTTGCTTTGGAAAATACTGTTAATAACAGGCACATCCACATACAAATCATGCGCCAGCGTCTTCAACGCCTTCATATCCTTCGGCAGACAAGAACCGCCATACGCAAATCCCGGTTTAAAATAGTATGGAGAAATATTCAACTGTTTATCTTTGCAAAAAATCTCCATCACCTTATGTGAATCAATATCCAGCCCTTTACAGATATTACCCACCTCATTACCAAACACAATTTTCAAAGCATGATATGTATTGTTGACATACTTCATCATCTCGGCCACCTTTATATCAGTGCAAATAAACTCAGCGTGAATATCCTTATACATTTCACGGAACACTTGCTCCGCGTATTCAGAGTCAGTGCCAATCAAAGTCAATGGCGGGTTAAAATAGTCCTCCACACTCGTCCCCTCACGCAGAAACTCTGGATTGCTCACTACAGTGAAGTGTACTCCCCTTTTTAAACCACTTTCCTGTTCGATAATCTCACTCACCTTTTGGTTTGTTCCCGGAAGTACAGTAGAACGAATGGCAATCAAGTGCATGTTTTGGGGGGCGTTTTCACCAGCAAACTTTTTCTTCAAAGCCTTCCCGATACGCCCAGCTACTGTATAGATATAATTTAGGTTCAAATGTCCTTCTTTGCTCGAAGGGGTACCCACTACAATAAACGACACCTCTGTTTGAGCAACAGCTTCAGCTGCTACAGTTGTAGCCGACATCAGTCCTTTGTCGTGGGCTTCCTTACACAATTCGGCAATACCTTCCTCGATAATGGTTGGTTTACCCTCGTTCATCAGACGGACCTTGTTCTCGTTTACGTCCACACCAATCACCTTATGACCAAGCTTGGCACAACATGCCGCGCCTACGCATCCTACGTAGCCGAGACCAAAAATACTAATGTTCATGATTATTTGAATTGAGATTTATAAATTACTAATGACTAAAGCCAGTTTATTGCGTTTTGTATATTTCAACTCTGCCTCATTGATAAGTTGGATATCCACATCTATATTTCTTAAACCCATTTTTTCATCTATCAGACTAAGGATTATATTCTGTTCCGATTGTTTAAAATCCCTATCCGGCACAATATTCAATGTAACTTTTCCAGGTTCATTCTGAATAAACTGTGCTTTTCTGACATTCGGTACATCCTTGAAAATAAACGTAAGAGCAGCATCGCTATAACGGGTTCCATCCTTACCTACAATATTGGATGCAGTACGCCCTTCAATACTTTCTATCGTTGCATCATACGAATGTAATGGAAAACAACCTTGCTTTGGAACAATACAATCTGTAGTTTTATATCGTATGAGTGGAAACACATCATTAATAAGCGATGTTGAAATCACATAATCATCATAATACTCTTCTATACCATAACCGGGATCTTCAAAATATCCATCATGATCAAAAGATTCCTCTAAGCGGATAGTTCGCTCTGTAGTACCATAATGATCATAAATTTGAGTATTGAACACCTTTTCAATCAACGCCCGCTGATAATCATGCAATGTCTCTGAAGAAGTAAATGCTACCGGAATATGACATTCTAACCCCTTATCATGTAAGACAAGAGCTAAATTATAAAGCGAACTTGGATATCCTTCTATCGCTTTGGCATGATGTTGCTTTATCAATTGATAATAAGTTATTGCTGTATGTTCATTTATGTTATAACTGGAAAGAAAAAGCGTATTACTCACATGCACTTTAAGCGATATATCACTTCTCCCCAAGTTCCCACGCAAAGAAACCATTGGTTCACCATAGTTATACCCACAACGTTTCCGATAACAAACAAAATAAGCCTGTTCTCGCCATACCGATGCCCAATCTTGAAACACGGTGAGCGGGGTTCCCGTTGTTCCGCTTGTATGATTCTTCATCAATCCTCGTTTTGAACGAGTCAGCAACTCCTTACCATGAGCCTTCAACATATCTTTAGTAAGAATCGGTAATTTTATTATATCTTCCAGATGTTGTATTTCGTCGGCTGATTTAACTCCCTCTGCCAAACATAGTCTTCTATAATATTCAGATCTAAAATACACTTTTCTGAATATTTCCAAAAATCGCCCCTCGTTCCTTTCCCTTAGTTCTTCTGGTGTCATATCATACATAGCATTAATTTCATCCATATATTTATGGATAAATAAACGAGTGCGCAGAAGATACTTCAAAGACTCTTCGACATATTTCTTTATCATGATCGTCGGATGTTATTTATATGAATTTTCATCAATACTCCTAAACAAATACCTCATCCCCAAAAGGTATTTATACTAAAGAATCGTACAGTGTTTGTAGTTGCCTCGCCACATAATCTGGTAGATGCTCCTGAACCGCTTCGTCATAGCCTCATTTGCCATCAATTTTGATATTGCATGATAGATAGCTATTTTATCTCCCGGTTCCATGATGAAACCATTTTCATTATTTTTTAAAATTTCGGGAATACCACCTACGGTAGTAGAAATTATCGGTAAAGAATAGCTCATGGCTTCCAACACTGATATAGGTAATCCTTCATTATAAGATGGTAGAATATAGGCGTCCGCCTGATTGAGCAACCGTTCTTTCTTTATACCACTCACCCAACCTTGATATTTGGCAATATTGTTCAAATTTTGTTCTCTAATGATAGCTTGTACTTGCTCCACATCACCATCACCACCAAACAAGAACTCCAGCTTATTAAGAAATTCTTCACGATGCTCACTCAAAACATCCAATATATCATAAATGCCTTTACGCTTACCCAAACGTCCAAAGAAAAGTATGACAAACTTATCATTTTTTTCTTTATTAATATGAGGAGGAGCGATAACATTCTTGACAACTACCACATTTTTGTGATGAATTGTATTCTCAAACCACAACTTCCAACTTTTACTAAGCGCAATAATGCAATCGCACTTGTTCAAAGTTTTGATTACAGCCTTCTTATATTTGATAGTAAACATTTGAAATTCAGCACCATGACTGTGAAAGACCACTTTTTTCCCAAACAGTTTGGCTATATAAATAAAGATACGTTTGCGCCAAAAACTAGCATTACTTGCTCCATGCACATGAACGATTTCTATTTGAGGTCGAAACAGCATCCATCCGAGAAATTGAAAGAAAGCCCTACATAAGATAAAAAGTTTATTTACTTGTCCTCCATCTACCACAGTAGTGACATGATTAAATGGCTTGTAAAAAGTGCTATACACATTTTCCACAGCCGCCACGCCACCATGTACAATACGATAATCAATACCTATAGTTAAAATATTTTCCGCGTTCATACTTTACAATAATCTCAAATTACAGTATAATTTAATTGTGATAATATATCTATTGAAAAAAAATTAAACAAGACATTCTCACTCTACCATTCTTGTTTACTATAATGCAATTAAAGAAATACGGCAAAGGCCCTTTCACCCGTTAATTCCGATGAACAAAAAAAGTGAAGAAATGGAACTTTTTCTCACTAACTTTTATTTTTCATCTTAATTTAATAAATATGGGATTCCAATTTTGTAACTTTTTTAATTCCATCAATGGGCAATTCTATATATTAACCAAGAAATCTATGAATTTCTTGCCCACTCCTTCTATACTAAAATGCTTTTTCATAACATTCAAACCATTTTGACCGATTTGCAAAGCGTTCTGTGGATTTTCCAAATAATAAATAATGCCATTAGCTATTTCTTCCACACATTCAGGCTGTACTAAATATACACTCTCCATATGCTTTACATACTTACCCACATCGCTAACATTTGTTGCTATTACTGGATTTCCTGTAGCCAACGATTCTGACAGTTTGAAAGGGAAACCATAATTGGAAAACTTGCTATTTTCTCTCGTCATAGTTAAAATATCACAATTAAGCAGCGTCTCAACAAGTTCCCTATCAGATACCATACCTTTATATTGAACATCCGGATTATCTTTAACGAGTTCTAGTACTTTCATATCTGACGGTTGCCCTTTACCTGTCATTATTAACC
>ENA-UEOI01001365-UEOI01001365.1-human-gut-metagenome-genome-assembly--contig:-NODE-1365-length-21212-cov-6.378188_pt1 | contig 21212 bp, 19 predicted proteins | sample MGYA00242883_ERZ507882 | MGnify/ENA primary metagenome ERZ507882 (study PRJEB26167, sample SAMN06115502) | human gut metagenome | host: Homo sapiens | place: China:Chongqing | collected 2015-07-29...
ACAGCATTAATAATAATGCTCGGACACCAATAACTTTTTCTTTGCAATTTGCCGATAGTGTTTTTGGTGGAGAACTTCGCAAAGCTGGCGTATCAGATGAAATTGATATCCATCAGATGAAATATCCTTCGCAAGAAGTGATAGGCTCTGTAGTAAATCCCCATGTAGGTATCATGGATATGACGACAAAGCTTATACCATTGAATAAAGACAGTACCGAGTGTGTACGTGGTATCGTGCGCTCACCTCAGAAATCTATAATTGCTTCTATTTGGTATATGCTTTTGCCGCTTGGCGTTACTTTTTTGTTTATGTGTGGTTGTGTTTATTTCCAGATACGTATTTGGTATGTGCAACGTAAGTTGAAGCAATTTCAGAAAGACTTTACTTACTCTATGATACATGACATGAAATCTCCTCTGAGTTCTATAATGATGGGAGCTCATATTCTGGTGAGCGGTAAGCTGGCAGATAAACCGGAAAAGATGGAAAAGTACAAGCAGGTAATAATTGATGAGTGTGAACATTTGCTGGCACTCTCCGGCCGGGTATTGATGCTGACTCAGATAGAACGGGGTGAATTGGAACTTCATAAAGAAATTATTCCCTTAGCTCCTTTGCTGAAAGATATCACAGAAAAGTATCTGCTGAAAGCAACTAAGAAAGTTAGCTTCATGATAAAGTGTGAAGAGACATGTTCAGTGTATGCAGATATCTTCTGTTTGCGTGAAATACTTGGCAATCTGATTGATAATGCGATTAAATATTCAAAGGATGAAGTGGAAATTATTCTTTCCTGTGAAGAGGTGGCCGGTTCTACACTAATCAAAGTGCGTGATAACGGTATCGGAATTCCGCTGAAAGAGCAATGGAAGATATTTAATAAGTTTGAGAGACTGTCCGCCAATAATCGTAAATCAGGTATTTCGGGCTTTGGCTTGGGACTGAGTTATGTGCTTCAGGTGATGAAAGCGCATGATGGTATGGTTAGTGTAGAAAGCGTAGAGGGAAGCTACAGTGAATTCACCATGCGCTTCCCTCTGAACTGAAGTAATCCGTCACTTATTTCTCTGCAAACAGAATGATTTCTTCCGGTTGTGTAGAGTGTTCTACCATTAGATTCCAGCTACTTTCTTTTTTGTTCCATTCGTAGCTTTGGTAATTTACGCCCATTCCATTGATTTGGTAAACGGCTTTGGTCTTTACATCGGTGTAGGCATTGTCCTTGCTGTTCCATGCTGCGTATTCCACGTTTATTTCTCCACCGTCGTATGAGAAGTTCAGGCAATACTGTTTCTCGAAGCGTTGATTGCCTTTACTCCATTTCGATACCTCTTTGCTGGATACACGTCCTTCGGCATCATACGCATAGTTATATTGCAGATGATTCTGAAGATATTTATCCTCTTTCACTTTGTATACGTTTTTGGTTTCTACACGATCTCCATCCATGCGGGTGTTGTAGACAAAACCTTCCAGACTGTTGTTATTTACTGCGTTTACGATTGAAGTTACTGCAAATACTACTGATAATACTAAAGTTTTCATAATGGTGCTATTTTTTTAATTATACATTCTGTTTTCTTTGTCCTTTCGACATTGCAAAGGTAAGCTGGTGGCAGCGGAATGAATGTTATCTCAATGTTATCATTAGGTTAACGTAGAAAAACGTTATATTTGTCCCCCAAACAATAGCAAGATGAAGCTTCGCTCACTCTATATCCTCTCTATTATAGGATTGTTTCTCGTTGTGGTAATACAATTGGGAGGCATGATATATGCTTATGACAGCTATAAAAATGAGGCGAAGCGTACACTGAACGAATGTTTCCGGCAAGCTTTTATAGAAACGGTAGATAACCGGGTGAATAACCTGCCTTTTCCTGATTATACCGTACCATTCTATTCGTACATCCGCAGGGATGAAAAGATGCCTTACGATGAAATGGTATTTTTGGGATATCAGCAAGTAGCCTCTTTCCTGGAAGATGTTTATCATGTGGAGATACCGCTGGATGAGATGGAGAAGGTATTGGAAAAGAAGCTGAAATGGAAGAATATCGATAGGACCGTATGGATTGATTCGGTAGAAGATCACAGTAAATATTCCGCTTACAGGCGTTTCAAAACGGTTATCTCGGAGCAGGCATGGCTGAATGAAAGTAAGGGTAAAGCGATAGAAGCTACCATTATTTCTCCTTTCCTGCCACTTGTGAAGGATGTGTTTTTCCTGTTCCTTCCTACTCTGCTATTAACTGCTTTCCTTATTTACAGTTGGGCACAGCAGATGAAGTATATCATCAGCCAGCGCCGGGGGATTGAGGAACAGCGCTCTGCTTTCTATGCTCTGGCGGAGAAAATGAGGTTGCCGATAGGTAAGGTGCGCAGGCAGATTCCCGAACAACAGTGGGAGGCCATAGAAATATCGAGCAGGCAGATTCTGGATATGACGGAGCAAACACTTTCCATGGCTAAAGAAGAGGAGTGGAAACGCCAGGCTCGTAAACAACATTCGTTTAAGGTATTCTTCATAGTCAGCCTGTTGGCAAGTTGTTTGTTGATGGTAGCCTGGTTTGCTTATTTGTATCGCACAGCTGCCCGTGAGACTGCTTATCAGGTGAATGATTGCTTTGAAGCGGCTTTCTATGATGAGGTGGTGGAACGTTATCCGTTGTTCCTTTCACAGACTAAAGGAGGGAAAAAGCCCGTAGAACAGAAATTGCCAGAGGAAGCTCCTTTTGCCAAGGAACAACAGAAATTTCTACAAGGAAAGGAGGCTGAGTATAGCATAAACCGTTTGTTTGTGGTACATACCTATAATACGATTGATCAGAATTATCGTCTTCGTGCAGCCTTGATTATGCAACGTGAGATCAATGAAAGTAGCATAGAAATGCCCTTGTCTTCTTTATACCTGGATTCAGCTTTTGCGGAGCGTTTAAGCCGGTTGGGCATAAAGTCACGTAGTGGTATTCGTCAGTTTCTCCGTTCTTCGGATAGTACGGTTACAGAGGTTGGATACGCTTCCAGGAAGTATGGTGATTATACTTCTCTGTTTATTCCTTTGAAAGAAGATAGTACGCTTTGTGTGCAGGGAGTTGTGAAGAACCCTTATCGTCATGTGGCGACTTCTATCTGGTATCTTTTGCTTCCCTTGTGGATTACATTCCTGGTAATGCTCGATTGTATCTTCGGCCAGGTGAAGGTGCTTCGGATGCAACATCGTCTGGAGCAGTTCCAGAAAGACTTTACTTACGCCATGATTCATGATATGAAGTCTCCGTTGAACTCCATATTGATGGCGGCACATGTGCTGGCAGGAGGGAAACTGGCGGGTAAACCTGAAAAAGAAGAGAAATATCGCCTGGTGATGACGGAAGAGAGCGAGCATCTGCTGGCTTTATCAAACAGGGTATTGATGCTTACACAATTGGATGAAGGGCATTTGGAGTTGCATAAGGAAGATGTTTCCCTGCGTCCGTTGATTGATGATCTGGTTGCGAAGATTTCTCTGAAAGCCGGTAAGAGGGTGGAATTCAATACGGTTTATCATCGTTGTGAGACGGTCTATGCGGATGCTTTCTGCCTGCGTGAAGTGCTGGGAAACTTATTGGACAATGCGATCAAGTATTCTCGTGCAGAGGTGAAAATAGACATTATCTGTGAGTCGGAAAGGGGAGTTTGCAAAATTAAGGTATGCGATAACGGATTGGGTATCTCCTTGAAAGACCAGTCGCGTATCTTCAATCGCTTTGAACGCTCTGCGGCGGCAGTACGCAGTAGTAAAGGGGGGGCCACAGGCTTTGGTTTAGGTTTGAACTATGTGCAGCAAGTGATGCTGGCACATGAGGGCAGGGTAGAGGTGGAGAGTGAAGAAGGCCGTTTCAGTGAGTTTACTCTTTATTTTCCGGTACGATCCTGACTTTACCATATATGGAATCGCAACTCCTGTGAACAGTCGTTGATAAATGCATCTTTGCTGAATGAACGCAGTTTCCAAAGGATGCAGATGTCGTCTATGCTACCGATAAGTAAGAATGTTCCGAATAATGTGAAATAATAATTCCCTATTGCCATGCCGTACAAAAGCGGAAGTATACCTAACAACAGAATAGGTAAGAAGCAGGTTGTGCGATATTGCCACATTCTGATAGGTTCGTTGCAGTGGCAGAAACGTATGCCTCCCTTATGCTTTACGAAAGAGATGGACCGGAAACCTTTAGGCGAAAAGATTCCGAAGAAAAGTGCATGAAGCAATAGATTTACTCCAAAGCCTGCCAGGGCACACAACCAGAATATTAGAAATGATACATGAGCCATATCTTCTCCATGTATCCATCGGAATAAGAGCAGTATGGGTACTGTAAAAAGGATTGCAGCCAGTATTCCATACTTGTTGATCTTATTTCCCGAAACCATGATTTCGGTTCCTTTCTTGCTTTGTACAATTGAGATATCCGCTTTCATTATCCGTTTTTTCTATTAATTGAAGAATATATTTGCAATGGCATGTTTGAGTTCTGTGTACGCAGGATTGACTGTGGCCATTAATACGTAAGCTGCCAAAACGATTGCAATACCTTTTGCTAATTCGATTCCTATTTTCTGAAATTTCTTCATGACTTGTTTATTATTTAAGTGATACATTGGGGTTATTTCGATGTTGCAAAGGTAAGGCGGCAGGGAGAGAAGGAATGTTATCGCAATGTTATCTTTAGGTTAACGATCATAAGTCGGTATGCAAGAAACAGGTGTTTTTTAGTAAGGTATAAAGAACTAATAAAACTTGCTGGCAAATCCTTTCTGTATGATTATGAGGTAAATGGGTATTCCAATATAAATCGAGTATCTCAATTCCCCTCATCCATCGGAGGAGGGGTGCCCAGAGGGCGGGGTGGTAGGTAAAGCAAGAAATGCCTATGAATCATATACCTAAGGACTTCTTTTCTTACCTACCACCTCCCCCTTCGGGTACTCCTCCTCCGGGGAGGAGGAGAATTGAGATAGTATTGCTCAGCATTTGATTCATTACTATTTCAGCATAAATTAGCTCATTATCCTTAGTTTTGTCTGTTATTCTATTGGACTATTCCCATTATAATTGAAAATATCCCCTTGATTCTTCTCTGCTTAATGATAATAATCAGTTGAAAAACATAGGTTTATAATAAAAATGAGACTCTTTATTTGTCCCCCCTGTTTCTTTCCTGTTTTATGTCTATCTTCTTATTTTTGTTCCGTTCTCGTAAGTAGATACGATACAACTATTATTAATCTATATCAGAAAGTAAAATTATGGAAAACCAGGGAATACTTCTTTATATCGGAATAGCCCTTATCATCCTATTGGTACTTTGGTATATCTGGACTGCCAATAATCTGATAGCAAAGCGGAATCGGGTAAAGCAATGCCGTAGCGGCATTTGCGTGGCATTGAAGCAGCGGAACGATATGATACCGAATTTGGTAGCTGCCGTAAAGTCCTATATGGGACATGAGAATGAGACGCTAACCCGTATCGCAGAACTTCGTTCACGAACTTTTCAGCCTTCACAGGAGAGTGAACAGATAAAAACCGGTAATGAGCTTTCTTCTTTAATCTCCAAACTTCAATTATCCGTAGAAGATTACCCGGAACTGAAAGCAAGCGAACAGTTCACCCGACTGCAAAGGAGCATTGAAGATATGGAATTGCAACTGCAAGCTATACGCCGCACCTATAATGCTGCGGTCACCGACTATAATAACTCCATTGAGATGTTTCCCTCTTCCATCGTGGCCGGCCGGTAGAATCATCATCAGGAAGAACTGATTGATATTCCCGAACAGGAACAGCGCAATGTGGATGTCAGTGCACTTTTAAAGTAGATATAATATGGAATCAATTGACTTCAGAAGCCTTTCCGAAAGACTTCGTACCGAACTTTCCCGTGTATATTTCTGGCAGAAGATCGTTCGTATTCTGAGTATCATAGTCTATCTCTTTGTCTTTTGCTGGATGATGTTCGTCCTGTTTGGGGGCTATCTTGTTGGATACATCGGCTTAGAGAACTACAGTGTGGTTACGCAATACATTTTCCCGGTTTTTATGGGATTTATTGTGCTGAACTTTGCATTCAGCCGCTCTCTTATGAAATTCCAAGGGCAGGAAAATGATATCATGCGCAGCATTATGTCTGCTATGTTTCCATCGGTTCTTTTCTCCTTCTCTTCGCAACTGGACCAACGTATATTATCCGGTAGCAAGCTCTTTAATTCTTCTTTTTCCGATCCGGCATTGGCGGCTACCACCTATGCTTATCTGGAAGTGCCGCGAGGGGATCGTACCCTTTATATAGCCGATATAGGGGTTTCCTATGGGCTGATGAATAAGTTGGAGCTCAACTCTGTAGCGGGCTATATCGTGATGCTTTACCGCTATGTGCTCCGTCCGCTGTTTGCCTCCAGGTATGAAAGCAGTGCGCATAACTTCCGCGGAATGTTTGGCTGGTGTCGTCTGGAACGTAGTTTTAAAGGTAGCACGATTATCCTGCCCGACCATCTGGAACAAAAGGTCGGCTATCTGGCAAAGAATATCCAGGGCTTGAAGAAACGCTATAATGCCCGTTTCGTTCATCTGGAAGACCCGGATTTCGAGAAGTATTTCGTGGTTTATGCCGATGACGAAATAACCGCCCGTATGATACTTACACCGGCAATCATGCGTCAGATTACCCGTCTGCGCGAAACATTCGGGCACGATATGATGCTCTCTTTCAGTAAAGATACTTTTTACTATGCGGGAGTGATGCCCGACGGCTTCCTCTGTCTTCGCAAACAGGCACTGGACAATGAACATCTGCTTGAAGAGATATATAATGACATAAACCTTGCCTGTCAGGTGACAGATATCCTTTAAAACCATATTATAACATGAAACAAACACTTACATTTATTCCTCCCGTAGTGGACTCCACGCAAAGTTCCATTCATACGGAGGCTTACGAAAAGAGCGTGGACTTGTATAACCAAGGCGAGTATCTGCAAGCTTTCCACAGTTTGCTGGATTACCTGAATGCGGACTTCCGGACGAAGTATGGCAATACGGATGGTACTGAATTTCATATTCCACACGGTTCTATCCTGGTGCATATCTCTGTAAAAGACGGATTTTACCGTATCAGTGCCGACTTCCTGAACTTGCCCGAGAAAGGGCGTGTAGCCATGCTTCGACAGATTGCAGACCTGAATCTGAACAAACTGCTGTTGCCTCGCTTTGTGAAGGACAACGATAAGTTGAGAATGGAGTACACGTGTTCTCTCTCGCAGAGCCATCCCCATAAGATGTACTTCGTGTTACAGAATATCTGCCACATCGGTGATAAATATGATGACGAGTTTTGTACGAAGTTCGGTGCTACTCGGTGCTATGAGCCGCAGGTCACCTCTTATCCGCAGGAAGAGATAGACCGCATTTATGAAGGTCTGCAAATCTTGGGCCGCGAAACACTGGAAGCCGTGAAAGAGTATGATGTCGACCGGAAATATGGCTACTCCTGGAATGTACTCGATACGACTTTCTATCAGATTTCCTACTTTGCCCGTCCGCAAGGCCAGCTATTGAATGATCTTGATAAAGCGGTGGATAATATGGATGCCGAACTGCCTACTGCCGAGGTGGTGGCGAAAGGTAAGGCCTTTCTTGAAAAATTGCTTGCCATGACTAAAGAGGAACTGGCGGCTGATCTTTATTTCGTAGATACATTGGTGTCTACCAAGCGACGTTCGTCTCTGAAGAATATGCAGGAGAACTTTATGAGTGTCTATAAAGAAGCTACTGAAGCCATTCAGACGGAAAACTATGAGCGGAGTGTGGTACGTCTACTCTATATCTTCTATGAGGCTTATTTTTATAATGATGTGCAGGATGACATTAACGTAATTCTTTCGCATGCGCTTAAAAAAGCAAGCGGTAAGCCGCTGGAGGATGCATCTGAAATCCTTTATAACGCAATGGATAAAATAATGGAAGGTGATCTGGAACCGGATGAGGATGACCTGGAAGAGATATCGGCAGAAGCCATCGAACAAATGCAGGGCATGGCAGCATCTCTGCAAGAGGAAATCATGAAGGCACAGGCTGATATGCAGTCTGCCATGATGAAGGGAGATATGGCCGAATATATGCGTTTGGCGCAGGAACTTCAACAGAAGATGATGCAACAAGCACTTGGCGGACAACAATAACAGATTAAAAACAATGAATCAATGGAACAGAACAATATATATCAGTTGGTTTTCAAAGTAACCCATGCAGGTGGATCAGGCAGCTGTTTCTATCTGAAAGACTATAATCTTTTTGTGACAAACTACCATGTGGTGAAAGGCTTTCATGCAGTGGCGGTACATGATAATGACCGGAATCCTTATTTGGCTAAGGTGGTATTGGTGAATCCTTCATTGGACATAGCCCTGTTGTCCGTAGACGGTGATTTCTCGGCCCTGCCTTCCCTGAATCTGGCAGGAGATAATTCCTTGTCCATCGGTGGAAAGGTTTGTGTGGCCGGTTATCCTTACGGTATGCCTTTTACGGTGACCGAAGGCTCTGTGTCTTCGCCCAAACAACTGGTGGATGGAAAGTATTATATACAGACTGATGCGGCGGTGAATCCCGGCAATTCCGGCGGTCCTATCTTCAATGAAAAGAACGAAGTGGTAGGAGTAACGGTGAGTAAGCTGAGTAATGCCGACAATATGGGTTTCGGTATCCGTGTGGAAGCATTACGGAAGCTGCTTGAATTTGTGGAGGCTGCGGACCGTACAGCTTTTCAGGTGCAGTGCGACAGTTGTGACGAACTGATATCGGAAGAGGAAGAATTCTGCCCTTCATGTGGCGAAAAGCTGCCCGAAGGTATCTTTAAAGAGCGCGAACCGTCTTCATTGAGTACTTTCTGCGAACGTGCCATCCGTGAGATGGGAGTTAATCCGATTCTTGCTCGTGACGGTTATGACTCCTGGACATTCCATAAAGGCAGCTCCGAAGTGCGTATCTTTGTTTATGAAAATACGTATCTGTTTGCTGTTTCTCCTATCAATCTGTTGCCAAAGAAAGAGGTGGAAAGGGTACTCGACTATATCCTGAGTGAAGATTTTAGTCCTTACAAACTGGGTATTGAAGGACGCCAGATTTACATAGCATATCGTGTACATCTGTCTGACATTACGGATGCATCGGAAGATGAGATCCTTACTAATCTGGTGAATCTGGCATTGAAGGCCGATGAGATGGACAATATGATGGTAGAAGAGTTTGGTTGCGAATTCTCTGAATATTCTAAACACGAATACTGACTTTAAGTGATAATTGCAAATGCGGCTGTCTGAAAGATTATCTTTCGGCAGCCGCGTTTTTCATTGGAAACTGTAAGAGAGAATTCTTGTTAGAGTAATTATCTGTTTGCCAGCAAAGCGCTGTTCCAATTTGTTGCATTGTGCTCTGTTACCAGATTCCAGGAGTTATCTTTCTCATTCCAGTTGTAAGCCATGTAGTTCATGCCGTTCTCGTTCATCTGGTAAACGGCTTTGGCTTTCACATTTGTGTAGTCACCGGCTTTGCTGTTCCATGCTACATATTCCACGTTTACTTCGTTGTCGGTGTAGCTGAAGTTGAGGCAATACAGTTTTTCAAATCGGCTGTTGTCCTGGTTCCATTTCAGGATTTCCTTGGCGGATACACGTCCTTTTTCATCATGTGTGTAGTTGTATTGCAGGTGGCGTTCCAGATACTTGCCTTCTTTTACTTTATAGACTGTCTGGGTTTCTACACCGTTTTCCTGTTTTTCACTGTTGTAAGCGAAGTCTTTTACGTTGTTACCACTTACTGCGTTTACTACTGATGTCAATGCGAATACTACTGATAATACTAGAGCTTTCATAATGATTTTATTTTTTAAGTTATACATTTCGTTGTTTTTGATGTTGCAAAGATAGGACAGGGACATGAGGATGAATGTTATCGTAATGTTATCATTAGGTTAACGATATCTTTGTAACTCTGGAAAGCTTTCCTTGTATTTTTTTAGAGTTGTATGTATTTTTATATTCCTCTTTTAATCAGTGAGATGCTGATTTTCGTTCGTTTCTTTTCATCGTACCTTGCCATTGGCTGGAAAGAATGCATTCTCATCGCATATAAAAAGTAGTACATTACTCCGCGATCCATAGTTATTTGCTATTTTTGCAGGCGAATATAAACGGATAAGATGAAATTACGTACTGTCATCTCTCTTTCACTTGTGAGTCTGATTGCTGTTGTGTTGATACAGTTGGGCGGAATGCTTTATGCTTTCCATGCACAGATGCAGGAAGCAGAGAAGTTACTAAACAAGTGTTTTTGGATGTCTTTCACGGAGACAGTGGATAATTTGGTGAACAACCTTCCTTATCCTGATAATTCAATAGCTATCATAGCGTATGCCCCCAATCCTAAATACAAGCGGATTGATGGGAATGAAAGGAATAAGCGTACTTCCCAGCAAGTGGCACAGGCTTTGCAACGGGTGTATGGAATAAAAGAAATTCCGTTAGCCACCATAGATAGCGTGCTGCACAATAAGTTGCGGAAGTTAGACATGGATGGAACGCTGACCCTGGAGCGAATTAATGTAAATACAAATGAGGTGCTGGCAACTACCAATCCTCAGGTAAGTATCCGTAACTTTGCCGCTGTTACTTCCGAAACTGCTTTTACCTTTAAATCCCGTGGGGAGGCTGTCCGTGCCATTCTTTCTTTCCCTGCCAAGGAGATGGAGAAGAGACTCCTGTTACTGTCATTCATTACATGGCTATTGCTGGGTACGGCTGTCTATGCCTTGATTGTACAAATGAAGTCGGTGTTCCGTCAACGGCATGACTTGCAGAAACAACAACAGGACTTCTATACGTTGGCCGAAGAAATGAAACATCCCGTCAGCCGGATGAAGAACTTGATAACCACAGAAAACTGGCAAGAGATAGAGGCACAAAGCAACGTACTCTTTGAGAGAACCAATGATACTCTGGCACATGCCAAAGCAGAAATCCGGCAAGGAAGTACAGGCAGGCCTATTTCTCTTAAAGCAATTTCTATAGTCAGCCTGACGGGAGTATTCCTGTTGCTGGCTGTCTGGTCGGGATATTTGTATTATATTACATCTCAAAAGATACGGTATCAGGCGGAGGAGCAATTGGAAGAGGCTTTCTACCGGGAGGCAGACTTACATAGGTATCCGCTTTTCACTAAGGCTAATCCTGATTTTAATTGGGATAGTTCACCGGGAGAATTTCTCCCTTATCCGAGGCGTATGATGAATGAACTTTATAAGGTATATCTGGAGAAAGGTTATCGTTACCGGGTACAGTTGAGTGTCATACGACATCTTTACAATAAGTTTGATGAAGATTTCCGCGTAAAGATGGCTTATGATATACAGGATACGATTAGTCTGCGTAGCCGTGTGCCCATTCCGTTCTCCTTGCAGTTTGCCGACAGTGTTTTCAGGAAACAGCTTTTGGAAACAGGCTTTCCGGATAGGGCGGATATCCGTTGGATCAGGTATCCGTCCCGGGAGTTGATACTTTATACTGGTAGTCCGGCTGTTGACTTCGGGGATATTACTACCCGGTTGTTTCCGTTGGATAAGGATAGTACGAGTTGCATCTTTGCTGTGGTTCGTTCACCACAACGTACTATTATGAGTACCACATGGTATATGCAGGTGCCGCTGCTTATTGCTTTCCTTTTCGTATCTCTCTGTGTTTTCTTTCAGATACGTATGTTGCGGGCACAGCGTCGGTTGGAGCAGTTTCAGAAGGACTTTACTTACTCCATGATACATGATATGAAGTCACCGTTGCAGTCTGTCATGATGGGAGCACATATCCTGGCAAGTGGTAAGTTGGCGGATAAGCCTGAGAAGCTGGTCCGTTACAGGCAAGTAATGGGAGATGAGTGCGAACATCTGCTGACACTTTCCAATCGCGTAGTAATGCTGACAGAGATAGATCGTGGGGAATTGGAACTACATAAAGAAGAAGTTGCCTTAAGACCGTTGTTACGGGATATAGCAGAAAAGTATCAGTTGAAAGCAGCGAAGACGATTCATTTCGATATAGATTGTGAAGAAGGATGTAGTGTTTATGCGGATGCTTTCTGTCTGCGTGAGATACTTTCCAACCTGGTGGACAATGCCGTCAAGTATTCTAATGAAGAGGTTCTGATTATTCTTTCAGGTAAAAAGACAGAGGATGAAACCATTGTTAGAGTGCATGATAACGGTATTGGCATTCCTTTGAGCGAACAGCATAAGATATTCAATAAGTTCGAGAGGGTTGCTTCCGGCAGTCGTAAGACGAGTGCATCAGGTTTCGGGTTAGGATTGAATTATGTGTTGCAGGTGGTGAGTGCCCACGGTGGTATGGTGAAGGTAGAAAGTATGGAAGGGAGTTACAGTGAATTTACGCTACAATTCCCCTTGCGTTAAAAAAGCCTGCTGGCAAAGATGAAATGTGCTCAACTATTTGTTATTCAGATAGGCTTTTACTATTTTTGTATACAGAGTCCGTAAAAAACAAAGGAGGTAGATTATGACACGCAGGGTTGGCATATCTTGGCTCCCAATTCGTTGGGGATTATTTTTTCTGTTCATTTCTGGTTTGCAGTTGCTTTCTGCACAGGAAGATAGTACACGCTTCACTCTTGATAGCATGTTGATAAAGCCGAAAGCTGCATTTCAGCTTCCATCCGTCAACCTGCTTCCCGAAAAGACTGTATATCCTTTGATTAATCCTATACAGTTAGGTGATTTACCTTCTTTCTCCTTGAAAGAGGAACTCCGTATACCTTATCATATAAATCCTTCTCCGCTATTCCGGGGCGATTATAGCACAGGAGGTGTATTAAGGCAATTTCCTCATGGAGCGGTATTCGGTTCCGGGAGCCAGACCAGTCTTCCGGGCATCGGGCGTTTCAATAATGCTTCGTTAGGATATCAGCATATCTTTAATGATCGGCTATCGTTGCAACTTCGTGCCAATGCCATGAAGATAAATATGTCTCACATCACCGGGCAAGCTTTCAGTACTGCGGGCAGGCTGACTTATCGTGCTTCCGACCGGGTTGCCTTCAATGTCTTCGGTTCGTATGATATCGGTAATTCCTATGGGATGAGCACTAATAGTTATGGTGCTACGATGTCTCTTGATATGTCCGAACGTTTTGGTGTGGAGGTAGGTGCCCAGCGCTATTACGATGCCATGCGTGGAGGTTGGCAGACGGCTCCCGTTGTGATACCTTATTATCGCTTCGAGAAGTTTAAGCTGGGGTTGGATGTAGGCGGAATAATATACGAGATTCTGCGTAGTGCGGTGTTTGATAATCGTGGCGGCGGTGACTTTGGTGGCGGCCCTACGATTAGGCCGCCAAAGTTCTCATTTCCGATAAAATAGAAGAAGCAGATATTTACTTCAGGTAATCGTTTATATTTAGTAGTTTGTATTCGGGCGAACATTCAAACAGATAGTTCAGGATGTTCATGTGCGCTGCGCCGAAAATAACCAGTATTCGTTTGCCGGCGGCATCGGGAATCCGCTGGATATTCCTGAGTATCCTTAGATTCCGGTTGAACCATCTTCCGGATTCAAAATCTGTTCCGGTATAATCGCCTTTGACGGATTCATACTTGAAATGCTTGATAAGATAGTTTCCTAAATCTTTCTTGATACGTACCGGATCATTGAGATGTATCAGTTGTGCAAGTATTCCCTGTTGCTTGAAGATGGGTTCATCTTCATAGTATAAAGCAGAGTCGGGAGAGTTCGAGAAGCTTTCTTCAAAAGCCAGATATTCATTACTTTCATCATCATCCAGCAGTTTCTCTATGTGGGTAGTGTGTGCTCCCCAAGCATCTGCACAGTATATCTTGGCATTGCACATTCGGGCTATTCTGAAACCTAGCTGCTGAATTTCGTTTCTGTTCAACTCATGCTTGCCGGTAAGGTATGAGTTATAGAGAGAGTCTATCTCTGGTTGTTTGTATAAAGGCCATTCAATGACAACGGCATCCGGCTTGAATTGTGCCAGTTTCTTGGATATTAACTCTATCTCTTTTTGATATTGAGGAGATAGTACATCTATCTGGTCTTCTTCGGATACTTGTTGCACATCCAGATTGGGAAATTCGAAGTGGAAGACTCCCAACGTAAGGACTTCTGCCTGCTGGGCATATCCTTTTGTGAAGAACATGCTTGCGGTAATCAGAATAAGAATGATTTTATTCATTGTAATTACTTTTAGTTTGGTGTCCAAAAGTAATGATTCTTTTTGGCATGACCATACAATCCTGATTTTTGATGTTGTAAAGGCAGGGTAGGAGTAATAAGAATGAATGATATCGCAATGTTATCTTCGGGTTAACGAATAATTTATTACTTTTGTGGCTGATATCATAACTGATAAAGATGGAGTTAGATAAGTCATTAAAGGTAGATTTTCTTTCAGAAATCAAAGGAATCATCCAGCAGGCACGCACTAATGCTGTACGAAGTGTAGACTTCTGTCGTGTACAGATGTATTGGACACTTGGGAAGCGTATTTTTGAAGAGGAACAAGATGGAAAGGAGCGTGCCGATTATGGAGCTTACTTACTGAAAAATCTCTCTAAGGAGCTTGTCCCGGAATTTGGCAGTGGGTTTTCTTATCGTCAATTGGCTTTCTGCCGCCAATTTTATAAAACTTATCCAATTGTGAACGCACTGCGTTCACAATTCAATTGGACTCAATATAGGCTTCTTATTCAAATAGATAATCCGGATAAGCGGGAATATTACGAACTGGAAGCGATGAACAATTGTTGGACAGCGCGTGAGTTAGAACGCCAAATCAATTCAGGCCTTTATGAACGTTTGTTATTAAGTAATGATAAGGAGGCTGTTTTGGCTGTAGCACGTAGAGAGCGTATCCCAGAGACACCTTTGGAAATCATTAAAGATCCTATGGTGTTAGAGTTTCTTGGTTTGAAAAAGGAAGCGGCATATTATGAAAAAGACCTTGAACAGGCATTGATTACCCATTTGCAGGATTTCTTGTTAGAATTAGGAAATGGTTTTTCTTTTGTAGCCCGGCAAAAGCGTCTGCTACTTGAAGATGACGAATTCTTTGCAGATTTGATTTTTTATAATCGTCTGCTGCGCTGTTTTGTTGTTATAGAGCTGAAAACCCGGAAGATAACCCATGAGGATATAGGACAGTTACAGATGTATGTGAACTATTATGATCGGGAGGAAAAACTTCCGGAAGAGAATCCTACTATCGGGATATTGCTATGTGCAGATAAAAATAATATGGTAGTTCGTTATTCGCTACCAGAAAATAACACTACCATATTGTCAAGTAAATACCAGATTTATTTACCTTCGGAGGAGCAACTTGTGAAAACGCTTAAGCAAGAATTGGAAGAGCGAAGGTTAATTGATAATTTATAGTATAGAAAGTTAATACAATTCATATCAAAGACATGGATACAATAAAGTTATTGTTAGTTGAGGACGATCCCAGCCTGCGTTACATCGTTCAGAGCGGATTGGAAGATATCATAGAGGGCTATGAAGTGTTGGCAGCCGCCAATGGTGAAGAAGGATTGGCAATGTGGAGGGAACACCGTCCCGATGTCATTCTCTCGGATATAGAAATGCCCATCATGGATGGTTATGAGATGGTGAAGCGTATCCGTGAGGTGGATAAAGAGACGCCTATAATCTTTTCTTCCGGTTTGGTTTCTCCCAAAAATGTATTGAAAGGCTATGAGTTGGGAGCCAACAATTATATCAAGAAACCTTTCATTCCCGAAGAACTGGATGCCCATATTCATGCTTTGTTGAAACTCTCCAAAGGTGAAAAGAGTAAGGACGAAAGCGAATGTTACAAGATTGGAAAGGAATATGTGCTTGATGCTACGCACGCCATATTGAAGCATTCATCCGGTGAAAACAAGACATTGACCGCCCGTGAAGCCGGACTGTTGCAAATGCTTTGTGAGAACAGAGGAGATGTAGTACGCCGCGAAGCCATTCTTGATAAGTTCTGGGATACGGAAGATGATTATTTTGCTTCCCGCAGCCTGGATGTATTCGTCACGAAACTCCGTAAGTTGATAGCTGAAGATTCATCTGCCAGCATTAAAACGGTGAAAGGTGTGGGGCTGATGCTGGAAGAAAACGTATAGTTCCGGCTATTCGATTACTATATTTATTCGGGGCACTAAACTGTGTCTCGATTTTTTTTGTCCTTACTGTTCGGTTTTATGCGGACACTTGTCCGGAAATGAACATCGCTTAAAATTGAATATTCATTGATAATCAGTGTTTTATTGTTTTGGCACACCAATTGACTATATATTGTCGAAGGCGGTTGACAAAGACTTCCTCTCAAACATCAAGAAGTAATAACAATAAAAAATAACGATTATGAAAACGAACTTAATTTCTAAAGCAGTTGTAATGTTGGCAGTAGTAATGGCCAGTGTAATGAATTTCTCTGCAAGTGCAAGTAATCCTACCCAGTATGTGAAGAACGAAGAGATGACCGGCGAGTTGATGACCGCAAAGACTATTTTTAAGAATGAAGACGGTCACTTGTTCCGCCACCTCCGTTACACCTACACTTATGACAATGAAAACCGTGTAACCAGCAAGGAAGCTTCTAAATGGGATAGTTCAAAAGAGACTTGGGTTCCTTACTTCAAGATGGATGTTTCCTATGCTAACAATGAAGTTGAACTTAGCTATGCCCGTTGGAACTCCAAGAGCAACGCTTACGACAGCAATGTTGAAAAGACTGTTTACGAACTGAACGATAGCAATGCTGCCTTGATGCTGGCAAGTGCCAGATAAAGACATAGTCAACATTGGGAACCGGATACGGAGGATGTATTTCTCAGATATCCGGTTTTTTTGTTATTAGATTGCGGGAATAATGGGTTAAGTATCGCATTTGTAATTTTGAACCTTATCAGGGGGAGCCGATAACGAATGTACCGTTGTGTGTAGCTGGAGCGCTGTTTCCATATCAGGTAATATTCTTCTGTATATTGTTTTGACAAATTCAGTTTGTATTTCTACCTTATCTTCCGGCATTTCTGTTACAGAAATCGGCAGACAGATGCTGTTAGCCACGCTGCTTCCGTCGGCACTGCAAAAGCTGAGATAAGCAATCAATTCATCGTTCTGCCAGTCTTCCGGGAGTTGTAATTCGGTATGACAGTAAGAACGCAAAGCTGCTTCCATATTGTAAACGGCTGCTTCCTTGTCTTTATTATATACCATCACCATTGCAATATCAGTTTTTTCAGCATTCCCCATGCTGCTGTTGTCTTTCCAATGAAAGGTTATTTGGTTATTGCTCATCGCAGCCGCTCCTTCGAATATCGGCATTAAGGTTCCCATGGAAACCAATGCCCGGTTGAAGTCAATCGAGATTTCTTTCCCGTTGCCCGTCACGGCTCTTTTCAGTGTATAGGACATGGCAGCATTGAATGCGGACTTTTCCTGTGTAAATTCCTTATAGCCGATACGAATAAAAGGCTTTATGGCTTTCAGAAAACTGAATGCCGTGGCAAACTTACCTCTCTGTTCCTGCTGTTTCGGTGTGCGCGGATTGCTGACTTTGGCCGCCCGTGCACGTATGTAGTATTTTGATTTCCAGTGAAATCCTACTATCGGTCCCACTTTGCCGGAGAAGCCTCCGAGTATGCCTTGATTGATAATTCCCATGATGTCGCATTTTAAATTGGTTATTCAGTTTCTGACGTAAAGGTATACATTTATATTTCCTTCCGCCAAACGATTTTAGCGGTTTGTCTTCACGAATGTGATTTTTGCGTCCGTTTGCAGCGATTTGCTTAGTTGGCTATTCTTGCTTGGGGTTGATGGCTTAAAATATCTGCTTCTTACTTGGAATACACTTGCTCCGTATCAAATCCATACTTTCTCCACATAGAGGTACCTCTGAGTGGAGATTGTACGGAGCAAGTATAGCCCGGGTATGGTTCGGATGAATAGAAGATTTGTCGTTTTATGGAAAAGTCTGTTTCCCATTTTGGATATAGAAAACTTTCTCTTCTTTCCCTCTGGTTAAGTCCCGGAGATGTAGTAATGTATTTTTAGGGATGCTATCAAAATCAAGGGTATCTGTTTGAGCTTTTTGTCTGGAGATATATTTCCAACCCTCATATCCATCATTGTACCCAATTTCATAAACATCTCCTATTCGTATGAAATTGTCATCATTGCGTGGTGTATAGATCAAGCAATCTATATACACGTCTTTTCCAAAATCAATGGTGATCCAACTTCCTTTTTGCTTGGAAACAATCCAAGTTAAAGGATTATGATCCAGACATTCTTGTAATTTCTCTGGAGGAAGCTGTCCTTCATAATTATTTTCGCTGATATCCACAGGGTTCACCAGTTGCTTTTTGTAATAAAAATCCAGATCGGCGATTTCAAGGAATCGCTCGTCCGGGGCAGTATAGCGGCTATATCTGCATTTTACAGGAGTATGAAAGTATACTTTATTCACGCTGGCTTTTGGAGTCACTACAATCTGATATACTAATTGTTTTTGTTTGAAGCTCTCTGATTCTGAACTATATATCTTTGCTCCCACCACTTTTACCATATGCTTGACTACTCGCAAGTAAAGTGGGCATTTACGGGTCACAGTGATACTTTCGTAGTTATCTCTATCGGGTATAAAGGTTATGGAAGAATCTCCTTTCAGTACAAAAGGATATCCTGCTGGCCGATATTCTAGCCCGTTATAATAAAGAGGCTGATAGGCTATATCAGGTTCTATATTTCGGAAAGTAGCTTTTTTGTCAACCACTTTTGTCATATCAATAGGTAGCCATCCTTCAGGGCTAAAAATTCCGATATACATGTATTTTTCGGATGAATCTTCGGAAGGAACTTCATGGCTGCTTTCAAAATATTCTGCACTGACATCTTTTTTAAAGAAATTCTTAAAAAACGATGGAACTTTTGGGTCTTGAAGTATGCCTTCAAATGTTTCCGGTTGCATACCGAAGCACTTTCGTAATACTTTGCCTTTCTTTCTTCCATCTTCATATTTATCATGTCTCACTGCATCTTCTTCTGTAAACCAGAACGGAATGTAGCGTTGCGTGGTATCTAACACTACATTCCAAGTGTGTCCTGTCAAATTGTCCGGTGAAAGGGGGAGTTCATCTACTGCAGCAGGGATGCCTAATGAACGTAATGTGTATATCAGGTAGTCACAAGAATCTACACATTTTCCTACTCGATACTTTAATAAGAATTGGGCTCCCAGGTGCGGCAAGTTCAGATTACGGTTGAAAATGAATTTTTCATTTCTTAGATATTGTCCTATGACATTGGAGGCTTTAATGATATCTGATCCTGTATATAGAGAGTCCAAAAGGAATGCGAATTTTTTATGATAATCAGATCTCCATCTCTCCAGTGGTTCATTGTCTATCCGGTAAGGAAGGATAAGTTCGCAAAAATCATCGAACGTAAAATATTTATTCCATGGTCTTTTCTCCCATTCTTCAAAAGCCAGATCTATATTCTCTATCAGGTAATCAGCTGTTATTACATGGGCATCATATGTTTTGGGGAGATTGTCGTATCTGAAACCTTTTAGAGGATTCACCTTATCATCTGGTAGTTTCCCATTCTCATCAACACTTGCTTTGATGGCTTTTATGCTGTCTAATATATGGCCAGTATAACTAAAATAGTACGGCATATTTTCTATGAGAAAATGAGCAGCCTTTGATTTTAGTGAATCTTTGCTGTAGTGTTCCAGAACTTTTATTAGTTCAGTACGATTGTCTCCGGCAAAATCCAAGGCATATTCCAGACGGTGGTTTTCCTCTTTGCATGAGATCACTGTAAAAAGCAGGATAATACTGAGGGTACAGATCTGTTTGAATGATTTGTTCTCCATAATATATTTTTTGTAGACGACAAAAATAGAGTAGAATACATCATTTGTATATGCCTACTCTTGCCAAATATGTATACTTTACCGTGTATTACTGGTTTGTATATAGTTTTGGCGAGTATGGGCATGGGCGGTTTCTGTATTCTTCTCTACTTTTGTATAAAATTGATGCTGGGAAATAATATTCTGGCATTGGGTGAAATTTTATAGTGTGATGGAGTTTAAAAGAATAGGGGCAGAATAGTTGTTGATTTATATTGTAAATTTAATCTTTATTTATTATGAAGAAGAGTATTTTTAAAGGGATGTTTGCCCTTGTATTTTTGGTAGCTGCAGGTTATGGAGTGAAATTAGCAAAGAATCATACAAGGTTGTCATATTTGGCATTGGAGAATGTGGAGGCATTAGCTAGTAGTAGCGAAGATGGTACTAAAGTCGGACGTTGTAATTTAGAAGAGACATGGTCAAGTGAGAGGGGATATAGGCACTTTTGTGATAGTAGAACTAATGATAGCACAATTTACCCATGCCCATCGTCAGATTCATTCGGTTCTTATGATGATGAGAAGAAAGAACGGTGTACTAAATAGTTTGTTTTAGTTATAAAATTATCTCAAAAGTAGATATTGGCTTCTTGCTTGTAGTTTTTAATGAATAAGAGAAGGCAATATCTACTTTGGAGGCATCGAAATTAATGAAATAATCACTGATTTATTTTTGCTTTAGATAGATATAATTACACAAATTAAATAGAAGATATGCTAAGAAGTATATTGTGTGTTGGGATAGTTTTGAGTGCTTGTATAAGTTGTCATAAAAATGATGATAGTACGTATTTCAATGGTGAAATACGTACTATTGAAGATAACATTGAAGATGTGAAGAAGGTTACATTGAAAGTTGTCCCTTTGGATGGAGCAAATTTCGGATGGCTATCGACATATGACTCACTCATGTTTTTCTTAAATCCCAAGTTGACAGATCGTTTTTATAATATATTTAATATAGATACCGGAAAAGAAATAGGAACTTTTGGTAATAAAGGAGGAGGTCCTGAAGAAGTTTCTACTTTTGGTCCAATCTTTCAATTTTTTAAAGAAGGAGATGAATTAAAGACTCTACTTTTTGCCCCTAATGAAGAGAAATTGTTTGTTTGGAATATAACCCAGTCGATTAGGCAGAGTACAACTATCATGGATCGAATTATTCC
>ENA-UEOI01001370-UEOI01001370.1-human-gut-metagenome-genome-assembly--contig:-NODE-1370-length-21166-cov-4.917018_pt1 | contig 21166 bp, 18 predicted proteins | sample MGYA00242883_ERZ507882 | MGnify/ENA primary metagenome ERZ507882 (study PRJEB26167, sample SAMN06115502) | human gut metagenome | host: Homo sapiens | place: China:Chongqing | collected 2015-07-29...
TTCCCCTCTTCTTACTGTAGAATCTGATACTTATTTCTTCTCTTTCGCCACGATGTTCTTGCTATCGGCCAGCACCTCGTAGAACTTGCCATCGGCGGCGGTCTGGAGCTTGCGGTAGTTCACCTTTACGCCGTCGTCGAGGTCCAGCGCGATGCGGGAGAGAGCCAGATGGCCGATCTTTTCATCGTAGTCCCGGCACTCCTTCAACTGCTTGGTCAGCTTGTCCTTGCGCTTGGAGGCGGCAGCGGCTTCCCGGGCGTTGGTGGCGTGGTCCATCATGTCCTGCATCCGGTTGATCTCGGATTCGTACACACGCTGCATCTTGTGCAGGTAGTCCACACGCAGGGTGCCGATGGTATCCGGGGTGTAACGGTGGAGGTAGACCAGCGCCTTAAAGCCGTTCTGCTTGCCGCTGTCGAACAGCCAGTAGATGGGGCGCTTGCCGGAGCCGGTGACCGAGTAGGTCTGGCAGTGATCCTTGAAAAAGTCGTTCACAAAGTAATTGCGGATGGCCTCCCGGCTGGTGGTGCCCTTGTTGCCCAGTGCCTTGGCAATGTAATCCAAGTTTGCTTCCAGCGTATCCGCACCGTACACCACCTTCAGCCAGTCGCACAGGCGGGCGACAATATCATCGTCCAGATATTCTTCCTCGGTGATGGGGATGACATTATCTTCGTCCGGGAAGAACATCTCATCTACCACAACCCCTTCATTACGGTATGCACGCTCCAGTTCCTCTGCTGAAACCGTTCCGGGACGGTCGTTCAGCTTGTCCACAAACGCCTGCAAAGAATACGGCTCTCCTGCAAAAAGCAAACCCTCCTTATAAATAGAGTAGCGCCCAAACATACAGCCCACGGCATAGCTGAGCAGGCTCTTGATGTCTCGCTGCAAATCTGCCTTGCGCACGGTCACATCTTTCTCTTCCACTTCCGGGGTCAGTTCATCCTGCAAGCCGTAAATGTCAATAAAAATGCGGTTCAGCTCTTCCTCGTTGGCTTTCAGCTTCTGAAAGCGTTGCTCACATTCTTCCTGCCATGCGGCAAATTTATCTGCAATGAGTTTTCCCATCTCTGGTCTCCTTTTTTACAACAATATCTTCCCAATGTTTCTCTAGCTCATCATGATGTTCTTTTACATATTTTATAGCTTTCCGTTTTAGGGAAGATTTCATATTGCCTTTGGTCGTATAATCACCAAGACTTATCCTTAGGTTTTCCTGTTGAGCTTGTGCGTGTATATGCGGGTCATTTCTGTGGTTATCCTCATTTGCATGAATTATATACTTTATGCCATCTTCATACCCAACCTCAACAGCATTTTGCGGAAGAACAATCGTCGAATAGCAAATAACACTGTCTTCTTCTAACTGTTTGTTATTATCAAAACGTATGAACTTTTTATCCTCTATTATATAAAGTTTTTCAGGATCATTCGCTTTTTCGTATCCGAATTTTTGAAACAGTTCAAGAATTTGTTCTTTCAAATTTTCTGTTTTTATAAAGTCCAAGCTTTCTACTTCAGTAACAGTTGCCCTATATGTATTGCTGAGGTAATATAGTCTAATCATATTTCACCATCAATGCCTTAATTGTTCTGTCAATGGCCCGACATACTCCTTCAAACCGCTGGTCAACTTCCCTGTTTGTGAAACGTATCACTTGCAGATCCTGCTTTTCAATGGCTTCCGTGCGCTCTTTATCGTAGGCCAGCTCTTCTTCTGTATAGTGCTGCCCACCGTCAATTTCAATTACCAAATGCGCACGACTGCAATAAAAATCCGCAATAAAGTAATCAATGCTCCGCTGGCGATAGATTTTGACCGGGTAATTGCTCAAAAAATCATACCAGAGATGTTTTTCCTGCCTTGTCATATTGTGGCGCAATTCGCGCGCACGTCCGGTTAGCTTTCGGTTGAAACCGGTGTAAAGATCTTGTTGGTTCATAATTCACCTCTAAAGCCACTCCTGAAAGGAGAGGGGGACCGCATTAGCGGTGGACGGGTTCTTGCCCAGAATTACCCTCTCCGTCACGGCTATCGCCGTGCCACCTCCCCCTTTCAGGAGGAGGTGGCACCGAAGGTGACTGAGGGGTAGGTATCACACCAGCGGGTGCACCTTAAAGTCCCAGCTCGTTTCAAAAGAGTCCCAGTCCTCTTTGGATATGCTAATATTATCTTCTACCAAATTCTCAATATCTTGTTTGTTGTTTTTCTTTTCCGGAACAGGTATACGAGCAACATCACCTGCCTGAACAACAATTGTCGGATTTTGAATTTGTAACATTTGATTAACAATATTTGTTGATAACCAACCCAAAAGAAACATTCTATCTTTTTCAACAAATAAACCAGCTCCAGCAGTATCACACAAATATCCTTTTGGATAATATCGAATGCAAAAATTCCCAGAAGTCACTCTTGTCCATGAAAGACATTCCCGAAAAATGTACTCCAAATTGTAATTGTGTGAACGAATTCTTCCGGTCTTTTCATCCTTGAAATTGCGAATTCTCCATCCGTCATCTTGCCAATCGACAACGTACCAGCTATTTCCATACCATTTTCTGAAATCGCCACCCTTTGCATATGGAAACCAACGTCTATTTGTTTTTTGGGCTTCAAAAGAAGTTGTGCATCCAAATGCAATATGCTCAGAATTCACTTCTTCCCATAGACGCACAAATTGATCATTATCAGCCGTTGTCATTCCTTCACGAGTTGTTGCAATTTGTGCAATAGAGGTTTGTTTATACATATTCGTGAATTTCTCACTCACCCAATACGCCACCGGCGCACCCGGAATCTTGGCAAAATCATCCTGATTTGCGGTATAGCGGTTTTGCCCTGCAAGGAACATCTCCTCTTTTCCCTGCTGAGAAGTCGGCTCGATCAGACGGCAATAGGTGCCCTTATAACCATCCACATGGTTTGCACAGCGCACAAAGGCAGTAGTCTGCACCACCTCGCCGCCGATTTCTTCAAAAGCTCTTGCGCCGAGATGTGCCATGTTGACGGTTTCGGTCAGCATCATCTTTTCCCGGAGCTTTTCAAAGCTGGACAGGAACATCCAACTATGCTGGGTGATCATTGCCTGATAGCCATTGTCTGCGGTCATAGCACGGCAACGCTCAATAAACACAGCAAACAGGTCGGCTTTGCTGTCCGGGTAATATTTCTTGACAAAATTGTTGACCCTTGCGCTCAGGTTACTGGTTCCGGCATAGGGAGGATTGGTGCAGGTGACCCAATACTTCCGTGCCATGGTCTCGCCAAGGTCAATGAGTTTTGCCAGTTCCTCGGCAGTCTCCTCCACACCAGCGCTTTCCAGCGAAATTTGCACCTCATCGTCAACGCCATCCACAAACCGGCGCAGCAATGCCCAGTTATACTCCGGCACATTGAGGATGGAGCCGTACTCCTTGGCATCGGTCAGGATGTCCAGCAGACCTTCCAACTGCATTTTGGCGGTGTTCTTTTCCAAATCCGAAAGGCCCGCCCCAAAAAACTTGAGGTGAGCCCGGTTGATGGAGTTGCTCTCCTGAATGGCGTAGACGTGGCAGGTGTTTTCGCCGTTGAGGATGCGGCGGTTGTACTGCCGTGCCTTCATCATTACGGCAAAATAGGCAAGCTGATAGGCACGGTCATCAATGTCCAGACCGTAGAGGTTGTGTTCCAAAATGCTCTTGGCAGCATCCCGCTCGGAGTAGCCCACGCTGGTGTAAATTTGCATCAGCACGTCAAAGGCATATACAAGGATATGCCCGGAACCCATGCAGGGGTCGATGAGGGTCAGGTCCTCCGGGTTCAGGGCGGCGTACTCTTTACGAATTTCTGCAAGCTTTGCCTGCACCTGCGGCTCCTGCGGGGCTTCGTCCAGATAATATTTCCAGTTTTTCCGCAGGTCGCTGTCCGGGTGGCCCTCCAGCCACAGGCGGCCAAGGCTGTTTTCCACCATGTAGCGGACGATCCAATCCGGGGTGAACAACTGGGTCACCGCCGGGATCTCCTCTTTGGTGATCTTTCCGCTCTTTTCAAAAGCAGCCTTTTTAGGTTCAGTGTTGTAATACTGATACAGCCAGCCAATGATCTCCACCTGACCGCCCTGCTCGATGTTGAAGTCCTTTTCCGGGATATCGTGGGTCAGCTTGTACACCACGCCCTCCTGATCCACCACCGAAAGGTTCAGCAGGACTTCGGTGTAGTCGGTGGTCTTTTCAAACAGACCGGGCAGGATCTCATTCAGCGCATTGCACTGCTTGATGAACAAAAAGCGGAACAGCTCGTCCAGCTTGTTGTCCTGCTTCCACTGGATGATCTGGGCTTCTTCCTCGGCGGTAAAGGGCAACTCGGCATCAAAGGGGGTGGTGACCAGATCCGGCTCCACCTTGCCGCTCTCTGAGCTAAGCACCCGCAGGTGGGAGGGCAAATAGTCGTTGACCTCCATGAACCGCACAGCGATCAGGCGGTTGAACCATGTGTAGGCCACTTCCTCCATGATGTACTGGTAGGCAGTGGCGTAATCGGTGTCGGCCTCCTTCTCCCGGATGGCGCTCACAAGCTGCCGCCGCTGCTTGATGGCATCGCCATCCAGCATATAAGGCTCCGTTGCACCAAAATCGTAGAATTCAGCTTCCCGCGTACTCTGCGGCAGTGCATCCGCAATCCCTTTTTCGGTAATGCCCATCAGACCGGCCCGGTAGCAGATATCGGCGATCAGCTTATTCCGTGCCCAGATGGCAAAGTTTTTAATGGCTGTTTTGTTCATGGCTGGCTCCCACTTTCCTTTATTCCGTATCTTTCAGAAGTTCTTTTTCGATCTCGTCGATAGAGGGCAGTGAACTCTTGAAATTTTCCGGCATCAGATTCGATAACTCATAGGCAGAAACGCCAAGTGGCTGGCTGCTGGACTCCAACGCATACTGCGCTTTTACGTTATCTTTCGATTTGCAGACAAGCAGCCCTAGGGTAGGGGCATCGGTATCCGTTTTCAACTGATGATTTACCGCCACTACATATGTGCCAAGCTGCCCGGTATAAGATGCCTCAAATTCAGTGATTTTCACTTCAACGACCACATAGCAATGCAGCCTGATGTGATAGAACAACATATCAATAAAATTTTCTGTATCGCCAATCTCAATTCGGTATTCACGCCCGACAAACGCAAATCCATTGCCCAGTTCCAACAGAAACTTTTGAATGTTATCCATCAAGGCATCTTTCAATTCTTTTTCATTGTAGCTCTGCGTCAAGGTGATAAAATCAAACTTATACGGATCTTTCGTGATTTCCTGTGCAAGATCACTCTGCACAGCCGGAAGTGTTGCTTTGAAATTGGTGATGGCTTTTCCTTGGCGTTCATAAAGGTCTGTATCCAGAAAATTCAACAGTACCGCACGAGACCAGTTGTTTTGAATCACCTGTTCAACAAAGAATAGCGCTTTCTGCGGATCATTTTTGCACTTGTCCATGATAAGCTTATGATGTCCCCATGGAATTGCAAAAAGCGTTGTAGGGATCTGCCGCTCCAAATCTTCCCCAAGCTGGGGAAGATTTGAGGGCATCGCATACAGCTCCGCAAACTTCTGCATATAGCGAAGATTTGTTTCCGAGAAAGACTTCACATCCGGCAGCATTCTTTTAAGATCACGGCTGACCGTTTTATAAAAGCCATCCCCATAAGAAAAATCGTTTTTCTTATCGTGGAGTTCGTTGCCAAGCTGCCAATAAAACCGCAGCATTTCATCGTTTACCTTAACCGCAGCTTTGATTTGGCTCTGCTTAAAGCGGCTGCTTATGTCAGAAATCCATTTTTTATATTCTAAGTCCATTTCCGATAAATTTTCCATTGCTCTCTCCAACGCCATTCTATTACAGTTCCACATTCACGATCGAATCATCGGCAAGTTCCTTCAGCAGGCTCTGCCGCAGGGCATCCAGATATTTATCCACATCCTCTGTGCTTTCCAGCCGCCAGGATGCTGCCCGTGCCACCGTTTTGATGGAGAGATTTTTAGTGGTGCGCACCTTGACGACCGGCTGCACTACCGTTTCCTTCAGCTGGGGGACGGTCTCGCCACGCTTGCGGGCTTCCTCTGCAAGACGCTTCTGTTCCGCTTCTGCCTGTGCAATGGCCTGCTGTGCCAAGCGGTTGTCCTCGGCTACCATCTCGTTCAGCAGGCGGATCTTCAGCGCATCGGACTTATCCTGATAGCTGCGCAGCACCGACACATTGTTGCAGTGCACAGCACCGTCCAGCAGCTCCTCGAACTGCTCCATGTAACCACTGTGCTTTGCGTCCTTGTAGGGCTTGTTGTTCAGCACCTCCAGCACACGGTTGCGGTCGTCCTTAATGGCCTTTACCACCGGTGCAGACTGTTCTTCCAGAATTTCGTTGTACAGGGTCATGAACTTTTCCCGCAGCTCCGGCAGCTTGGGGATCTCACGGTAGGGTGCTTTCATGCCCACGATGCTGCGCATCTGCCGGACAACATCTTCCAGTGCGGTGTTCACGATATAGGTCTTGCTGTCATCGTAAATGCCCAGCATATCCAGTGCACGGCGGAAGATCTGCTCCTGCTCGCTGTTTGGGCTGAAAAATTTCTGCACCGGCTCAAAGTCCTCGCCAAAATCCAGCAGCTCATCCTGCCCATCGCTGACTTCCTTGAAAAATTCCAGCGGAGCGTTGATCTGCAGCAGGCTGCTCATCAGCTTTTTGCCCTCGGCAAGGACCTGTTTGCCGGGATAGGCGTAAAGCTGATACCGGGGCTCCAGACGGTCGATGGAGGTGATGGTGCGCTCGCAGTAGCGCCGGAACTCGCTCATCATGGTGTCCTCGTCCTCTGCCGTGGGCAGCACGTTGAACAGCTCCTTCATAATGGTGCGGACAGCCTTTTTCTGCTTTTCCGGCACCCGGACACGGACTTCCATCAGCAGCTTGTCCACAAACTGCTTTTTGGTGATGTAGCCCACAAGCTCTTCCTCGGTGCGGTTGTTGGCGTTCACGCTTTCGCCGTTCACCGTAAAGGCAAGGTCGCCCCGTTTGAACAGCCGTGCCACCAGCCACTGCACATCGTCCTCCACAAAACCGTAGGGAGCTTTCATGAACCGATCCTTGATGGTTTTCATGGAGGTCTTCATGTGCATCCGGGAGTTGCCGCCGATAAATTGCAGCACATCGTCCAACGCATGGACGTTTGCCTCAGAGCTATCCTCCAAGGTGAGGGAGAGCTGGTTGCTGCTGCGGAACAGCTTGCGGATGTCGGTCTCGCCCATGGGGGCGGTAATGTAGGACAGTTTATGGTAGACCGTCTGCACCAGGCGACCGATTGCCTCGTTGATGCGGCTGTTCACTTCCTTGCCGGAGGTACGCAGCACATCGCCGTTTACATAGATGGTAGCATCCTTCAGGGCCTCGGTCAGGTAGAGCTTGGCGTTGCTGTTGCGCTCCCGCATCTCCACACGCTTGGCTTCCTTGATGGCTTCGTACTTTGCAAGCTGCACCGAGGTGTTTTTGCGCAGGAAGCGCTCGATCTTCAGGTAGGCGCGCATTTCGGTCAGGAAAGAATCATCGTTGGGCAGTGCCACCAGCACTTCCTTGCCCTGCCCGGAGATCATCCGCAGGGTAGAGTCCTCCACGCCGCCCTCATACCATGGGGTCAGCACACGCAGCCCGATATCGTAGCTTTGATTTGCCTTGTAGGGGCGGTCATCCACCATCTGGTTGAACGGGAAGGTGTACCGTCCGCCGAATGCCGGATACTGGTACTTCTTGCTGGGGAAGATGTCCTCAAAGATCATCTCAGCGATCTTCGTGAGGACTTCCGGCATCTCCACGTTTTCTTTTTCGATTTCGTTGTTGATCTCCTGCTCCTCGTCGGTCAGGAACACATAGACGCTGCCGTTTTTTTGGATCAGCATCTGGCGCATCAGCACCTTCAGGGCTTCCTCCACCTCTGCTTTCAGAGCAAGGCGGTCATCGTCGATGTTGGAGATCATCAGGCTGGTGATGTTGTCCACATTTGCCTCGATCTCCACCACATATTTGATCAGGAACAGGGTCTTCAGCACGTTGATGGCAAAGACGTCCTTTTCCTTCTTTTCCGGGTTGATGTAGCTGTTATCGTAGGCCCGAATGATCACACTGCTGTGGCTGTGGTCAAGGAAGTTTTCCAGTGCATCGTAGAATTTATGGAACGGCACGATGGCACCGGTTTCTTCGTTCATCAGCTGCATGGCAGACTCTTTGAACAGTGCCAGCATAGAGCGCTCACCCTCGGACAGATGCTTACCGGATGCACCGTGGGTACGGATGCTGGTCAGCACACTTGCCAGAAGGTTGAACTGATAGGGCACAAAGGGGTACACCTCTGCAAAATCCTCCGCATTGGCATACAGCTTTTTCTCCACACCGTCGTTGAAAACAATGAGATTCTTGATGATGGTGCCCTTCTGATCGTAGATCAGCCGCAGGCTCTGGGCTGCGGTGTCGGTCTTTTCCAGAATACGCTTTTTGATAACGGCATCCACGTTTGCGGAAGACAGAGACAGACGGGTATCAAAGCGACCCTGAATCTTGGAGAAATCGTTGCCCTTCACCTTAGTGATGGAGTCGATATCCTGCTGAGAGGTCACAATGACCCACGCCTTGCCCTGACATTCCTTGCCCAGTTCCTCGGTCACAGTCTGGAGGTTCAGCATCAGCTTGGAGTCATCGCCGATATACTGACCGATCTCATCCACCAAAAAGACAACATGATGGTTGCTGCCCTTCTTATCCAAATATGCCTTCACACGCTTGGCAAAGTCTTCGATGCTGATCTGGTAGGGCTCTGTTGCCTTTTCGCACCAGTTGCGGGCGGCGGGCTCGCTCATAAAGCCCATTTCCACCAGAACCTCCACAACGGTGTCCTGAATAAAATCAAAGTCCTGCCGGGAATCCTCCCACGCATCGCCATAGGCATCCTCAAACTTTTCCTTGAACGCAGCAAGCTGGTCTGCCTCAGCAAGGTGGCGTTCCAGATCCGCAAGGTAGGGCATGGAGCCGCAGAACCCCTGCATTTCGTTGAACACCTTCAGGAACACGTTCACGATGGCATCCTTGTTCTCCTTGCTGTTGGATTCGCTTTTGGAGTCGATATTGAATAGGATCACATCCGTCGGCGTGTCTGCTGCCAGCTTCATATCTGCCAGAACCATCTGGTTTGTGATCTTTTTATCGTCGATAAAGAAATCCAGTGCGTGCTTGTCGCCCACCTGCTTGTTTTCCAGCAGATAGGACAGGATCTTCAGGAAGTGAGATTTACCACTTCCAAAGAAGCCGGAGATCCATACGCCCATTTTCGGCGTGGTGCCCAGAATACCTTTTTTATAAGCCGCAAAAAAATCCGCAAAGTGCCGCTGCAATTCACGGGTCACCACATACTCTTCCAGTTCCTGTGCAACATTGGTCTCTGCGCCCTGACCGACTACGATAACCCCCTTAAGTTCACGGTCGATCTCCTTACGGAACATCTCCTTGATCTGCATAGCTACTGTATCCTCCCTTTATTTCACCAGCCGGAATGCCCGGTAATAGTTATCGTCCTTAATCTCGTTGAACAAGATCAGTTCCTGTTCGTTGTAGGTGCCCGGAAAGAACATTACGACCGGGCAGCGGACAAATGCCTGATGCAGATTATTCAGAACCTTATGGGACCGCAAAATCGGATAGCACTTTCCGATACCCGTCAAAAACACGATGGCGTTCTCCGGCGTATGTTCCTTGATATACTGCACGATGAGGCTGTCGTTGTCATTGATCTTCATGGCGTTGGTAACCGCTTTGGTGATCCGTTCCATCCCGTTTTTCTTTTCAAAGTCATAGCACTTTTCCAAAAAGCGCTTCTTCTCCAGAAAATCAATGATGACATCGTAGAGATCAAATACCACCAGATCAAAGTCATCATCGCCACGGGCATTTTTGCCTTTCATATACTCGATTCGAGCACGGACTTCCAGCTCTTTTTCCGGTGGATAGTCGAAAACCCAGTAGTTCACCTCGTTGGCTCTGCCGGTTCCCTTGCGGAAGGACGTTTTCCGGATTGCCGCTTCCATCTCATCCAGCCGGTCGCTCAGGCACCCATTCACAGTTTCCATCTTATCTTACCCCCGTAAGCGCATTGACCATAATGGCATATCCATTGTCTTGCAGCCAGCGTTCCAGCGCAATGTCCAAAATCGGGCGCAGAATCTTACGCGAGCTGCCCTTGTTTCCGTCCAACATTCCTGCCTCATAGAGCTGCGTTTTGTATGCCGCTCCCAGCCGATGCAGCGTGTAGTCCTGAAAGGCTGCTACTTTCTCGCTTTGCGCCTGCTTGTCCTTGAAGAACACCCGGATATCCGCATCAGTCAGTTCGTCCACTCCAAGGATCATCTTTTCCCGCACAACTTCGTACACAAAGTCAAAGAAAAGCGTATCGTGTGCAAGTGCTGCTACCAGCGCAAACATCTTCTGCGTTGCAATATCGCTGCTCAGGAAAACCGGGTAAAAGCTGGGGTCCAGCATCTTTATGCGCGCCGTAACGGTAGAGTAGATCATCTGTGCCCGTGCCTTTGTGGATGCGCTGTAAATATTCTCTTGCTCGTTCAGCAGTTTTATTTCCGAAAAGCTCTTGCCCTCTGCCAGCAACTGGACCGTTTTCCGAAACTCAATAAACCAGAATGAAAATTTCACGGCACCTGCACTATATGGTTTTCTGTTCATCTATATCTTCTCCATTTTCATTCTTCGATTTAATGTATTTTCCGCTCTTTACTCTAGCATCTTTTGGTTTTGGAGCATCTGCAGGAATGATCCACTGGTGCCCAACACGCTGTGCTCCTTCGATGCGGCCTTCTGTACACAAGGTCTGCACTCGTCTTGCACAAATGCCCCATTTTTCAGAGATTTGTTTAATTGATACGTATTCCATAGTAACCCTCAGCATCGTTCATTCACAGATGGTGGCGGTCTATAACAAGCCATTTTTATTTTACTCCAACAAACGAACGAAATCAATGCAAAGGTCTTACAAATCTCGGAATGGTTTTTGTATATCAAATACACTGTTCCCACTCGTTCAACAATAAGCGTGGAGTCTCTTTTCAAGGTTCCGCTCCTATTGTTCGAAATATAAATACTGTTATTTTCTTCCCGATAACGCTCATGTTTAACTAGAGCTAAAATTGGCTGAATACGGACTGAAAGGATGCATTGTTGTGGCAAACTGCGCAAGGCTGACATCATGCGAGTCGTCACCCTGATCTAAGTGGTAGAGAATCGCAAAGCATATCTCATACCCTCAATCATTGAATATTCTTTTACCGGGCGCTATAATAAAAGAAAACGGCAAGGAAGTGCATCTATGCTCTACCCCGGACTGTATGAACAGGTCATCAACAACGCACTGAACAGCGAGCTTGCGAAGATCCCGGAAGCCCGCAAGTCCACTGCGCCCATCGACACGGCGGAGGCTGCCAAGGTACTGGCACAGTATCTGACCGATGTGGTGCAGAAGGGCCTTGAGAACGTACAGGATAACGGCGGCGGCATCGAGGCGCAGATCCAGCTGGCAAATCAGATCGTGACCACCATCCAGAACACCACACAGGAAACTGACTTTGCCGCGCTCGGTGTTGACCAGCGGGCAGAGCAGCTTCTTGCGCTTTTGCAGCAAAATGACCTGCGCCTTGCTACAGGAAAAAGCGCAAAGGACCTTGACCGCCCGGAGACCTCCATTGCGCAAAGTTCCCTGTTTACCGGCGCCATCCATGAGCCGCAGATGTACACGGAGCTGAAAAAGGAGATCGTTTCCGCCGACCGCATTGATATGCTGGTCTCCTTTATCAAGTGGAGCGGCTTGCGCCTCATCATGGACGAGCTGCGGCAGTTTGCACAAAGCGGCGGCGAATTGCGCATCATCACCACCTCTTATATGGGCGCTACGGACGTGAAAGCCATCGAGGAGCTGCGCGCACTGCCCAATACGAAGATCAAGGTGAGCTACGACACCAAGCGTACCCGCCTGCACGCAAAGACCTATGTATTTTACCGGAACACCGGCTTTACTACGGCGTATGTAGGCTCCTCCAACCTGTCCAATGCGGCAATTTCCAGCGGTCTGGAATGGAACATCAAGGTGACCCGAAAGGACCTGCCGGAGACCATCGAAAAGATCGCAGCCACCTTTGAAAGCTACTGGAACTCCAGCGAGTTTGAATATTACGATGAAGGGCAGCGAGAGCGGCTGACCCGCGCCCTGAAAGCCGAAAAATACAGCGAGACCGACCACAGCGGGATCTATACCCTGGATATTCTGCCCTATTCCTACCAGCAGGAAATTCTGGACCGGCTGAATGCCGAGCGCACCGTTCGGGGGTATAATCGCAACTTGGTGGTGGCCGCTACCGGCACCGGCAAAACCGTGATCTCCGCACTGGATTACAAGCGCTTCTGCAAACAGCATCCGGGGCAGCCCTGCCGTCTGCTGTTTGTGGCACATCGGGAGGAGATCCTGAAGCAGAGCCTGTACACCTTCCGGGCGGTACTGAAGGATGCCAATTTCGGCGAGCTGTATGTGGGCAGCCACAAAGCCGACAGCATCGACCATCTGTTTGTTTCCATCCAGACCTTCAATTCTCAGGAGCTTGCCGCCAAAACGGCAGCGGATTTCTACGATTACATCGTTGTAGACGAGTTCCACCATGCAGCTGCACCCACTTATCAGAAGCTGCTGGAATATTACCAGCCGAAGATCCTGCTGGGACTGACTGCTACCCCGGAACGTATGGACGGCAAAAGCGTTCTGGACTATTTCGGCGGGCGCATTGCCGCCGAGATCCGTCTGCCGGAAGCGATTGACCGGAAACTGCTCTGTCCCTTCCAATATTTCGGCGTCACTGACACGGCAGATCTGAGCAGCCTGAAATGGTGCACCGGCGGCTACGATAAAAACGAGTTGTCCAACCTGTACACCCTCAGCGGCATGGTGGCGGAGCGCCGCGCTGACCTTGTGGTAAACTCCATCCTGAAATATGTCACCGATATCGACGAAGTGAAGGGGCTTGGGTTCTGCGTTTCCATTGCTCATGCCCAATTTATGGCGCGCTACTTTAATACCCACGGCATCCCGTCCATGGCGCTGACCGGGGATTCCTCCGACGAGGAACGCAACACCGTCAAACAGCGGCTCGTTTCCGGGGAGATTCGCTTCATTTTTGTAGTGGACATCTATAACGAGGGCGTAGACATCCCGGAAGTCAATACCGTGCTGTTCCTGCGCCCCACCGAGTCTCTGACTGTGTTTTTGCAGCAGCTGGGCCGTGGCCTGCGTCTGGCCGAAAACAAGGAATGCTTGACCGTATTGGACTTCATCGGGCAGGCGAACAAGAAGTATAATTTCGAAGAGAAATTTGCCGCGCTGCTCTCCAACACCACCCGCAGCGTCAGCCGGGAGCTCAAAGAGGGCTTTGTCTCTGCACCTAAAGGCTGCTATATTCAGTTGGAGAAATATGCCGCAAAATATGTGCTGGATAATATCAGCGCCTCCTATGACCGCACCTCCGGGCTTGTGGCGCGGGCGGCCGCCTTCACCGAGGATACTGGTCTGCCCCTGACACTTGGGAACTTCCTCGACTACTATCATCTTGACCCGCGTGCGATTTACAGCAAAAAGGTCTGCTTCAGCAGGCTGTGCGTCCGCGCAGGGGCGGCATCCGATTTTGCAGAACCCTTGGAAGAAACTATGACCAAAGCCCTTGCACGCTTTGCAGTCGTGGATTCCCGCAGGTGGATCCATTTTTTGCTGGAGCTTCTGTCGAAATTGGACAACACCAATTTTGCAGTCCTGTCGCCGGTGGAACGGCGGATGCTGCAAATGTTCTATGTGACCCTTTGGGGCAAGACCGCAGAAAGCTGGGACGATGAGGAAGTTCTCGATAACCTGTATGCTCTCTCAGACAGTCCCGTTTTGCTGGGGGAGCTACAGGCACTTTTGCAGTATCAATATGACCGCATTGATTTTATCGACGAACCTGTGGATGTAGGCTTTGATTGTCCGCTGGACCTGCACTGCACCTATACCCGCGACCAGCTGCTAGTGGCACTGGACTTTTTGAAGCCTGCCACTGTCCGCGAGGGCGTGAAGTGGCTGCCGGAAAAGCAGCTGGACGTATTCTTTGTGACCCTGAACAAAGCGGACAAGGATTACTCTCCCACCACCATGTACAAGGATTATCGACAATGAGACCATGCGTCAGGGACGCGATCTGGAAGATTATGTCGCACAACGCTTCACCGAATCAACCGGTCTGAAGGTACGCCGGGCAAATGCCATTTACCAGAGCAAGGAACATCCGCTGCTTCTGGCAGATTTTGACCGCCTGATCGTTGGGCAAAAAGCTGGATTAGAGTGCAAAACTGTTTCGCCGTTTTCTGCGGACAAGTGGGCTGATGGCAAAATCCCTGCACATTACATGGCTCAGGTCAATCACTATCTGGCTGTCAGCGGTTTTGACTGCTGGTACATTGCTGCTCTGATTTTCGGGGAGGAACTGGTGATTCACAAGATCACAACCGACAAAGAAGTTCTGAACAACCTCATTGCCAAGGAAGAGCACTTCTGGAAATACAATGTGATGCCCGAAATTCCGCCTGTACCTACCGGAAGCGAGGGGGATACACAGCAGATCAATCAGCTGTACTCTGCAGATGATAGAAACAAAACTGCCGATCTGAATCCCATCCGTAATCTGTTGGACAAGCGGCAGGAGCTTTCTGATCAAATCGAGCAGATGGAACAGGAGAAAACAGCTATTGAGCAGCAGGTCAAGCTACAAATGCAGGATGCCGCTTATGGCACAGCACCGGGCTATAAGGTATCGTGGGTATCCTCCGAAAGTAAACGGGTAGACTCCCAGCGTTTGAAGAAAGAACAGCCCGATATTTTCAATCGGTACAGCAAGAATGTAAGCAGCCGCAGGTTTACCATTATCCATGCAGCATAATTTTTGTACGCCTATAGGCACACAAAATTTGCGTTTCAGCTATTTTTGTTTAATAGAAAAGTACAATACTGTTTACACAACAATAATTGTATGCTAAGATAAGAATATGAGGTGATGCACGATGGTTCTGCGCAAAAGTTATTTGGATAAGATCATTCCTTTTATCGATCAGGATCTGATCAAAGTTCTGGTTGGAATCCGGCGCTGTGGAAAAACAGTCCTTCTCGGTCAGATCAAGGACGTGCTCCTCCAGCGCAACATTCCCGCACAAAACATTATTCAGGCCAATTTTGAGTCCATGCGCTTCCGCAACACCCGTACTGCAGAAACGCTTTACGACTACATCGCAGAAAAAGCGGAAGGCTGCACCGGCAAAATCTATATTCTTCTGGATGAGATTCAGGAGGTGGAGCGCTGGCAGATTGCAATCAATTCTCTTCGTGTCGATTTCGATTGTGATATTTACCTGACCGGCTCCAATTCCAAGCTGCTTTCCGGCGAATTGGCAACCTATCTTTCCGGACGATACATCCAGATTCAGGTTTTCCCCTTTTCGCTGGCCGAAGCAAAACAGCAATGCATTGAAAACGGAACCTATACTTCGGATGAAAAGCTCTTCGCAGACTATTTGAAGTACGGCGGTTTTCCGCAGCGTTTCTTCCTCCCTGACGATCATTCAATCACCACCTATCTGGACGATCTTTACGAGGCTATCATTGTCCGTGACATCATGCTGCGCCACAATATTCGCGAACAGACCGCATTACGTAATGTCCTTGCATTCCTGCTGGACAATATCGGCAATCCGTTTTCTGCCCGTAATATCAGTGGACGCATGGTTTCGGAAGGAATCAAGACAACCACTGCTACCGTACTGAACTACGTTGATTATTTCAAGGAAGCCTTTATCCTTCTGAATGCAAGCCGCTATGATATCAAAGGAAAAGCGCTCCTGTCCAGCACAGAAAAGTACTATGCAGTCGATCTTGGCCTGCGGAACGTTATCAAGAAAAGCGAAAAACTTGACAGCAACAAGCTGTATGAGAACATCGTATATCTGGAAATGCGGAGCCGTGGCTATGAAGTTCAGGTCGGCAAGCTGGACGACACCGAAATTGATTTTATCTGCTGCCGTGGAGATGAAAAGCTCTATATTCAGGTTGCTTACCTGATCACTCCCGCCGATGAAGAGCGGGAGTTCGGTAATCTTGAGCGGCTGCACGACAACTATCCTAAGTATGTTATCAGTGGTGATTTGATGAATTTAAGCCGAAACGGAATCATTCATCGAAACATCATTGATTTTCTGCTCAATCCGTAATTTTCACATCATGGGGCACAACAGTTGACGCTGTTGTGCCCTTTTTTCTTTATCAGAATTGGAGGCATTCTTATGGAAAATCCATTCGTAAAATTATTTGCTATCGACTTCAAAGATCATCTGGAAGTCAAAAAGTCCGGCAACACGGAACTGAAATATGTAAGCTGGGCGTATGCCTGGGCAGAGGTGAAAAAGCTGTATCCTTCTGCCAGCTACGAAGTCAAGAAATTTAACGGCCTGCCCTATGTTTATGACCCCATAACAGGCTTCATGGTGTACACCTCGGTCACGATTGAGGGCGTTTCGCATGAAATGTGGCTGCCTGTACTGGATGGCGCAAACAAAGCCATGAAAGCTGTGCCTTACACCTACACCACCCCGAAATGGGACTACAACCCGCAGACCCGCCGCCGTGAAAAGATCGGTATGGAAGAACGCACCGTAGAAGCAGCCTCCATGTTCGATGTGAATAAGGCTATCATGCGGTGCTTGGTGAAGAACCTTGCTATGTTTGGCCTTGGCCTGTACGTTTATGCCGGAGAGGATTTGCCGGAAGATGCTGCACCGCAGCCGGAGGCAGAACCGCAAAAGCAGCCGAAACCGAGATCCGCTAGCCCGAAGCAGGAACAGCCGCCTGTGTCCTGCATCTGTGCCCGGTGCAACCAGCCCATCAAGAGGGTCAAGCTAAAGGATGGCTCCATCATGCAGGCGGCAGAGTTTGCAGCCACCCATGAGGGGATGTGCGCAGACTGCTATAAAGCCACCAGATTGAACGTAGCATAATAAAACTGCTCTATTTCGATGTCGCTTGATTCTTGTATGATTCTATATTTCATGGTACACTTACAGTAGTAAGTTCTGAAAGCTCACCTCTGTGAGCGGAAAGGAGCATTGCATGAAAGATTTAATGTTTCCTGTTGGAATCTCGAATTTTGAGAAGATTCGAGAAGGCGGGTATTATTATATCGACAAGACCAATCTAATTTCTGAACTTCTTAGCGGAGGTATCGCTGAAGTAACATTGATCACTCGTCCTCGCCGTTTCGGAAAATCCCTTGGTATGAGCACTCTCGCAAATTTTCTGGACATCCGCAAAGACAGCAAGCAGATGTTTGAGGGATTGGCGATTTCCCAAAACACAGAACTTTGCCAAAAATGGATGAACCAGTGTCCTGTGGTATTTTTCTCTTTCAAGGACACGGACGGTCTGACCTTTGAAAGTGCCTATGGAATGCTGTGCATGAAACTGGCATTTGCATTTCAGGATTATCAGTTTCTTTTGGATGACGATGCTATTTCCGACGATGACAAAGGCATCTTTAAGCGGATTCTGGGACGCACTGCATCTATGGATGAAACCAAAAGCTGCTTTTTGCTGTTGACCCGGATGCTGGAAATCCATTTCAAAAAGTCGGCGGTCGTCATTCTGGATGAGTACGATGTTCCCATTGCAAAAGCCAGCAGCAACGGATATTATTCGCAGATGCTGGACGTGATGCGGGCTATGATGAGCACCACGCTCAAAGACAATACCTCCCTCGACTTTGCTGTTGTTACTGGCTGCCTGAAAATTGCCAAAGAAAGCATCTTTACCGGAACAAACAATTTCGTTTCCGATACGATTCTTTCTCCCCGGCTGAGCGAATCCTTTGGCTTTACACAGGCAGATGTAGATCAAATGCTGAAAGATGCTGGTCTTGAATCGCAGTCTGCTGAAGTCAAGGCATGGTACGACGGTTATCATTTTGGCGATGCAGACATTTATTGTCCGTGGGACGTGATCAGTTATCTGCGAGATTTCCAGTATGGTGTAGCACAGAAGCCGAAAAGCTATTGGAAAAACACCAGCGATAATGCTATTATCCGTTCTTTTATCGACTATGCAGGTGACAATATCACCACGAAGCTCGAAACTCTGATGGCTGGTGGCTCTATTGTTCAGCATATTGAAGAAAACCTGACATACGATTATCTGCACTCCTCTGAGGAAAATCTTTGGAGTGTGTTGTATCTGACGGGCTATCTGACCAAGGTGCGGGATAAAGATTTGACGGATTCGCTGCCGGATGGCTGCTCTGCGCTGATGATTCCCAATGCAGAGATTCGGGAAATTTTTGAAACCACTGTAAGCAAATGGTTTGACGACAGTGCAAAGGCATGGAACCGCAGCCCGTTGTTTGATGCAGTCTGGAGCGGAAACAGCGAAGCTCTGACAAAAGAAATGACCAAGCTACTGCGCATGACCATCAGCTACCATGACTATCGGGAAGATTTTTACCACGCTTTCCTTGCAGGCATCTTTACTGGTGCTGGCTATGTGGTAGAATCCAACAAAGAGCATGGCGAAGGACGCAGCGATGTTATTGTAAAGGACATCCGCAATGGTCGTGTGGCAATTTTTGAAGCCAAGTATGCAAAAACTCTGGATTCTCTGCCGGATGCCTGTGATACTGCCATTCAGCAGATCAATGACCGGATGTATGCGGCAGATTTCCGGGACGACTATGATGACATCCTCTGCTATGGCATCGCATTCTTCAAGAAACGCTGTATGGTAAGGAAGAAATAATTATTCACTTAGGGGAGTATCTTCGGATGCTCCCCTTTACTTTTTGCAGGACAGTCCGTGTGGGCTGTCCTGTTTTTATTTGGAGGTACACAATGAAAGAAGAAAAAATCAAAGTCCTTGCGCTCCTGCCAATGGAGCTGCCAAAGGAGATCAAGCTGGACAACACTCTTGAAGCTATGCAGAAATTTGTAGATGGCAACATCGAATGCCTGACCTTCTATGATTCCGGCTCAGAGGTCACACTGGTCTGCAATGATGAAGGCAAGTTGCTTGGCCTGCCGCTCAATCGTCCGCTGTGGGATGGAGCCGATGTTCTTGCCGGGCCGGGATTTCTGGCCGGATGCGACAACGAAGGGAATCTGACTTCCCTGCCGCAGAGTGCAATGGATTTCTACAAAGAGAAGTTTAGAGCTTTTATCATTGAAATTTAAGGAGGAACGCCTTATGACCTTTAATGCAATGACCGAACACTACGAGGAAATTACGGTTTGCGGAAAGCCTGCGCTGTTCACCAGCATCCGCATCAAGAGAGATACTGTCCCGGATGGCCTGTACGCCTACGATGTCCGGCACGACGATGAGTGCCGGGGCATCCCTTGCGAAATCGCACCCTTTGTGATGGTCAATCACTGGGGCACCATCGTTCTTGCGGAGCCGCTGGAACTGCCGGACGATGGGCGGCGATATATTGACGAGGAAACCGACTGGGATTATTCTCCCTTGGAGGGCGAGGGCACCACCGACCATAAGCCGTGTACCACCATTTCCGATTTTATGGCTGTCTACGGCCACCAAAAACTGTCTTAAAGATGCCGTGTGGACAGTTTTGTATCAAAATCAGCGGTTTTCAGGCTATTTCGAGCTGCAAAATACAGTCTTAAAAATGTCGCTCGTTATCTTTGAGCCAGAAAGGAGACGCATGAACATCTATGGCTATTGCCGAATCTCTACGGCAAAACAGAGCATTGACCGTCAGATCCGCAACATCAAGGCCGAGTACCCGACTGCCCATATCGTGCAGGAAGCCTACACCGGGACATCTATCTTTCGCCCGGAATGGCTGAAGCTCTATCGGATTCTGAAATCCGGGGATTCGGTGGTGTTCGATTCGGTGTCCCGGATGTCCAGAAATGCAGAAGAAGGTTTTTCTCTGTACGAAGACCTTTACCACAAGGGCATCCGGCTGGTGTTCTTGAAAGAGCACCACATCGACACCGAGACCTACAAAAACGCACTGTCCGGCAGCATTGCCATGACAGGGACAAATGTGGACTTTATCTTGAAGGGCATCAACGAGTATCTGATGGCCTTGGCAAAGGAGCAGATCAAGCTGGCCTTTGAGCAGTCCGAAAAAGAAGTTGCCGATTTGCACCAGCGCACCCGTGAGGGACTTTTGACGGCCCGGTTGAACGGTAAGCAGGTTGGTCGAAAAAAGGGTGTTGGATTTGAAACGAAAAAAGCCAGAGATGCTAAGCAGATCATCCGCACCCATTGCAGGACCTTTGGCGGCACACTTGATGATGCCGAGTGCATGAAGCTCACCGGTCTTGCCCGGAACACCTATTATAAATATAAGCGTCAGATTCGTGCCGAACTGATAGCAGAGCAGGATTTGCCGAAAGGAGCAAGTATCTTTTATGAACCGCCAAAATCATTCTGAGCCGGAGAACAGGCTTACCCCGGAGGAACAGCAGGAGTTTTTGGAACTGCTGTCCCATCTGTCCTCTGAGCAGCGTGAAGCACTGAAAGAAGTGCTCAGGTCCTTTACTTAACAAAAATGTGCAGGGCGGCGTTGCTGCTACCCTGCACATTTTATTTTTTAGACATAATGTCCGGTGTCTGCATAGTATTGAAGAACATCCGCCATCAGCCCGTGCATTCGATCATCATCTCTTCCTGGAACTTCAAATTCTTGATACTCTTCTGGGGGGTAGTCATCATTTGGATAATTATCATCAAAATGAGGTGTCCAACGGCCGGTACCATTAATCTTTTCAAAATATATATGTAGTTCTTTCTCAACAGTATCCGATTCTGTGTCGCTAGGCATTGCAATTCCATGCCAAGGATAATCATATGCAGTATATTTATCAGGAAGGCCGTACTGTATTTAAGTATGCTGTAGCCAATATGTCGGATGCATGCGAGGCCATTATTGCAAGAAATCATTTGACGAAGGAAGATATTGACTGGGTGATTCCTCATCAGGCCAACCAACGTATAATCACTGCTGTAACACAGCGTCTGGAAG
>ENA-UEOI01001398-UEOI01001398.1-human-gut-metagenome-genome-assembly--contig:-NODE-1398-length-20872-cov-4.215629_pt1 | contig 20872 bp, 24 predicted proteins | sample MGYA00242883_ERZ507882 | MGnify/ENA primary metagenome ERZ507882 (study PRJEB26167, sample SAMN06115502) | human gut metagenome | host: Homo sapiens | place: China:Chongqing | collected 2015-07-29...
ATTTGAGCTGATATCTTTCGCGGTCGGGCCCGGTCAATCATCCACCGCTAAAATGAAGTCAGCCACTTGATTATTAACCGCATCCAGTGCGGAATGATCCAGTTCTTTCAGATAGATTCGGGTCGTTTTTTCCGACGTATGCCCCAGACACTCACCAATAACATGAACCGAGGCACCGTTCACCTTGGCTATCGTGGCCCATGAATGGCGGGCCGCATGAAGTCTCAGCGGGAATTCCAAACCAATGACCCGGGAAATCTTTCCCAGGGAGTAACGAATCCTATGGTAGGCACTTCTATAACCAGCGTACGGATCCCGTTCTGCCGGAAACAACGGGAAGATGTATTCTCCCGGTACATTCTTGTATCTTTCCAGGATACGACTGATCTCCTTGTTTATACCTACCCGCATCAATTGATCGGTCTTGTGACGCCTGTAACAGATTTCACCCGGGAAAACATGCCTCTTTTTTAGCAATGCAATATCGACGAATGACATTCCACGCGTGTAAAAGCTGAACATGAAAATGTCCCGGGCAAGAGATAATGGACTGCCCTTTTCCAGCTCACTTGCGGATAGTGTTTTAATGACAACCGGATCAAGGGAGCGTTTGAGGGTTTTTTCCGTTTTAATGCTTATATCGCGAAATGGGCAAGGAAGTTCCAGGCCCATCTCCCGACATCCCTTCCTGAAAAGAGCCTTGATATTATGCAGATAAAAACCAATGGTGTTATCGCATATACCCGAAGCGAGTAGTTTCCCCTGGTAGTCGGAAATGATCCGGGAAGAGAGTTTTATGAAAGGAAAATTCTTTTTTCCCAGGTACCTCTGCATGGAACGCAGGCTGGAGGCGTATACCCGGGCTGTTTCCTAATGACCGCTTTCACGAAGCTCTCGGATTTTCCGTGAAAAATAGAAATAAAAACCGGCTTCGTGGGTTAACACGCCGTAAGTCCTGAACACGTCCTCTATTTCGTATTCCCGGGATTTCTTTTCTATCATTGAAATACACTTTAACAGTACTCTTGAGATACTTTCGCACCTGTGGTTGATCCTCCGAATCGACTCCGGGGTGTTTTCCCCGCCGTCGATAACCCTCCCTTTTACGGGATCAAACAGGGTATCCGGGATGCTGAATCCTGTATAAACAACCTTTTTCCTTCGCTTGTGAAGAACCTGCACGACTAACGGGAATTTGCCGGACCGGTTGCTCCTTCCTTTTACCAATACTGTTTTAACTGTTGCCATAAGTTTTTTATTAGTTAGACATTTGACACTTCCTTGTTTCCTGGAAAGGAAGCATAAACTTATATGCATCAAATCGGAAAAAGACCAAAAAAGTTCAGTAACCAAGCGGGAAAATTGCACGAAAGACGGGAAGTCGGTTCCAAACCCGTCGGTAAGGAAACGGTACGTCTTGTATGTATAGGATTTTTTTCAACTTGCCAAACATGAAAAATGGAACAGGGTGAGATGGTAAAGCATGTCCCAATACATCCCCAAGTAAACCACGGGGATTAAGCATGGCAGATGGGATTTTTTCGCTGCACAAGACAAAAAAGGCGGCCCCACCTGCCGCCTGTAGATTGATAAAGAGAGAATTCCATCCTACGCGAGATGATCAAAGCCATATGGATCCAGCTTCCACATCCCCCGCCTGGTAGGTATAGGAGATGAACTCCTCAAGCGCCTCCTTCCATGTAAGACTGAAGGTTTTCATGATGGAGTGTAGCGTGCGGTTGCTGTCTTCATCCAAGCTATCCTCCCCGATTAGGTTCACATCTGCCTCCGGGTCCACATCAACAAACTCCTCGCGGCTCCAAAATACCACTACCGGGATGCTCAGGTTAATATCCCATGTTCCACGCTGGATCAATACCCCGGAGGGCTTGTAGAACGGGTCAAAGCCGTTTGTCTGCGGGTTCTTTTTAGAATTGTAGCCGTGATACAGGCGGAGTTTTAGGTCAAACTCCTTGCGGTCCTTCAGGAACCGGATAACTCCTTTTAATCCTACCGGGTTAGTGCCTCCCGTAATTTCCGCCTCGTTGTCATGTTTGGTCTTGTCCCAGGGCGTGGTATCCACGTAGAGATAATCCACCAGTGCCTCCGGATCATTGTCGTCAGCTTCCGGTTTCCCGTCAAAGGTAGGTCTCACGTTCTCCGGGGTGAAGAAATGCTGGTGGATATTCTCCTGCCCGTTCTCCACGAACTGGCCGTTCATCAACTCTCCTTTGGAATTGTAGTAATAGATAAACATCAGGTAAACCGGGGCCGGGGTAAAGTTGTTTCCATTTTTATATTCGCCGTTTTTCTGAACGTAAAACTTGCCCTGGCTTCCTTCAGCAAGGGTCCATCCACTGCCGGCCTTCAGTTCATAAGTGATCTCCTGGACACGTTTCATATATCTGGCCGGGGATTCCGGATTTTGGTGGGGACCTCCGGCCTTCTGTATCTCGTTCCAGTCAGCGTGCAGGTGGCATTCAACGAGGCGGACGGTCATTTTTGCCGGGTCCTCATGCAGTTTGTTCTTCGTCTCGTCTTCTGGTATTACAGGATCCTTGCTGCAAGAGTTCAGTGACAGGACAAGGGACACTCCTACCAGAAGTGCCCACACGGTTTTACATGCAATTGTTCTCATTTTTTCTTTTTATTTATTAGTGTTGATTATAGTTGTTATAAATTAAAAAATCCAGTTTACACCGCAACGCACATCACGTCCCATATCATGCGCATAATAACGCGAGCGGTTGGTGTATTCCTTGTACTCACGGTTCAGGAGGTTGTCTGCCGACAGCATGAACCGGACCTGGCGTCCCCGTTTCACGGGAAGTTCAAGACCAGCGTCGAACCCGAGGAGATGGTACGCCGGGGGAGTATACGGGATAAGATCCGTGTCCGGATCAAACTGCCTCTGTTTTGCGGTGAAACGGTGCCTGATGTTCAGGCGCAGCCTGAGATGCGATTTCGTCTCGTGGATCCACGCAAGTTCATGGCTGAAACGGAAGGAGGGAATATAAGGAAGATAATTACCCTTTGTCCGTTCGTTTGCCCGTATAAAGGAGACGACGGCATGGTAGTCCCATGAACCGCCCGGAGTGAAACGCAGGTCAAAGTCCATACCGCGGAAGAAAGCCGGGGTCTGCCTGTACTGGAAGACCGGGTATGTCCCCGAAATCACGGTGACTGTCTCTTTCTCCGGCCCGTCATAGATATAGCCGTCCACCCATTGCAGGTAACCGTCCAGACAGACGCTGAACATCCCGTCGCCGTAACGGAGGGAAGATATCCATTTGTAGCTTCTTTCCGAGTGCATCGCAGAGTCTCCCCTGACAAACATCCCAGACCCGAGCTCGTTCCCGTTGCTGTACAGTTCATACACGTGAGGGGCACGCCAAGCCAGACCGAAGTTGGAGGTGAGCCTCCAGCGTCTGGAAAGTTGATAGTGTCCTCCCAGGCTGTAGGACACGTTGTTAAACTTTCTTGTCCCGCCATAGGGGCTTCCCGTCCAGTCATAACCACTGGCACGGGTTTCCTGCATATCCAGGCGGAGGCCTGCTTCAACGCCTCCCCTGGCCAGGTGATATTTCCCGATTCCGTATATCCCTGCCTGTGTCTCCGTGTAGTTCGGGATAACGGGCACGAATCCGGTACCCGCGCGGCTGTGGTTCTCGATGAATATGACCTGACCTCCCGCCTCGACCTGCCAGGAGCGGTAATCCCGCTTCCAGCGCAGAAGATGCTGGAATGAATTCAGGTACAGGGAAACCGCCGGAATGTTAGAATCCAGCCGCCGGACACGGTTTTCCTGCCTATCGTCCTTCTGCCAGGTACTCTGCCAGTGAATACTTCCCCCCTTCTTCATGCCGAGCCGCATCCTGCCGAATGCGATCTGATGGGTGACCTCTTGGCAGGGAAGCCTGATACCACGGGAGAAGGGATCCGTGTGCAGGGGGCGACCAAGCCGGATACGTTCCGCCAGCAGGTCCTCGCTACCCATCTGAGCGCTGAGCATCACCCCTGTCCGGCTGTAGAAGCGGCTGTAGAAACCTTCCACTCTCAGACGTCCGCGGTCATAGCCCAGAGAGGCGGAAGCGTGATACTCTCTGGTTCCCGTGTTGTTCAGAAGATAGTGCGCAGTGGAACGGTCCCCGGAATTTGACCAGGTTCCCTGCAGACGCCAGGCGAAATCACCGGGAAAAGCACCTTCGAGCTGTCCGGTAGCCACGTAGCGACGCCCGTTACTTCCGTAAAGTGCGGAGATTCCCCCTCGAAGGGAGCGTTTTCTGAAAGGAAGCGGAGACTGCTCCATGACGATAATCCCTCCAAGGGCATCCGAACCGTATCTTACCGCATCGGAGCCCTTAATTACCGAAACAGAGGAGCTGCCGTTCATGTCCACTTCGGGAGCGTGGTCGGCCCCCCATTGCTGCCCGGTCTGGCGGGCACCGTTATGGATGATTAGTATCCGGTTCCCGTACATTCCTTGGATAACGGGTTTGGATACAGTGGTTCCCGTGCTGATGGAACTTACCCCGCTGACACGTTCGAGCAGGGTGGCAAGCGAGGTTCCCAGTGCGTTCCTGATTTCGGGAGATGAAAGGCGCCGGCTCACCACGTTGGGTGACACCCCGGCATGTTCACCGGTCACGACCACTTCCCCGAGTTTTTGTATGTCCAGGGAGAGACATACGGTATGTATGCTGCTTTCTTTGAATACCTCGTTCAAAGGCACACGCCGGGAACCGTAACCCAGGCACTGCACGAGGACCGTATCCATGAAACACGTTCCATGGCCGAAAACAATCATTCCACGGGGGGAGCTGACAAGTAACCGTTCCCCGGTCAGGATATAGGCCCCTTCAATGGGAAGCCCGCTTTCCTGGTCAATGACCAGCAGAGTATCGCGTGTGCCCGTCGATTGCCGGTCAGCCTGTACCCGTGCTTCCATGGGAGAAGGGAGGGTACATAGGCAGACAACAAGCAGGCACACATACTGGAGATATGCATGAAATGTCATACTTGAAAAAATATAAACGGGTTATAATCTGTTAAGACGGGACATGAAAAGCCCCTGCACGCAATCACAGTGATGGCATGCGAATCCCTCAAGGGAGTTATGACAAACACACAGGGGGTGCACGGAGGAAATGCGGGAAAAGAGTGACGATGACATCTGTTTCCCCGGAGATAAGATACCTGACAGGTCTGCCAGTCGGAATATAATCGTATATAAAAATCCCTGCCTCGATAAACGGAGAGAGCGTAAAGAGACAGATGGTACAATTTTCAGGAGAATCGTGACGGGAGTGCCCCTGTTCGTTATGGGATACGCACGAATGTTCCCCGTGAACATGAAAAGCTTTCACGAGGAAAAAGGGCATCAATGTCAGCAACAACATGCATGCTATGACAGCCCGCTGTCTCTGTCTTTTTTTCGTACGATCCATTAGTTTGCAAAATTAACGGTTTTAATCATCACTCGCAATACCTACAAATAATGATTTGCAAGCATAAACACCATGTATATTTGCTACGGATACCAGGACAGACCGTTTTGGTGCAAGGTGTAGCAATGAATAATATACTAAAAATCAATGATTTACATTTTTAGTAACAAGAATAGGTGCAAATTCTTTTTTGCACTTATTCTGTTCCTTACACTTTTCTTGTTTTTCCGTTTACATAGAAAACTAAAAATCTCCTATTTTTTTCTTTTTCGGTCAAAATCCCTATATTTGTATCAGTTCTAAAAGTGAAGCAAAGCAATGCGCTGAAATTAGCACCGCTACCAAATCGCTACCAATTACCAGGCTTATCGTTCTTTACGCTTTATCAATCAGCCGATTAAAAGAAAATCTTAGTTTTTTATGAAAAAACGGCGTTTTATTTATATTTGCAGGGAGAAACAGATCAGGTCGATGGAAAACAGGAAAAGGCTTTGGATATTCAATCCGGATTGTGAGATGGCGATTGCCAATGGAAGTAAATACTATATGCCTCCGGCTAATGTGGTGACCATGGCTGAAGATTTGGCGGTTTTACCTGTATTTCTGGGAGAATCGGAAGATTGGGTCTTAGTCAGGAATTTACCGGATCCGGTATTTATGGCATCGGTTTATGAGCCTTTGCATTTGAAGGCCGGTTTTATTCAGGAGGCAGAAGCCGGGATTTTGGGAGAGGTGAAAGGGGAACCGTGGGGATGGAGTCCGAAAATGTGCCATTGGCTGGCCGAACGGGGGATGGGTGAGGAGTGGAAGACGGAACGAAAAGAGTGGTATAGCCGCAGGAAAGCCCGGGAAGGGTTGATTCGTTTGTTCGGTTTGATTCCTGATCTGGAAAAGGAAGTGATTCCGGAGACAGGTTATTCTATCGAAGAGATCGAACAGAAAATGAAAACCGGAAAATACCTGGTGAAAGCGCCCTGGTCTTCTTCGGGGAAAGGTATTCTGGTACTCGGAAAACCTATTGCTGTGAAAGAGAAAGAACGATTACACGGGATATTGAAACGGCAGGGGTATGTTATGTTGGAAAAAAAATTGAATAAGGTACTGGATTTTGCCATGGAGTTTTGTGCAGGAAGGCAAGGGGTGGAATTTATCGGATGGTCGGTATTTTCTACCGGCCTGAACGGTGAATATCGCGGGAATTATCTGGGAGCTCAAGCGTATATTGAGCAATTACTGGGAAGTAAATTAGGAGAAGAAAAGTTGCAGTCGCTGAAACAGGAATTGCCGGATATGATTGCCGGGATTTTGCCCGATTACCGGGGATATTTAGGGATAGATATGATGATTTATTCCGACTCTGCGGGAAAGTATAGAGTGCAACCTTGCCTGGAAATCAATCTGCGTTATAATATGGGAATAGTCGCCCTTATGTTGAGCCGGCGATATTTGGACGAACATGCGGAAGGAGAGTTCACGGTTCGTTATTATGCCAAAGCGGGGGAGGCCTGGCAGGAGCACAGGCATTTGCAACAGCTCTATCCGGCCGTATATAAAAATAACCGGATAAAATCCGGTTATTTAAATCTGACTCCAGTCAATGAAGCCACCCATTTTGTGGCATCCCTGATCTGTTATTGAATCTTGGTATCTTTCAGAATTACGTCGTGTGCTCCTCCTTCGACAATAGAAGTAGAGGATACCAAGGTGATTTTTGCTCTTTCCTGTAATTGAGGAATCGTAACGGAACCACAGCTACACATGGTCGATTTGATTTTGCCCAGGGTGATTTCCAGATTGTCTTTCATTTTTCCGGCGTATGGAACATAACTGTCGACCCCTTCTTCGAATTTCAGGGCAGCTTTACTGTTTCCTCCCATATCGTAGCGTTGCCAGTTTTGAGCACGGTTGGATCCTTCTCCCCAATATTCTTTCACATAGCTATTACCGATAGCCAGTTTTTTACTCGGACTCTCGTCGAAGCGGGCAAAGTAGCGTCCCATCATCAGGAAGTCGGCGCCCATGGCCAATGCTAAGGTCATGTGATAGTCATGTACAAGTCCTCCGTCGGAACAGATCGGAATATAAATACCGGTTTGTTCGAAATATTCCTGACGAGCCTGGCATACTTCGATCAGAGCAGTCGCCTGTCCCCGGCCGATCCCTTTTTGCTCACGAGTGATACAGATAGAACCACCGCCGATGGAGTTTTCCAGCAGCTCCTTGACAACGGACGCCGGACGTTCGACTACCTCACCGGCTGCGATCAGCTCGGCGGTGTGCTTGTCCAGAACATGGATCACGGCCATGGTCGTTCCCTCCCTTGTGCGTTTTATGGAGAACGGGTCAGCCGTTCAGGCTGCCCTTCCCACCGTCAAAGCCCGCCGCGTTCTGCCATATCCGCAGGGAGATGTCCGCGAAGCACTCTTCCCGATCCCGCTCGTCCGGCAGAATGGGACGCAGAATATAGCGGATCAGCGGTCCGAATCGCCGCAGCAGCACCTGCAGCGCCGCCTCGTCGCCGCCGGCGACACGTTCCATCAGCTGCTTGTCGTCCACGCGCTCCCTCCTCTCCCGTTGTCTCTCTACCCTATCATACACCATTCCGCGCCAAAACCCACGAAAAATATACAGCATCCGCCTCAAAATGAGGCGGGTGCTGTAAAGCGGTATATTCAGGAGCGGCTCAACTATGAAAACAGCCGGGTGATCATGGTGAATGGGATCTGGTCGGTATCGTAGCCATACGTTTTTCCATCGGGCCGCGTGAAGCGGAAGAACGGCCCTTCCGCCCAGCTGTTGGCCGGGTTTTCCAGGGGCACTTTCCAAATGTCCAGCACCATCCCGCTGCCGTAGTCAACGGTGATATACGGCGTCTCATCCGGCGCGCCGCCCAGGCGGCCCGCGCCGGACGAGGCGATAAGCCGCAGCAGGTCGCTGAGATCATCGGCGTCCGCCTCCGCCGCTGCGCCCGCCACCGTGACGGTGAACGCTCCCGTCCGGCGGGCGTATCGGGTGGCCTCGGTCAGGTCGGACACCCAACTGCGGTACTGGAAGAAGTAGCGGCAGCTCCAGGCGATGAGCGCGATCACGGCGGCCAGAATCGCCGCCGCGATGAGCAAGGGTCTTCGCAGCGTCCTTTCCTTTTTGCGGCCCGCGCCGCCGCGGTCCACGGCATCGTATAGCCCCATAACGCACCTCCCTTTTTGATCTGCACTCTCAGTGTATACCAAATCTACCCCCCTGTCCAGTCATTCTTTGCCGATAATGCACAAAAAAACAAGACCTGCGAGAGCAGGTCTTGTTTTTGTCGTTCACTTACTCAGTCACGAAGGGCAGCAGAGCGATCTGACGGGCGCGCTTGATGGCCTCGGTCAGCTGACGCTGATGCATGGCGCAGGTGCCGGTGGTGCGGCGGGGCAGGATCTTGGAGCGCTCGGAGATAAAGCGGCGCAGCTTGGCGGCGTCCTTATAATCGATGCACTCGCACTTGTCAACACAGAACTGGCAAACCTTCTTACGACGCTTGCCGGCGCCGCGGGCGGGTCTATTTTCGCGTTCCATAGCCATGGAAGTATCCTCCTTTATAAAGTATCATGTGCGTTCCGCACATCAGAACGGCAGGTCGCCGTCCTCCTCATCGATCTCGGCAAAGCCGGAAGCACCGCCGCCCACAGCGGGGGCGTAGCCGCCTGCGGGGGCGCTGTAGCCGCCACCGTAACTGCCGCTGCCGCTGTCTCCGCTGCTGTCGCGGCGGGAGTCGCCGAAATACACATTGTCGGCGATGACCTCAGCACTGCGGCGCTTGTTGCCGTCCCGGTCCTGCCAGTCGCGGATCTGAAGCCGTCCTTCCACCACGGCCATACGGCCCTTGGTGAAATACTTTGCAACAAATTCCGCGGTGGAGCGCCAGGCGACCACGTCGATGAAATCCGTCTCCTTCTCGCCGGACTGGGACTTGAAATCACGGTCCACGGCCAAAGCGAAGCTGGTGACGGGCGTTCCGGACTGCGTTCTGCGCAGTTCGGGGTCGCGGGTCAGGCGACCCATGATGAAAATTTTGTTAAGCATGTTGCAATCCTTACTCGCCCTTGCAGACGATCATGGAACGCATGATACCCTCGGTAATGCCAAGGATACGATCCAGCTCCTTGGGGAACTCGGGAGCGCTGGTGAAGCTCATCAGCACATAGTAACCCTCGGTCTTGTAGTCGATGGCGTAAGCAAGACGGCGCTTGCCCCACTCGTCGACCACCACGTCGGTCGCGTTCTGCTCCACCAAAGCCTGGAACTTGGCCACAGTGGCGGCCACAGCCTCCTCACCCTGGGCAGGGTCGATGATGTAAACGACCTCGTAGTTGGCAGAAATTTTAGCCATACTTTTGCACCTCCTTTTGGACAAATGGCCCTCATTCTCGATGAGAGCAAGGATATGCCCGCAATACGCGAGCGTATATTATTATATAGATGCGGCGGAAAATGTCAAGATTTTTTTGCTTTTTGGCCTTGAAAAATTTTGAAAAACCTTGAAAGAGGTGCTGTACTTTTCAAGCAAAAAGGTTGAAAAAAACCTGAAAAGCCTCAACGGCTTTTCAGGTAGCTCTGGAAGGGCTTGCTTTTCGTAAGTATCTGGATGAGAAGCGAGCCGAGACCGTAGCAGGCCACCGCCTCGCCCAGCCCCACCGTGAGGGCGTTGAAGCCGTAGGCAGGCCAGAAGGCGGCGGACGTGCCGGCCTGCTCGTAGGCCAGCACCAATCCCACCAGCACCGTGTTGGCCAGCACCGGGGGCAGCGGAGCCAGCCAGCGGCTTCTGCACCGGGCCGTCAGCAGCGCGGCCAGCAGGGTGGCGGCGCTGCCCACCACGATGTCCAAAATACCGTAGGGGCTGAGCAGGTTGGTGATGAGGCAGCCCACGCCCAAGCCCCAGGCCGTCTCCGGCAGGAAAAAGGGCAGGACGCACAGGGCTTCGGAAAAGCGGCACTGGATCGGGCCGTAGGTGATGCCGAACACAGAGCCGAAGTAGCTGAGGACGGCGTAGGCCGCGCCGGTGAGGGCGGCGGCGGTGAGTTTTTTCGTGGTCAGGTTCACGGGGCAGTTTCCTCCGGGGATAAGATATACCAGCCGTCCGCCCAGGTAAAACCGGCGGCGGTCATGGCGTTATCCAGTATACCACCGTTGTCAACAGGGTCACCGTTGCCGTCCACCAGCCCGGCCTGCACGGCGTTTTCCGTGCGGGCGGTGACATCCAGGGCGTAGCCCTGGCAGTACAGCACCTCATCGGCGGCGGCCAGGGCGGCGGAGAGCGCGTCCGTCCCATCGACCATGACGGGCTGCTCCTTGCGGGACTCCACTGCCTTGTCCGTGTCGGCGGTGTTCAGCCCGTCGGGGCTGCCCTCCGTGGGGGTGATGGGGGCATAATAGTTCGTGTCGGGAGGGGCGGCGCAGTCGTTGGAGGCGGCGTCCTGCGGGGCGCTTTGGCCGTGCAGTACCATGGGCAGGGCCGCGCCCACGATGACCAGACAGGCCGCGGCGGCCACCCATTTGAGGGCACGCTTCCCCGCCGGGGCGCTCCTTTGCCGGGGCGTTTCGGCCACGCGGGCCATGATGCGGTCGGTGAGGTCGGCGGGCGGCAGCGCGTCGCTTGCCAGCGCTTCCCGAAGCAATTTGTCCATGGGGTCAAAGGGCTGCTGCGTCACGGCCGCTCCCTCCTTTCACGTTCTTCTGTTGGTAAGACGGCGGTGCCGGCGAAAAAGTTCCCGCCGCCCAGCAGCTCCCGCAATTTCGATTTGGCGCGGTTGATGCGGGACTTCACCGTGCCCTCGCTGACGTCCAGCACCTGGGCGATCTCGCCGTAGTCCAGCTCCTGCATATAGCGCAGCAGCAGCACCTGACGATGCTCCGGCGACAGCCTGTCCAGCCCGCGGCGCACCGCCGCGCGGGTATCGCTCTGCTCCGCCAGCTCCTGGGGCGACGGGTCACCGTCCGGCAGCTCCAGGTCGTCCACGTCGCCGGTGTCGCGGTGACGCTTTTCCCGGCGGAGGTAGTCGATGGCGGCGTTGTTCACCAGGCGGTAGAGCCAGGTGGAGAAGCGGCAGTCGCCGCGAAACTGCGGCAGGCCGCGCCAGGCGGCCAAAAATGCCTCCTGGGTCACGTCCTCCGCGCCGTCCGGCCCGCACATACGGGCGGCCAGGCGGTAGGCCGGGGTCTGATACGTCTCCACCAGCTGGCGGAAGGCATCCGCGTCGTCCCGGGCGGCGCGGGAGATCAGGTCTTTTTCCTCCATCATCGCAAATCCCTCTTGACGCCGTCCGACACGCGGTACAGCTCCTCCAGCGTGGTCAGGCGGACGATCTGCTCCTTATAGTAATTGGCGTGGCTGACGCCCTTGAGATACCAGCAAAGCTGCTTGCGCGCCTCCAGCAGGGCGATATGCTCGCCCTTGTCGGCCACCGCCAGCTCGATCTGCCGCACGGCGGTGTCCCAGCGCTGGGCGAGGGGCGGCAGGGGCGGGATGGGTGCACCCGCCAGGGCGGCCCGGGCCTGCTGAAACAGCCACGGATTGCCAAAGCAGCCCCGTCCGATCATAGCCATATCCGCGCCGGTGAAGTCCAAAATGCGGACGGCGTCCTGGGGGGAGAACACGTCGCCGTTGGCAATGACGGGGATGGACACAGCCTGCTTTACCTGGCGGATGGTGGTCCAGTCCGCCTGACCGGCATACATCTGCGTCCGGGTGCGGCCATGGACGGCGATGGCGCTGACACCCACCTGCTCCAGCATTTTCGCCAGCTCCACGGCGTTGACGCTGCCCTTGTCCCAGCCGCGGCGCATCTTCACCGTCACCGGCACAGGGCTGGCCTTCACCACCGCCTCGGCGATGCGGGCGGCCTTCTCCGGGTCTTTCATGAGGGCAGAGCCGTCGCCATTGGCCACCACCTTGCCCACGGGGCAGCCCATGTTGATGTCGATGACCGCCGCGCCGGACACCTCTGCCGCGATGACCGCGGCCTCGGCCATGCAGGCGGCGTCGCTGCCGAAGATCTGGGCGGCGGCGGGGCGCTCGTTATCCGCCAGCTTCAGCAGTTCCCGGCTCTTTTTATCCTGATAGCACAGGGCCTTGGCGCTGACCAGCTCGGTGCAGCTCATGTCCGCGCCCAGCTCGCGGCAGATCTGCCGGAAGGCCAGGTCGGTGACGCCGGCCATAGGGGCGAGGTAGAGCTTGCCGGGGATATTGACAGTTCCGATGTGCATAGGATGCTCCTTTGCTTTAATATCTGCGGGGGACGGATTCCCACGCCAGTGACATCGGTCACCGGCTCGGAATGACAGAAAATAACGTGCAGGCCATCGACCCTTGGCTCTCCCTCTGGGAGAGCTGTCACCGCAGGTGACTGAGAGGGCCTCGCAGCCTTTTTCAAATAACAAGATAGACTGGTCATTGTTCCCCCTCTCCGTCCTCGCTGCGCTTGGCCACCTCTCCCAAAGGGAGAGGCAAGGGGTGCAGCGGTGAAACGGCGGGCGGGCAGGGTCGTCCGCCCCTACGGAAGGTCTACCGGGGGTGAGTTCGCGTGACGGCTCTACCCACCTCCCTCGCAGAGGGAGGCTTTGGGATGTATTCTACCACAGAAAAACGGTATTGACAATCCGTTATAACTGTGTATACTGTATATATACAGTTGAACCAAGGAGGCGCTTATGCAGCTTTATATCGACAACCGCAGCGGCGCGCCCATCTACGACCAGATCTACTCCCAGATCAAGGATGCCATCGTGTCCGGGCAGGTGGCCGCCGGAGAGGCGCTGCCCAGCATCCGGGCGCTGGCCAAGGACCTGCGTATCAGCGTCATCACCACGAAGCGGGCCTATGACGAGCTGGAGCGGGAGGGGTTCATCGACACCCTGCCGGGCAAGGGCTGCTTTGTGGCGGAGCGCAGCGCGGAGCTGCTGCGGGAGGAAAACCTGCGGAGGATCGAGGGGTATATGCAGGAGATACGGCGGCTGGCGGCGGCCTGCGGCCTGACGGAGGACGAATTGGCGGAGATATGGCGCGTGCAGAAGGAGGAAACAGAATGAACGCACTGGAGATACACGGACTGACGAAGAAGCGGGGCGAATTCGCCTTGCAGGGGCTGGAGCTGACGCTGCCCGCCGGGTGCATCATGGGCCTGATCGGCGAGAACGGCGCGGGCAAGTCCACCACCATACGGCTGATTTTGAACAGCCTGGGCCGGGACGGCGGAACGGTCGCCGTATACGGAAGGGATAACCGGGCCTTGACGGCGCTGGAGCGAGAGGACATCGGCGTGGTGCTGGACGAGGTGGGGCTGCCGGAGTACATGAACGCAGCACAGATCGGGCGGATGCTGGCGGGCATTTTCAGGCGGTGGCAGCCGGAGGTATACGAGGAGTATCTGCATCGGCTGGAGCTGCCGGAGGATAAGGCCTTCAAGGACTACTCCCGGGGCATGAGGATGAAGCTGGGGCTGGCGGCGGCGCTGAGCCATCAGCCGAGGCTGCTGCTGTTGGACGAGGCCACCAGCGGGCTTGACCCGGTGGTGCGGGACGACATACTGACCATCTTCGCCGACTTCACCCGGGACGAGGACCACGCGGTGCTGATCTCCAGCCACATCGTCAGCGATCTGGAGAAGATATGCGACTATATCGCGTTTCTGCACAAGGGCAGGCTGCTGCTGTGCGAGGAGAAGGACCGGCTGGCGGAGGAGTACGGCATCCTGCGGGGCGGGGCGGAGGGCCTCGACCCGGCGGCGGTGTGCGGACGCAGAAATACGCCCTACGGCACGGAGTATCTGGTGCGGCGCGGCGCCGTGCCGGCGGGGCTGGCGCTGGGACAGGTGAATATCGAGGATCTGTTCGTGTTCATGGTGAAGGAGGCGTGAGATGAGGGGATTGTTTTACAAAGAGGCGCGCAGCCTGTGGCAGTACGGGAAGTCGTATATCCTGATGGTGGTCATTTTCTTCGCGCTGAGCATGGCCAACGGGACGCAGAGCGCCTCCGGCGTGATGTGGCTGCTGTATCCGGTGTTTTTGCTGGCATCGCTGCCGGCGTCGCTGCTGAACGCCGATGAGAAGGACGGATGGATGGTGTACTGCGACACGCTGCCGGTGACGCGGCGGCAGATCGTGACGGTGAAATACATCGCCTGCGCCGTGCTGGCGGCGGCGGTAACGCTGCTGGCCATGGCGGCGGCGGTGCTCCGCGGGCAGACAGACCCGCTGTACCGGGAGCAGGCGGTCTCCATGCTGCCGCTGATGCCGATGACGGGGCTGGCCGCGCCGGCGCTGTTGTTCCCGGCTATGTTCAAGTATGGCGCGGTCAAGGGACGGACGGTGTTTCTGGCCGTGGTGGTGCTGATGGGCGCAGGCTGTGCCGTGCTGATCCGCACCGGTGGGCCGGAGGGGCAGATGGGGTCGTTCCCGCTGGGGCTGGCCATCGGGCTGGCTATATTCGCCGCCAGCTGGGCGCTGTCGGTGCGGTGGTTCGAGCAGCGGGAGCTGTGAAAAAGCATAGGGCGGCAGGTCTCCCCTGCCGCCCGGACTTTGCCTGGATTTTGCGAAAAAGTCGAAAAAAGGGTGTTGACATTCGGAGATAGGCTTGCTATAATAAACAGGCTTGAGTTCCACGACGAAAGCGCAACATGGCCAAGTAGTTCAGTTGGTTAGAACGCCAGCCTGTCACGCTGGAGGTCGAGGGTTCGAGCCCCTTCTTGGTCGCCACATATGCTGCTGTAGCTCAGTAGGTAGAGCGCATCCTTGGTAAGGATGAGGTCGGCGGTTCGAATCCGCCCAGCAGCTCCAACATTTTCCGCCTAAATCGAAAGGTTTGGGCGGATTTTGTTATATTTTTGCAACTTTTCACGTGCTTTTGCAACCTCGAAAAACGGCCTCGTTACCAAAAAACGGCGTTTTACCAACTAACCGACCAACTTTTTGGCAAATGGAAAGCCCGCTATCCCTTGCGGCACAAGGGGTTGCGGGTTTTTGCCTTTCCAACTTTCTATCAACTGGCGGTGTATATCCGCTGGATTGCTGCGGCTGCTTGTTCTGAGGTTTTGCGTCCCTTGACGTAATATTTCAGCGTCATGGCAGGAGTCGTATGTCCGGCTTCCGCTTGCGCTAATTTTATGTCTCCCGTTTGCTCATACAAATCGGTGAGGACAGTTGTACGGAAGCGAATAGGGGTTATATTTTCTTCAAATTTCAAGTCCTTTTTTATGCGGTTACACATCCGCCGTACCTGCGTGTAGGAAAGCGGCTTATCACCGCCGAACAAAAAGCGCCCGCCATCCATGCAGAGATACGGCAGTGCAGCGGCGGACAGGGCAATGGTGCGTTTGCTGCCGCCCGTTTTCGTGTCCTTGATTTCCGGCTGGTTGCGGTTGGGGTGTGTAACGGCTCGTCGGACGTGGATTTCCATGCGGTCAATATCAATATCCTCTGGTTGAAGTCCTAACACTTCTTCAAGCCGGAGCGGGTGCATGGCCTGTATTGCCAAGTACATTCGGTCAATCGGATTTTCAATCTCGGGAATGTGCTGCACAAGATAGCGCATTTGCTCCACGCTATACGGCGGCGTTTCCTTGCTGGCCACACCCTTGATTTTTATACGCTTGGATTTTAAGGGGTTTTTCAGCAGCAAGCCATCCTCAACGGCTGCGTCAAGGATTTGGTTCAGCACGATTTTCGCCTTGTCCTTGGTCGCCTTTGCTCCTGACATATGATTGAATAGCCGCTGCACATCATCAGGGGTTATTTCCTCGACGTCCATCCCGTCAAAGGCGGGAATCAGGTACAGCCTGATTTGCCGTTCGTAGGTAGTCGCCGTGACCGTTTCTATATTGGGCTTGGAATAGGTATGAAACCAGTTCCACGCATAGTCACCAAACGGATGCCTACCCGCGCTTTGCGGCGTACTGAGCAGCTTTGCTACCTTGTCAGCGAACTCCTGCATGGAGCTTGCGGTGATCCATCGTTTTTCTCCCGCTATCATAACGGGCTGATTTATTTTCGTTTTTGCCATCTCCGTATCACTTTCCGAGGATGGCGTGCAATCCGACTCTATGCGATTGTCAAGGTGCGGAAGCGTGGCCTGACATGGGCTTACTTCGTTGTTTTTATCATAGCACTCCTTGACGCTCTTTTCAATATAGGAAAGAAGCTGCGGGAGAAACGCTGCGGGGTCGCTGCTGATTGCGCCGCTGATTCTTTTCAAGTCCTCTGGGGATGGCATGGGGCATCACCTCCTTTCGCGGTAAATTTGTGAGCGGGTTATTTATCGGCGGTATTCAGAACAAGGTACCCATTGATAGCGTTCATGTGCCGATAGAACGCCGACCAATCATCATCCGTCTTGATAGCGGTAAGATTTGTCTTGATGAACTCCGTCAAAATGGACGGGGCTTTTTTCTTGTGGACGAGGCCGATTGCACGGGGAAGCGATTCGGCAGCCGCCGTCTTTCGAGCCTCAAACGGGAGCGTGGATTTCTTTGCCCGCTTTAGATCGCGCAGCATAGCCGCGAACTCTGCGGGCTTCATCTCGTTTAGACTGGCGGCGATATTACGAGCGTATTCGTCCACGAACTCCGGGCGAAGATATTTCGCGCCCTTGTCGGTGGTGGCATAGTAGCCGCCTACGAGATAGTTTTTCGGCAGCGTCGGCGATAGCTGTTCCGCGTCGGGGACGGCTGCGGGGGACTGCTGGGGAAGCGTCGTTTCGGCAGATAGATTTACAAGTTCTTCATTCATGGTCAAATCCTCCTAATGTTGGGTGAATACGGGTTTTCGATTTCGATTTTCCGCGAATATGTGATACCGGCTTTTTTCAGCGTTTTGAATATGCGCGATAGCGGATAATACAAAATCAATTCATTACCGTCAATCTCATAGCGAAGTGCGGACTTATTTATAGCGGCAAGCTCATCGTGATAGTATCCGTCCTTATAGATGCCGGAAACATTGCCCTTGTCCAGCATTAGACTATAATCCTCGATATTCAGCAGCACATTTTTTTCGCGGGTAATGTAAAGGCTCTTGTGTCCGTCATGCCCCCACTTGGCAAAATGGAGTGTGACGCCATCGGCAATTTCGCGTTCGCCAAAAACGCCGCCGTCGGCAGTTGTTCGCAGCTTCATAATCATAAGTCTAAATTCCTCGTTTCTGAAATAATGTCTTGCACCCATGCGGGCAGCTCCGTTGGTTTCGGCGGCGGTTGGTCGCCGTCCGTTGCCGCATTTATGCGGCCTTGCGTGTAAAGATAAAGCTGGGAAAGCACGGCGGTGTATTCTGACTTGGAGATTTCCACGCGCCGGACATAATGCGTCAAAAGCTGCTCCATCTTGGCACGGGTTTTTCGCCCCAGCATATTGAGCGTTCCATAGCCGCCCAGCAACGCACCGAGGATAAACCGCTCTGTGTCGGTGGCCTCAAATTCGTCCGTGCTGATTTGCGCCGTAAATGCCGCATAGACTGTCGGGAACGCCATTTCGTCATAGCCCACGGCGGGGTCTAATGTCAGTTCCAATCGGGTCAGCGGATAATTGAGGCGTGCTTCCACCGTTTTATTATAGAGCTTGACACGTCCCACCGTGGAGGACTTCGCACCGAGATACTGCGTCCACTCGCGCCCGTGACGGCGTTCGGAATATGCCCGATTATCCTTGACTAAAAAGCAGTCAAAGCGGTCGGCGGGTATATCAACGGCGAGGTCAAAGCGCTTTACAATGCGGTGCATGGGGCGCGTATTTCTGACAAGGAACAGCAGAAGCGTTTGAAATGCGCTGTGCTGCGCCACCTTGTTTGGGTTGAAGTCCAGACGGACGCGCCCCCATTCGGTGGTCTTGCCATTGAGCGCAGCGCCTAGCCAAAAGGATGTGCCGTCTTGATGCGCTATGGTGAACTGCTCCCGAAATGTGCCGATACGGAAGCTGTTCCAATGTGTGACGGAAACGGCGTAGTGTATCGGCAGCACGTCCAGCAGCTTCATAAGGGCTATGCGGGCAGATGGCGCGGATATGTAGAGGTCAAGAACGATATTATCCACGGAAAGCGTCAGGCCGCTTTTGGTTGCGATGGAGTTATGATAATGCAGTTTCGTAAATACCTCCGTTCTGTGTTCTAAAGTACGGTATACGCGTCCTACTAGATATAGGACGCCCCGCGTGGGGGTTGCCCGACGGCGAGGGCAGCAGCCTCCGCTGACGCTTCGGCTTACTGCTCCTCTGTGCCGTCGAGCGCATACATCCCATTAAAGGTAGATGCTTACGAACCACTGATGAAAATTCGGCAGTTCGGCGGGGACGGACTTTACTTCGTACAAGTGAAACTTGTACGTCCCAACATGAGCAAAGGCATCTATTAGACGTTCAAACTCGCTTGTTGGGAAAGTATAATCATCCCGTAAGAGGGCGGCTGCGGTGGCTATGTAGTGCAGCTCGCCCTCGGAGCTGATGACGGTTTTCGGCTTGATGCCGAGGTTGGCAAACGCTGCAAGCAGAATGCCCAGTGCTGCCATATCTCGGCTGCTCAAATTGCTCTGACCTGTGGACAGAGGGACACCGCGAGCACGACTCAAACGTTCACAATGCCGTCCGCACCAAGCCAAACATAGTCCCGCGGCGGCATCACGACTGTTCATCGCCGCTACCCCCGGTCAGGTATTCTAATGGTGTCACCCAGACGTTAACGACATTGTCAGCCGCGAATTGAAGAAAAACGCGCAACGCAGGGAAACCATACATAACGCATATCGCGGCGACCTCATTTTGCAGTAGTCGTTGCATGGCAATCGCGGGTTGCACGAATGCACGCGAGCGATGCAATCGAAAGCACCACCCGAAAACAGTTCGACCAGTGGCGCGGCTGCGGCGAGGTAAAACCGGAACGGCACAGCAGATTTGCGAAAAATCATAAGCCGACCGAAGTGTGCGCGGGTCGGCATTTGCGACGTTGTTCGCGGCCTGCATAACGATCTCCGCGACCGTTGTGTAATAGTTCCTCATCTGCTGCTCGGCCATAGCGACAGCGTTGGCCTTGGCTTCGGCGCGGAGCTTGGCATTTTCCCGCGCGACATAGGCTTTATACGCCGCCGCAATTTTTGCAAGAAATTCAGATATGGTCATTTTTTCCTCCATTGTAATAATAATCGATGTTCCCGCGTCTGCGACGCTGCGGATAGTGATGCTGGGCGACAGATGGACACTGAGCCGTTCCTGCACACCGCGCAGGTCAACACGGGGCGGAACGCAGGGGCGACGGCCACGGTACTTGTAGCCGAAGCCCCTTTTTGCGACCGTCAGCTCCACCGCCCCGTCCGGCAGTTTGCGGGGGCAAAGTTCGCGGAAAGCGTAGCGGGGGAAGTGCAGCGCCGCGAGGGCTGGGTCGTTGCCACAGGAAGCCCACGCCTCCAACAGCGCCGCAATGGCTGTCTGAGCGGTCATCAGAGAACCCCGTCATCGACCACCGTCACGGCCTTGACTTTGCCGTTCCGGTCGTACAAAAGCTCCACCTCCTGCCCCACAGCAGGTTTGTAGTCGAGGTCGGCAAGTTTCGCAGCCGAGAGAAAAATCTTGTCTCCGGCGTCTCCGATACCACGGCCAGCGTCGATGGGGTCGGTGAAGTGAATGCGCTTTCCGACAACCTCCTTGCCGTCCTTGCCCATAAAGCGGATTTCTTCGATGCCGATGATTTTGCTGCTCATAATAGTCGTTCCTCCTTTCCGTAAAACACCCCCAGCGGGGGCGGAAGTTGCGGCGCGCTTCGCAACTTCTGACCCAATCATAGTACAAAATTTCCGCGTTTCTTTGCCGGAACAGCAACTTTTTTGACGGCTTGTCAACGACCACGAAGCAAGCGAACCAACGTCCGAATTGTGTGCTTTTGTTCGAAATTGAGACCGCTCAAATCGACCCAGTCTGAGGTATCATCGGTTTCGCCATACATCAAATAGCGTTCACTAGTCTCCAAAATTTTTGCAAGTTTTTGCAACATATTATAGTCCGGCAGTCGTTCGTCGTTTTCCCACCGACTAATTGTAGAGGCATCGGTGTTGAGGGCAAGCGCGAGGGAAACTTGGCTTTTGCGGCTTTGCTTTCGCAGCGCTTTAAGACGGCTACCAAATGTGGACGGGGCATGGGCTTCATTCATAAAAAAGCACCTCTCTTTTTCGAAGATGCTTTCGAATACTGGGATGATGTTGGAAAAGACGACGCGATTTTGCGGCAATGTATCTCGCAGGACGGCAATGATGTCGCGGGCTGGGGGAATGATTGTGCGATTTTCGTAAAAAACGTGGATTTGATATATGAAAAAAAGCCGCTTTTCGCGGCGTAATGCCGTATTTTCTGCAAATTTGTCAAATTTGCAGGGAGAATAGCGTGTTATTTTGGCGATGTGCATAATAACGTGGCGTA
>ENA-UEOI01001406-UEOI01001406.1-human-gut-metagenome-genome-assembly--contig:-NODE-1406-length-20835-cov-5.746363_pt1 | contig 20835 bp, 22 predicted proteins | sample MGYA00242883_ERZ507882 | MGnify/ENA primary metagenome ERZ507882 (study PRJEB26167, sample SAMN06115502) | human gut metagenome | host: Homo sapiens | place: China:Chongqing | collected 2015-07-29...
GTGGAGAACTTGTAGCCCTTGGTGTAGTCAAACTTCTCCACCGCCTTGATCAGGCCCAGGTTGCCCTCCTGGATCAGGTCCAGGAACAGCATACCGCGGCCCACGTAGCGCTTGGCGATGGACACCACCAGACGGAGGTTGGCCTCAGCCAGCTGCTGCTTGGCCTTTTCACCGGCCTTGACCTGCTTTTTCAGCTCCGCCAGCTCGTCCTCCGGGATGGGGTCAGCGCCCTCCTGCTCCGCCTGTGCCAGACGCTCCTGCGCCTCGCGCCCGGCGGACATGACGGTGGCCAGCTCCACCTCCTGATCGGCGGTGAGCAGAGGGACCTTGCCGATCTCCTTGAGGTACATACGCACCGGGTCGTCGATGTTGAAGCTGTCCACCAGCGCGTTGGGGTCGACCAGCTCTTCCTCCTCGATCTCGGCGATCTCCTCCATTGCCGGTTCGCTGTCCTCGACGGGCAGGTCAGTCAAAAAGTCCTCCGCGCCCACCTCGATGCCCAGCGTCTCCAGCGAGTCGTAGATGGAGTCCATCTGCTCGCCCTCAAGATCCATCGCGTCCAGCACCTCGGACAGCTCGCCGGCGTCCAGCCTGCCCTTTTTTCTGCCCTTGATGAGCAGCTCTTTCAGCTTCTCGTTTTTTGCCACCAGCGCGGCGGCGGGCAGGGACGCCAGCGTCTTCTCGTCCAGCACCCCCTTGCCGGGCTTGTCCTGGGGTGCGGGTCTGTCCTCGTGCTTCGTGTCCCCGGTGGGGGCGCTGTCCCCGGCCAGCAGCTGATCCGCCATCCGCTCGAGCTGCTCTGCGGTGTACTTCTCTTCACTCATGTTCGCTTTCCTCCGTAGCCTTTTTTATCTTTATATATTTCCTGCGCCGCGGCCAGCGGGTCCTGCCCGCCGTAGCCGCTGCGCTTCATGTACTCCTCACGAATGATGCGGATGTAGCTGTCCAGCTCCTGCTGCCGGTTGGTCGCGGACACCGGCTTTTGCAGGATGGCGGTCAGGTGGCTCATCTCCTCCGGCGACAGCACGGCGGACAGCGCGGTCATGCCGCTGCCCCGGCGACGCCACAGCTCACCGTAAATGCGGCCCAGCAGCGGAGAGGAGAACTCCTCCGGCCGCAGGGGCATCTCAGCGGGAAACAGGCTCTCGTCCTGCACCAGCAATCGCAGAAGGCCCTCCTCCGCCATGGCGCTGCGGGGAACGGCATAGCGCATGGCGCGGTCGCCGGGCTGGAGCGAGGCCACCGGATTCAGATCCCGGCGGAGCTGCTTGCTCCGGGCCTTGGCACGGCGCTGCCGGGCGGCGCGCTGCACCTCCTGCCGCATCACGTCCGGCGGCAGGCCGGCCGACTCGGCGGCGCGGGTGGTATAGATGTCCCGCTCCACAGGGTTTTCCAGCTTGCACAGCAGCTGGCTGATCTCCTGGGCGTAGCCGATGCGGCCCTGATCGTCCTTCAGGTCGTATTTGGCAGCCACCTCGGACACGCTGAACTCGACGCCGTTGGCGCTGCCGGACAGCAATCGCTCGAAGGCGTCCTGACCCTGATATTTGATGAAATCGTCAGCGTCCTGCTTGACGTATTTGCCGTCCGCCAGCCGCTGGGGCAGGCGCAGGACGCGGACGGTGAAGTCGGTGTTCCGCAGCAGCTCCAGCGCCCGATCCGTGGCCATCGAGCCGGCGCTGTCGTTGTCATAGCAGAGGATCAGCTCCTTGGTAAAGCGGCTGAGAAGCCGTATCTGCTCCTGGGTCAGGGCCGTGCCCATGCAGGCCACGGCGTTGTCGAAGCCGGCCTGATGGAGCGTGACCACGTCCAGGTTGCCCTCGCAGAGGATGATATTGGGGCGCTTCGTCTTCCTGGCCAAATTCAGGCCGTAGAGCACGCGGCGCTTGCTGTACGCCACCGTTTCGGTGGTGTTCATGTATTTAGGCTCAGAGTTGTCGATGACACGGCTGCCGAAGCCCACCACGTCGCCCCGGATGTCGATGACCGGCAGCATGAGGCGGTTGCGGAACTTATCATACAGGCCGCCGTTTTTCCCCTGGACCACCAGGCCGGCAGCCAGCAGCTCGGACTTGGTGAAGCCCTGGGCGGTCATGGCCCGGAGCAGGGCGTCCCACTGGTCCAGGGACGCGCCCATGCCGAAGCGGACGGCCACGCCGCGGCGGATCTGCCGCTTGTCCAGATACGCCTGGACCGCCTGGCCCTGCGGCCCTTGGAGCTGGTCGTAATACCAGCGGGCGGCGGTGCGGTTCAGCTCCAGCACGCGGCGGCGGAGCTTCTCCGCGGCGGAAGCGCCCTCGTTCTCCTCCGGCATGGGGATATTGGCACGCTTGGCCAGGAAGCGGACAGCCTCGGGAAAGGTAAGGCCCTCGATGTCCATGATGAAATTGATCACGTCGCCGCCTTTTTTGCAGCCGAAGCAGTGGTACATCTGCTTGTCCGGCGCGACGGAGAAGGACGGTGTCTTCTCGCTGTGGAAGGGACACAGTCCGAACAGGTTGCTGCCGTGACGGGTCAGGGTAACGTAGCCGGAGACCACGTCCACAATGTCGCTGCGGGCCATGAGCTCGTCCATAAAGCTCTGGGTAAAGGTCATCTGCGTCCCTCCTTTCCGGGGTCTTACCTTAACTATACCAAAAAAAATGGGGAAATCCTCTTTTTTCGGGGAAAAATTTTTTGGGAGACGCATATACTGCCGTGAGGTGAGGGTATGAAGCGCGTTCCGATCTTTCCATGCATCGTGGGGCTGCACGCGGCGCTGGCGGCGGCGGCACTGCTATGGGCGCTGCAGGCGCGGTTCGGCGATCCGCTGACAGCGGCGCTGTCGCCGGCGTGGGACAGCCCGTGGGAGCAGGGCAAGGCGGCGTTTTTCCCGTTGCTGGCCGCCGGGCCGGTGATATGGTATCTGGCGGAAGGCGGAAGCCGGAGCGGGCTGTGTGCCATGGCCATGGCAGGCGGCGGGGCGGCGACGGTGCTGGCGCTGGCAGGGGCAGCGCCGGCCATAGCGGCCGGCGGGGCGATGGCGGCGGCGGTGGCGCTGTACGGCGGGGTGCTGCGGCGGCTGAAGGAGCGGGGCGGGTGGTTCGCGGCGGCGATAGCGCTGGCGGCGGCGTATATCCTGCTGACCATCGTGAGGCCGGGCGGGGCGCTGTTCACGCCGAGGGGAGATGTGTCCGCGCTGGCGGGGATACCGTTCTGAGGGCAAAAAAAGAGACCGCCGGAGCGGTCTCTTCTTTTAGGTTAGAGTGAAGCTCTAATTAGAACTCCTTCTTCTTGCCGATCACAACAGCGGAGCCAGCAACGGAGGTCAGAGCCATGCCAACGTACATAGCGATACCAGCGTCGAAGGTCTTGGGGGAGCCGCTGGGAGTGGTGCTGCTGCCGGAAGCGGTAGCGGGGAAGTACCAGTTGCCGGTGATGATCTGAGCACCATCGGGGATGGAAGCGTAGTTAGCAGCCTTGACAGCAGCCAGCTTGCAGACAGAGCAGGTGTAACCCACGACCTTGCCATCCTTCACAGTGGGGATAGCAGTGTGCTGAACGGTAGCGGTAGCATCAGCAGCCACCAGGGTCACGTTGATCAGCTTGCCGCCGACCAGCAGAGCCTCGGCGCCCTTCTCATCAGCAACGTACAGAGCCTTGTTGCCCTTCGCATTGGTGGTGTAGTAGGTCTCAGCGCTGTCATAGTCGTAGTCGAACTGACCGCACTTCTTGCCGAAGTTCTTGAACTCGGTGCCGGTGCCGTTGTAGTGAACGGTGGCCTTGGCCAGGTACAGCATCACGCTGGTAGCGTCGGCATCGCCGTACAGAACCAGGTCAGCATCGGCCAGGGAGCTAACGACAACATACTCAGTGTCCATAACGACGTAGTAAGCGACGTTAGCGGTGTTGGTCTGCTTGCCATCCTTGTCCAGCTTGGCAGCGGTGGCAGCATAGAAAGTAGCGGTGACTTCCTTCTTCACAGCGTCCTTAGCGCTGGTGTCGCGATAAGCCTTAGCCTTGACAGTGGTAGCAGCGAAAGCGGTGCTGCACAGAGCCAGAGCCATGACCATCGCCAACACAGTTGCAATGATCTTCTTCATGTTTGTTTCCTCCATAAAATTTTGTTTGTTTTGGGTTCGGTCTCACCGCCGCCATCTTCAGGCCGCCACATAAACATCATTATGTTGTAGCCCGCAGACGTTGGCAACTCGACCTCGCCTTTGACGATGCTAAGTATATCATAAACGGCGGATAAATCAAGGCTTTTGGGGCGAGGATTTGCAAAAAAACTCGTAAAAAAATATTAAAAAACCATTAAATTTTCGGAATAGTTGTGTATTTATTCTATTTCGTGGATTTTAGTAACTTTTTAGCATGTTTGCAGACAAAATTCAGAACGCCGCAAATCGGGTAAAACGGTGATTTTCACGTGATACATTGCCCATATTTAACAATTTCACACGTTGTTCCGTAAATTCTCATGGGCGCAGCGGAGGATTTTCCCAGCTCCCACACGCGCCGCGCGGACATCTGCGTGGAATTTGTGCGCCGCATAAGGACGATTTTCCCCGCCAGAAGCGTATGGCCGCGCACACCCGGCAGGCGGAGCGCAGGGGTGGGAGAAAACGGGGAATTTGGGTATCGCTTTTTTACAGGGGACGTGGTACAATGGCGGCAAGGAATATCAGGAAAATCAGAAAAGGAGTTTCCTTGCCATGTTGGATATTTTTGACATACTCGGGCCGGTGATGATCGGGCCGTCCAGCTCCCACACCGCCGGGGCGGCGCGGATCGGCGCAATGGCCCGGGCGCTGCTGGGCCAGCCGCCGGTGAAGGCGGCGATACACCTGTACGGCTCGTTTGCGGAGACCGGCGCGGGGCACGGCACAGACCGGGCGCTGGTGGGCGGTCTTCTGGGCATGAAGCCGGACGATCCGCGGCTGCCCACCGCCTTTGACGAGGCGAAGAAGGCGGGGCTGACGTACACCATCGACGAGGTGAAGCTGCGGGACGCCCATCCCAACACGGCGGTGATCGAGGCGGAGAGCGCGGACGGGAGGAAGCTGTCCATGCAGGCATCCTCTATCGGCGGCGGACGGATCATGGTGAACAAGCTGGACGGCATCGAGGTAAATTTCAACGGCACGTACAACACGCTGGTGATCCGCAACCTGGACTACTACTCCTCGGAGGCGGCGGTGACGACCATACTGAGCCAGTTCCGCATCAACATCGCCAATATGAGTATGTACCGCCACAAGCGGGGCGGCGAGTCGCTGATGATCATTGAGGTGGACCAGCATATCAAGCCGGAGCAGGTGTCCTTCATCGGGCAGCTGCCGGGCATTGTGTCCCTGACGTACTACGACAAGGAGGTGGATGACGATGGCGCTGGATTCGATGAGGGAGATATTTGACAGGATGGCCCAGGAGGGAAAGCCCTTCTGGGAGATCGTGCTGGAGACGGATATGGAGGAGCGGCAGGTGACGCGCAACCAGTCCATGGCCAAGATGCTGACCATGTGGCAGGCCATGTCCGACGCGGCGGACGGCTACACGGGCCGGCGGCGTTCCGTCAGCGGTCTGGTGGGCGGCGACGGCATGAAGATGCGGCAGTACAACCTGCGGGGCGAGGCCATGACCGGCGGCTATGTCAGCGAGGTCATCGCCGAGGCACTGAGCATGGCGGAGAGCAACGCCTGCATGGGGCGCATCGTGGCCGCGCCTACGGCGGGGGCGTGCGGCGTGCTGCCGGCGGTGCTGCTGCCGCTGTGTAAATATGAGGAGCTGAGCCAGCACCAGCTGCTGGAGGCACTGTACGTGGCCAGCGGCATCGGCGCGGTGATCGCCTACCGGGCGTGCATCGCCGGTGCGTCCGGCGGGTGTCAGGCGGAGATCGGCACGGCGTCGGCCATGGCGGCGGGCGCGCTGGTGGCCCTGCGGGGCGGCGACGGCCAGCAGATCGGCCACGCGGTGGCCATGGCGCTGAAGAACCTGATGGGGCTGGTCTGCGACCCGGTGGCGGGGCTGGTGGAGGTACCCTGCGTGAAGCGGAACGTCATCGGCGCGGTGAACGCCGTCAGCGTGGCGGACATGGCTATGGCGGGCATCACCAGCCAGATCCCAGTGGACGAGGTCATCGACGCCATGGGCGAGGTGGGCAGGAGAATGCCGGTGGAGTTCCGGGAGACGGCGCTGGGCGGCCTGGCGGCCACACCTACCGGGGTGGCTATTCAGGAGAAGATGCGCAAGAGCAGCTGAGAGGAGGCGCTGAGCATGATGCTGGACTTTCAGGCGGCGGAGGCCGCCGTTGTGCCGCACTTCAAGGGCGGCGAGGGGCAGGCCGTCGTCCGCAAGGCGGTGGAGGATGAGATGGGAAGAGTCCTGACGCTGGAGCTGCCGGCGGGGTCGTCCATTGGGCTGCACACCCACACGGGGAACTGTGAGGTCATCCACGTGCTGAGCGGGCGGGGCGTATGCCATGACGACGGCGCGGAGGTGACGCTGGAGGCGGGGATGACCCACTACTGTCCCGAGGGACACACCCACGGCATTGAGAATACAGGCAGCGAGCCGCTGATGCTGCTGGGGATACTGCCGAATATGAAATGAGAGACGCGCAAAAAACAGGCCGCGAGGGCGGTCTGTTTTTTTTGTGGGATTTTCAGGTTGTGTGCAGGGGCGGTCTATTGGGGCTTATGCCCTTTATTTGGTGAGGGTGGCGACCCAGGCGGAGTATTTGGTCAGGTTCTCGTCCCGCTGGGCTGCGTCCGCGCCCTGGGTGAGGATATAGACCTTGATCTTGGGCTCTGTGCCGGAGGGACGGACCAAAATGGTCGTGCCGTCGGCCAGCTCGAAGCGGAGGACGTTGCTGCCCTTGAGCTCCATGGCGGTAACGGCGCCGGTGGCGCAGTCGGTGGCCGTGCCGTCCTGGTAGTCCTTGCGGACCACCACGTCCACGCCGGCGATGGCGGCGGGAGGCGCGGCACGAAGGGACTTCATGAGAGCGGCCATCTTCTCCAGGCCGTCCAGACCGGGCATGACCAGGTTGTGGGTCTTTTCGCCGTACCAGCCGTACTTCCTATACAGGGCCTGGAGCGCGTCGTAGAGCGTCATGCCCTGTGCGGCGTACCAGGCGGCCATTTCGGTGATGAGCAGGGAGGCGGTGACGGCATCCTTGTCGCGGACGTAGTCGCCCAGCATATAGCCGTAGCTCTCCTCGTAGGACATGATGACGTGGCCCTCGCCGGCGGCCTCCAGGGCGTTCTTCTTCTCCGCCATGAACTTGAAGCCGGTAAAGGTGTCGCAGCAGGTGACGCCGTTGGACTCTGCCACTCTGCGGGCCATCTCGGTGGTGACGATGGTCTTGAGGCACACGGGCTTTTCGGGCATTTTTCCGGCGCGGCGCATCGCACCGATGAGGTAATCCAGCAGCAGCACGCCGGTCTGATTGCCGGTGACGGGGATGAACTTGCCGTCCGCGCCGCGAACCATGATGCCCACGCGGTCGCTGTCCGGGTCGGTGCCCAGAATGAAGTCAGCGCCCACCTGGTCGGCCAGGTCGATGGCCAGGTAGAAGCCCTCCGGGTTCTCCGGGTTGGGAGAGGCCACCGTGGGGAACGTGCCATCCAGCACCATCTGCTGCTCCACACAGTAGAGGTTCTTGACGCCCAGGCCGCGGAGGGCCTCGGGGACTAATTTCCAGCCACAGCCGTGGAATGGGGTGTAGACCATCTTAAAGCGGTCGGCCACCTGGGCGATGGAGGTATGGTCATTGATCATGGCCATGACGTTGGCCATGAACATCTTGTCCGTCTCCGCGCCCAGCAGCTCGACGCGGCCGTCGGCCAGCGCGGTATCGAAGTCCACGCGCTTCACGCCGGAGAAGATGTCGATCTGCTCCAGGCGGGCGGCGATGGCGGCGGCGTGCTGGGGCGGCAGCTGGGCACCGTCGGCCCAGTAGACCTTGTAGCCGTTGTATTCCTTGGGGTTGTGGCTGGCGGTGACGTTGATGCCCGCCTGGCAGCCGTAGTAGCGAACGGCAAAGCTCAGCTCCGGGGTGGGACGCAGGGACTCAAAGATGCGGACGTGGATGCCGTTGGCGGCGCAGACCTCCGCCGCGGCGCGGGCAAAGGCCATGCTGTTGACGCGGCAGTCCATGCAGATGGCCACGCCCTTCTTTTTGGCCTCCTCGCCCTCGGCGGCGATGACATCGGCGAAGCCCTGGGTGGCCCAGCGGATGACGTGGAGGTTCATCTGATGCAGGCCCACCTTCATCGTGCCGCGCAGGCCGGCCGTGCCGAACTCCAGCGGGCCATAGAACCGGGATTCGATCTCCTTCTCGTCGCCGGAGATCGCTTGCAGCTCCGCCTTTTCCTCGGTGGACAGGGCGTCGCTGGTCAGCCAGCGCCGGTATTCCTTCTTGTAATCCAACATAGTCATAAACTCCTTTCAGGCGTGTTCTTCCATTTCTTCTTCCACGGGCCGGGAGGCCAGCAGGTCCTTGGCCTCGTCCAGCCGGGAGGCGGGGACGTACAGGCTGACGCCGTAGCCGGAGAAGCCGTTGATGACCTTGCCCGCGCCGCCCTCCTTATCATAATACTTAAAGCAGGGGATGCCGTAGGCCGAAAGCAGGGAGATGACGGTGTCGGCATCCGCCGGGGCGTCGAAGGTCTGGGTCAGCAGGACGGCCTGCTCCTCCCTGCCCGTCTCGTCCTTGGGCCAGGCAGGGACGTCCGGCCGGCCGGTAAAGCTCCAGTTTGACATGGGTGTACCTCCTATTTGTGGTATTTTGTGCCGCCGGCGATCTGATAGGCGCGGTAGATCTGCTCCAGCAGCATGATGCGGGCCATGTGGTGGGGGAAGGTCATGGGGGACATACTGAGCCGCCAGTCAGCCTGACGCTTCAGATCCTCGTCCAGGCCCACGCTGCCGCCGATGAGAAATGTGAGCTGGGTCTTGCCTTGGACGCCGAATTCGGCCATGCGGCGGCTCAGCTCCTCGCTGGAGCAGGGCCTGCCCTCGATGCACAGGGCGATGACCGCGCCGCCCTTGGGCAGCCGCTCACGGATGGCGTCACCCTCGGTGCGGAGAGCCTTTTGTATCTCCGCCGGGGAGGGTTCGTCGGGCAATCGCTGCTCCGGCAGCTCGATAAGCTCCAGCTTGCAGTGGCGCTGGAGGCGCTTGACGTACTCGGCGGCGGCGTCGATGTAGAATTTCTCCTTCAGCTTGCCCACGCAGAGGACGGTCACACGCTGCATAGCGTCACCTCCGCTTCGTAGCAGGTGCTCAGCTCGCCCCGAGGGGCGACCTCCACGACGGCGTGCAGGCCGGTGAGGGCCGTTTCCATCACCTGCAGCGCCCGGGCCGGGGTGTTGTTCTCCCGGCTCAGATGGGCCAGCACGAAGCGGCACGTGCCCTGCTCCGCCAGACGGTGGGCAAAGGCGGCGGCATCATCGTTGGACAGATGGCCCAGACGGCCGGCGATGCGCTGCTTGAGGTAGTAGGGATACGGGCCGGACATGAGCCAGTCCGCGTCGTGGTTGCTCTCCAGCACCAGCAGTCTTACGCCCCGCAGGGCGGCCTCCGCTTCGGAGGTGACGCAGCCGGTGTCGGTAAGGACGCCCACGGACGCGCCGAGACAGTCGAAGCGGTAATCCACGCCGCCGGCGGCGTCGTGGCTGGTGGGGAACACGGTGATGTCCACATCCCCCAGGGAGAATACGTACTGGCGGGGGATGGGGTGCAGCACGTCCCGCAGAGCGGGACAGCGGAGGGCCAGCGCGGCGGCGGTGCCGTCGCTGGCGTAGAGGGGCAGGCGGTACTGCTTGGTCAGGGTGGCCAGCCCGGCGGTATGGTCGGTGTGCTCATGGGTAAGCAGCACGGCAGTCACGTCCTGGGGCGACAGGCCCAGCTCCCGCAGAGACGCGGTGATGCGGCGGGCGGAGATGCCGGCGTCCACCAGCAGGTGGACGCCGCCGCCGGACAGCAGCAGGCAGTTGCCCTCAGAGCCGCTGGCAAGTGTATGTACAGTCAACAACGGTAAATGTCCTCTCTTTACGAAAAGCATCCGCTGCAAGAGGCTGCGGCCTCTCGCAGCGGACGCTGGATGGCGGTATGTGTCAGACGGCGTGGGTCTCCACGTCGCTCTCGTCGGGCGCTTCCACCAGGGAGATGTCCGCGCCTACGGCCCGGAGCTTGCCCACCAGGTCCTCATAGCCCCGCTCGATATACTGAATATGGCTCAGCTCCGTCTTGCCCTGGGCAGCCAATCCGGCGATGACCAGCGCCGCGCCGGCCCGCAGGTCGCAGGCCTGGATGGGCGCGCCCACCAGCTGGTGTACGCCCTCCACCACGGCCACCTTGCCGTCCACCTGGATATGGGCGCCCAGACGCTTCAGCTCGTCCACATACTTGAAGCGGTTCGCGCCGTAGACGCCCTCCGTCACAAGGCTTGTGCCCTCGGCCAAAGCCAGGACGGCGGTGATCTGAGGCTGCATATCCGTGGGGAAGCCGGGATAGGGCAGAGTCTTGACGTTGGCCTTCAGCAGAGGGCCGGTGCGGCGGACCAGGAGGGTGTCGTCCTCCTCCTCCACCGTGACGCCCATCTCCATCAGCTTGGCGCTGATGCAGTCCATGTGCTTGGGAATGACGTTCTTCAGCAGCAGCTCGCCGCCGGTGGCCGCCACAGCGGCCATATACGTGCCGGCCTCGATCTGATCGGGAATGATGCAGTAGCTGCCGCCGGTAAGGCGCTCCACGCCCCGGATCTTGATGGAGTCCGTGCCCGCGCCCTTGATGTCCGCGCCCATGGAGTTGAGGAAGTTGGCCAGGTCCACGATGTGGGGCTCCTTGGCGGCGTTTTCGATGGTGGTGACGCCGTCGGCCAGGGCGGCTGCCATCATGATGTTCATGGTCGCGCCCACGGACACCACGTCCAAATAGACCGGCGCACCGGTGAGGCGGCCGTTTTTGGCGGCGGTGTGGATGAAGCCGCCCTCCACGGACACCTCAGCGCCCATGGTGGTAAAGCCCTTGATGTGCTGGTCGATGGGACGGACGCCGAAGTTGCAGCCGCCGGGCATGGCCACGGTGGCCTGACCGAAGCGGCCCAGCAGCGCGCCCAGCAGGTAGTAGCTGGCGCGGATACGGCGGGCCAGATCATAGGACGGGCGGGTGCTGTGGATGGCGTGGCAGTCGATCTCGATGGCGTGGCGGTTCAGCACGCGCACCTTGGCGCCCAGCTCCTCCAAAATGGAGAAGAACAGCGTAACGTCGCTGATCTGGGGGATGTTTTCGATGCGGCAGACACCGTCTACCAGCAGTGCGGCGGGGATGATGGCTACGGCGGCGTTCTTCGCGCCGCTGACGGTCACCTCGCCGAAAAGGCGGCGTCCGCCGCGGATCATGTATTTAGTCAAGGCAGTTCCCTCTTTTCAAGTCATCGGTGCTGGTGCGCTCTGCTTATAGCTTGCCCGATAGGGCTGCGGTTCATACGGCGCAATCCGAGCAGTAACAGTATACCATAATTTTTGTTAAAAGCAAGAAATTGCCGTAAAGTTTTTATAGCATGGGCGATTTGTCCGAAAAAATTCGAGATGCAGCGCAAAAACACTGCATCTCGTCATCCCCGTCAGCCCAGCCAGCGGTAATGGCCGGTGACGGGCCGCTTATAGATGTCGGGCCGCTCCACCGCTTCGTCTATCGGGTTGCCGTGGTGGAGGATGAAGGGGATGCCCTTTCTGTCCCGCTTGTCGGAGCAGACGGCGATATGCTCACAGTCACCGAACACCACGATGTCCCCGGCCTGCCACTGGGACGGGTCGTCAAAGCTGTTGGTCAACACCTGGGCATGGCGGCGGAAGAAGGCGTCCAGGTTCACCACGCGGCGGAAGTCGATGTTGGGGTCTGGGTCGGCGTAGGGATACGCCTCGGAGCAAGCGGCGATGTCCGCGTCCACCAGTTCCTTCAGCTGATAGCCAGCAGCGCGGAAGCCCTGCCAAACCACGTCGGTACAGACACCCAGTCCGTCGTCGGGATAGCCGCCGGCGTAGTATTTGCTGGCGTAGTGGGGCTTGGTGTCAAAATAGGCGCGGATGCCGGCCACCATGTCGGCGTAATCCTCCACCCCGTCGCCGTCACCGTCGTTGGGACTGGTGACAACAGGGATGCCCAGCTGCTGGGCGGTGTAATAGGGACGCGGGCCGAAGCGCCACCACAGCAATCCGGCGACCGCAGCCGCCAGCAGCAACACCAGCAGGCCTTTCCGGCGGGACGATTTGGCCCTGCGGCGGCGGGATCGGGCACGGCGGTACGGGCGGTCCGAACGCCCGCTATCCGACGAGGCAGGCAGATCATAGGTATAGTACTGTGTGTCCATCGCTCTTTCCCCGTTTACATAATGTATGTGTATTGTGTCGAAAAAATATGAACGTGCTATGAACACGCACTTAAGGTTTTTTGAAGCAGAATTTTTCGGAGGGATTGCACGTTTGTGTGCAACGGGCGGCACATGGGAACACAGGGATGTGGGAAACACATAAAATGGAGTGCCGGACCTGGCACGGAGAGGAGTACGAGAGATGAAAACAGAAAATACGATGGCCATGGTGCTGGCGGCGGCAGTAGGGGCGCTGTGCAGCTACTGCGCGCAGCTGGTGGTGCCGCTGGCGGTGCTGGTGGCGGTGATGCTGGCGGACTATATCACCGGCATGGCCAAGGCGTGGAGCGCGGGAGAGCTTTGTTCCCGCACCGGGGTGAAGGGCATCGTAAAAAAGGTGGGCTATCTGATGGTGGTGGGCGCGGCAGGCGCGGCGGACTGGCTCATCCGCTACGGTCTGGCCCAGGCGGGGATCGAGGTGCAGTTCAGCTTTCTCATCGCCGCCATGGTCATTATCTGGCTCATCGTCAACGAGCTGATCTCCATTCTGGAGAACGTGGCGGCCATGGGCGGGCCTGTGCCATCGTTTCTGTCCAAGCTGCTGGCGCGGCTGAAAAATGTGGTGGAGAAGAAAGCGGAGGATGAGCAGCATGGAGATACTTGAGCAGACGTATGACTGGGCTATGCCGCTGGCGCGGCGCAGCGCCACGCGGCGCATTATCCTGCACCACGCGGCGGCGGTGACGTGTACGGCCCAGCAGATACACCAGTGGCATCTGGCCAACGGCTGGGCGGGCATCGGATACCACTTTTTCGTTCGGAAGGATGGGCGCGTCTATCGGGGCAGGCCGGAGGACACCGTGGGCGCACACGCGGGAAACAACAACTACGACAGCATCGGTATCTGCTTTGAGGGCAGCTTCGACAGGGAGCAGATGAATGAGGTACAAATGAAGGCAGGCGCGGAGCTGGTGGCCTACCTGAAGCAGAAGTACGGCATCACCACCGTACAGCGGCATAAGGAGGTAAACGCCACCGGCTGCCCCGGCGGGAGCTTCCCCTTTGAGGCCATCGCTTACGGCGGCGGCGCGGCGGCATCTGCCCCGGCGCAGACGGTGCGGACGGCCAACGACACGGCGGTGACGCTGCCGCTGCTGGCTAAAAACAGCGGCGGCAATGCGGTGCGGGCGGTGCAGGCGCTGCTCAACGGTCTGGGCTACAACGCCGGGACGGCAGACGGCCTGTTCGGCGGCAACACCGCCGGGGCGGTGAAGCGCTTTCAGGCGGCCAGCGGCATTGCGGCAGACGGCATCGTAGGACGGGACACCTGGCACAAGCTGCTGGGTATTTGACGGTGAAAAGTGACAACGTTCCGTATAATTCGGCAAGAAGATTGCAGATCGTATTCAAAAAGGAGGGTCACCGGGAAACCGGAGGCCCTCCTTTTTTTGCTCACACCACCGCGTCTACGGGGATGCGCTGGCGGTCTACCTGCACCCAGTGGACGCGGACGCTGCCGCCGGACTGCTGGGTGGCGCAGAACGATACGCCGGCCATCTGACCCTCCACCGGCACGCCGGCGCTGAACAGCGCCGCGAAGCGGCGGATGTAGCCCAGCAGGTCGCGGATGGTGCGGGTGGGCAGGTCGGGAGAGAGATAATCGAAGAACTTATACATAGCATAGCCTCCTATTATTTAATAATGTGTGTTTCTGTCGTTCACTGTAATCAGTGTACCAAGAGTTGTGTCCCGAAAAACGGACAATTCTCCGTCGGGGTTGTGCTTTTTGCGGGCTTGTGATACAATAGCCGCAAGAATCAGACTGACACAGGAGGTGGGAGCATGACAGAGCAGACCACGCCCCAATTAGCACCCCGGGAGCGCTGCACCGGCTGCGCCGCGTGCTGCAACGGCTGCCCCAAGGGGGCGATCCGCATGGAGGCCGACCGGGAGGGTTTCCTGTACCCCCAGGTGACGGACGGCTGTGTACAGTGCGGACACTGCACACACATCTGTCCCGTTCTGAAGCAGCGCGAGCCGCGGACCGAGCCGGCGTGCTTTGCCGTATGGAGCGGGGACGGCCAGCTGCGATGCCAGTCCACCGGCGGCGGCGCGTTCGGCGAGTTGGCCAGGTACGTGCTGGAGGGCGGCGGCGTGGTGTTCGGCGCGGCGCTGGACGAGTCGCTGCGGGTGACGCACATCGCCGTGAAGAACCTGCACGACCTGCCCCGCTTGCAGGGGGCGAAGCCGATACAGAGCGACATGGGCGAGTCGTACCAGCAGGTGCGGCTGTACCTGGATCAGGGGCGGCAGGTGCTGTTTTCCGGCACGCCCTGTCAAGTGGACGGCCTTTACCGCTATTTAGGAGAGCACCCGGAGCGGCTTTTGACCTGTGATGTGGTGTGCGGCGGCGTGTGCAGTCCCGGCGTGTGGGAGAAGCTGGTGCGCTCCATGGCCTACGTGAAGCAGTCCAGGCCGCTGCGCGTCACGTTCAGCGGCAAGCTGCCCGGCGACAGCCAGCGGCGTTTCCGGGTGGAATTCGAGGGCGGCGGCCGCTACGACGCGCCGCTGACCAAGTCGGAGATGGGCCGGGGCATCGCAAGGGGGCTGTTCCTGCGGCCCGCCTGCCACACCTGTCCCTATACGTCCACAGACCGGCCCGGAGACCTGACGCTGGGCGTGCTGAAGGGCGAAAGCCTTTCCCAGGAGGAGCGGCGGCTGGGCATGTCGCTGCTGCTGATCAACACCGCCAAGGGCGCACAGGTGTTCGACACGCTGCCGCTGCAGCGGAAGCGGTGTGAGCTGAAGGAGGCTGTGGCTGCTGACCCGGCGCTGCGGACGCCCGCGGCGGTATCGCCGGATCGGGCGCGGTTTTTCGAGGCGCTGGAGCGCGAGCCGTTCCGGCAGGTATGCGGGCGGTTCTTGTCCATGCTGCAGCCCCGGGAGAAGCCTGCGGTCAGGCCGCTGAAGGAGCTGCTGCGTCTGCCCTGGGGCAAAAAGGAGAAGAAATGACGAAAACACTGCTGCACACCTGCTGTGCGCCCTGCTCCGTGGCCTGCATCCAGATGCTGCGGGAGGAGGGCATTGAGCCGGTGTCCTACTGGTACAACCCCAACATCCACCCCTATCAGGAGTACAAGGCACGGCGGGACACGCTGATGGCCTACGCGCCGTCGGTGGGCGTGGAGCTGATCGTGCAGGAGGATTACGGCCTGCGGCAGTTCTGCCGCGCTGTGGCGGAGGACATAGACCACCGCTGCGGCAAGTGCTACGGGATGCGGCTGGAGCAGACGGCACGCTATGCAGCGGAGCACGGCTTCGACAGCTTTTCCAGCACGCTGTTCGTCAGTCCCTACCAGAACCACGAGCTGCTGCGGCAGGTGGCGGAGGAGATGGCGGCGCGGTACGGCGTTGCCTTCCTGTACCGGGATTTCCGCCCCGGCTTCCGCCAGGGGCAGCAGGAGGCCCGGGAGCTGGGGCTGTATATGCAGAAATATTGCGGGTGCGTGTTCAGCGAGGAGGAGCGCTACGGCAAGCAGCTGGCGCGGGATATGGCCCAGCCGGAAAAGCATCTGTGAGGCAGAAAATACACAAACGACAGGAGGTCATGTGATGAGATCATTGTTCAAGGGCGGCTCGGTGGTAACGGGCCGGGGTGCGCGCCGCGCCGACATACTGGTGGAGAGCGAGAAGATCATCGCGGTGGGCCGGGATCTCTCTCCCATCGGCGCAAAGATATTAGATGTGTCCGGGATGCTGCTGTTCCCGGGGTTCATCGACGCCCACACGCATTTTGATCTGGATGTATGCAATACCACCACGGCGGACGATTTCGCCAGCGGTTCGCGGGCGGCGCTGCGGGGCGGCACCACCACCATCATCGACTTCGCCTGCCCCAACAAGGGGGAGACGCTCCACGATGGGCTGCGGCTGTGGCACGAGAAGGCGGACGGCAAGTGCGCCTGCGACTACGGCTTCCACATGACCATCGACGACTGGAACGACACCATTGAGAGCGAGATCGACGATATGTACGCCGAGGGTATCTCGTCCTTCAAGATGTATATGACGTACCCGGCCATGATGCTCGGCGACGAGCTGATGTATAAGGCGCTGAAGAAGCTGAAGGAAAAGGGCGGCATCTGCGGCGTACACTGCGAGAACGCCGGGGTCATCGACGCCCTTATTGCCGAGAAAAAGGAGAAGGGCGAGAACGGCGTATACTGCCACCCGGAGACACGGCCCGACTTTTTGGAGGCCGAGGCCGTCAGCCGCCTGCTGCGTATCGCCGAGGCGGTGGACATCCCGGTGGTCATCGTACACACCACCAACATACAGGCTCTGGACGAGGTGGCCAACGCCCGGTGGCGGGGACAGAAGGTATTCGTGGAGACCTGCCCCCAGTATCTGGTGCTGGACGACAGCGTGTATTACAACGAGGACTGGCTGCAGGCGGCCAAGTACGTCTGCTCACCCCCCATCCGCACAGCGGAGGACAGGGACGCACTGTGGCGGGCCATCCGCCGGGGCGAGGTGCAGACCGTGTCCACCGACCACTGCAGCTTTACCACGGCGCAGAAGCTGGCAGGGCGTGACAATTTCACCGCCATCCCCGGCGGCATCCCCGGTGTGGAGACACGGGGCGAGCTGGTCTACACCTTCGGCGTGGCCCAGCGCAGGATCAGCCTGGGGGATATGTGCCGGGTGCTGGCGGAGAACCCCGCCAAGCTGTACGGTCTCTATCCCCGCAAGGGCGTGCTTGCCCCCGGGTCTGACGCGGACATCGTGGTATACGATCCCAACGCCGACCACGTCATCCGGGCGGAGGATATGGTGGGCGCGGCGGACTACAACCCCTATGAGGGCGTGGTGACCAAGGGCTCGATCCGGCAGGTATGGCTGCGGGGCAAGCCCGCCGTCTCCCTCGGCGAGGTGCTGGCCGGGCCGGAGGGCAAATACCTGGTGCGCGGCAAGTGCCAGCTGTAAGGTGGGAGGACACGGACCATGCTGGACAAGACATTGGGCTATATCCTCTGCTGCCAGTCCCCGGGACTGTTCGTGCTGGCGCTGCTGCTGTTGGTGGAATTCTTAGGCAGCCGCAGACACAAGGTGCGGGCCTTCTTCCGGCTGCTGGGGTGCATCCTGTGCGCCGCCGGCGGCGTGGCGCTGTACTTCCTGGGGATCTATAAGGAATACTTCACCATCCGGGACTTCTTTCACATCCGGCCCGCCGGCTGGGTGGGACTGGTCATCGCGGCGGTGATCGTGGTGCTGACGGCGGTGCGGGCGTTCTTTGCCGCCGCCGACGCGCGGCGGGAGCAGAAGGCCGCCGCCCGGGCAGAGAACCAGCGCATCGCCCAGGAGAAGGAGGAGGCCGCCAGGGCCGCGGCGGAGACCGCTGACGCAGAGGCATCCGCTGCGGAGGAGCTCGCACCGGTGCAGGACGCCGCACCGGAGACGGCGCGGCCTGTGGACGCGCCTGAGGAGACAAAGGCGGAGGAGACTCCCGTATAACATGTGAAAGCGCGGCGTACAGCGCCGCGCTTTTTCTGCTCTGTTTCCCTCAAATACCGCTTTTCCGCTTGCTTTTTTGCCGCAACGCGATACAATATGCGTACCGAAGTCCTTTTTCGGCAAGCACCACAGAAACGGAGGAACGTATCATGACATATCAGGAGATTTTGGCCAACGCCCGCACCTGCATGGGCCCGTACTGCAAGTCCTGTCCCGTGTGCAACGGCGTAGCCTGCAAGAACACCGTGCCCGGCCCGGGCGCGAAGGGGCTGGGCACAGGCTTTATCCGCAACTATCAGAAATGGCAGGAGCTGTGCGTCAATATGGACACGATCTGCGAGAACGTGCCCGTGGACACCAGCTACGACTTTTTCGGCAAGCAGGTGGCGCTGCCTGTGTTCGCCGCGCCGGTAGGGGCGATGCAGCTCCACTACGGCGATAAATACGATGATCTGACCTACAACGACATTCTGGTGACGGCCTGCGCCCAGGCCGGTATCGCCGCCTTTACCGGCGACGGCACGAACCCCGCCGTCATTGAGGCGGCGGCGGAGGCGCTGAAGAAGAACCACGGCTGCGGCGTGCCCACGGTGAAGCCCTGGAACATGGAGCTGATCCGGGAGAAGCTGGCGCTGGTGAAGGCCGCCGACCCCATCGCCGTCGCTATGGACATCGACGCGGCGGGCCTGCCCTTCCTGAAGAACCTGACGCCTCCCGCCGGCAGCAAGACGGTGGCGGAGCTGCGGGAGGTGTCCCAGGCGGCGGGCAAGCCCTTTATCCTCAAGGGCATCATGACCGTCAGCGGCGCGAAGAAGGCGCTGGAGGCCGGCGCAAGCGGCATCGTGGTCAGCAACCACGGCGGGCGGGTGCTGGATCAGTGCCCCGCCACGGCGGAGGTGCTGCCCGCCATCGCCGACGCGGTGGGCGGCAGAATGACCATTCTGGTGGACGGCGGTATCCGCACCGGTATGGACGTGTTCAAGGCGCTGGCCCTGGGCGCGGATGCGGTGCTCATCGGGCGGCCCTTCGTGAACATGGTCTACGGCGGCGGCGCGGAGGGCGTGCAGGTCTATGTGGACAAGCTGCGCTCCGAGCTGGCGGACACCATGGCCATGTGCGGCGCCCACAGGCTCAGTGACATCACGCGCTCCATGATCTTCGGATATTGAGCCGTTTCTGCCTCATACTAAAATAAAACGGAGGAGCTACCCATGAGAGACGTGAAAGACACCTGCCGCATCGCCGTGGTGCAGGCCACCCCTGTCATGTTCGACAAGGACGGCTGTCTGGAGAAGGCGCTGCGCCTGATCGACGAGAGCGCCGACCACGGCGCGGAGCTGGTGGTGTTCCCGGAGCTGTTCATCCCCGGCTATCCCTACGGCATGACCTTCGGCTTCACGGTGGGCAGCCGCAAAGCCCCGGGCCGGGAGGACTGGAAGCACTACTACGACAACTCCCTGCTCTCCGACGGGCCGGAGATGCAGCAGCTCATCGCCAAGGCCGCGGAGCGGAACGTCTATCTGAGCATGGGCTATTCGGAGCGGGACAGCGTCACCGGCACGCTGTATAACGCCAACATGATGATCGCGCCGGACGGCAGGGCCATGAACCACCGGAAGCTGAAGCCCACCGGCAGCGAGCGGGTGGTGTGGGGCGACGCGGAGCGGGATTATTTCCCCGTGATGGACACGCCCTGGGGGCCGATGGCCAACCTGATCTGCTGGGAGAGCTATATGCCCCTGGCACGGGTGGCGCTGTATCAGAAGGGCATCAGCCTGTATATCTCCCCCAACACCAACGACAACCCGGAGTGGCAGAACACCATCCGGCACATCGCCATCGAGGGACACTGCTACTTCGTCAACGCCGATCTGATCTTCCGCCGCAGCGATTACCCCGCCACCGCCAGCGGTCAGGCGGAGATCGCTGCGCTGCCGGACATCGCCTGCCGGGGCGGCAGCTGCGTCATCGACCCCTTCGGCCACGATGTTTCCGACACCGTGTGGGACGAGGAGGCCATCATCTACGCCGACCTGGATATGCAGAAAGTCCCCGCCAGCCGCATGGAGCTGGACTGCGTGGGCCACTACGCCCGGCCCGACGTGCTGGAGCTGCACGTACACGAGAAATAAGCGGAAAGGAGCACCGTCATGCGCGTTATCGACCTGACCCACACCATCACCGCCTCCATGCCGGTCTACCCCGGCACACAGCCGCCGGTGCTGGCCGCCGCCAACACCTACGAAAAGGACGGCTTCAAGGAGACGCTGGTGACTATGTTCTCCCACACCGGCACACACGTTGACCCGCCGGCCCACCTGTTCCCGGGCCGCACCACGCTGGACGCTTTCCCCGTCGGGCAGTTCATCGGCAAAGCGCTGGTCATCGACTGCCGGATGCTGGACGAGGGGCAGCCCATCACCATGGCACAGCTCACGCCCTACGGCGAGCTGGTGGCGCAGGCGGATTTCCTGCTGTTCAACACGGGCTGGGACAAGCGCTGGGGCAGCGACCGCTACTTCGGCGACTATCCCTGTCTGGATGACGAGGTGATGGCGCTGATCCTGCGTGGAGACTACAAGGGCATCGGCTTCGATGTCATCGGCCTTGACCCCATCGCCGACGAGAACCTGACCCGGCACAAGAGGCTGTTCCGGGAGAAGGATATTCTGAACATCGAGAACCTGGCCAACCTGGAGCAGTGCGGCAGCGGTCTGTTTTGGTTCGGCTGCTTCCCGCTGAAGCTGGCGGACTGCGACGGCGCACCCGTCCGGGCCATGGCGTGGTTCAAGGCATAAAATGACAGCAAGAGAGCCGCCCTTCCGGGCGGCTCTCTTGCTGTCAGGCTGTCGAAAAAGCCTTTGGCTTTTTCAACAGCCTGAATAATGTCGTTATTTTTGTGCCGCCTTGCGGCACGAAAATAGTCGCTTCGCTCCACGCACGCCTTGCAAGGCAAGGCT
>ENA-UEOI01001422-UEOI01001422.1-human-gut-metagenome-genome-assembly--contig:-NODE-1422-length-20629-cov-93.867361_pt1 | contig 20629 bp, 14 predicted proteins | sample MGYA00242883_ERZ507882 | MGnify/ENA primary metagenome ERZ507882 (study PRJEB26167, sample SAMN06115502) | human gut metagenome | host: Homo sapiens | place: China:Chongqing | collected 2015-07-29...
AATGGCATATAAAGTGATTATACTCTATCGACTTTATATGCCATCTTACTTTTTAGGGACATTTACTGAATATCCCTATTATATCGTCAAGAAAATAAAAAAAGTCCGGAAACCTCATCTTCTGCATGTTGTCAGAAAATAGATTTCCGGACTTTCTATTGTCAATTGTTTTGTTTTCGAATCATAATAAATCCGCCGGTCATCGGCAGCGGGTTACTTCGTGTGAGCGTTTTCACTCAACATGACGTACCCCCAGATCATAGGATCTGCATTTGCAATCTTCTTGAAAATCTTTGTTACCTTTTTCATAACTGTTATCCTTTCATTTGCTTTTTGTTAGTACCTATTGTATATTAATCTCTAGTTTAGTTATTGTTTCTCGAGGTGCTCTTCGCAGAGGACCTTTCAAATCTTTGTTACCTATTGTTGTTATCCTTAATCTTTTTATCCTTTCCTCCAGAACCCTTTCAGGTTCCTTCGTTCGTTTTATTACACTGCAAATGTAATGCCTTTTTTTGAAAAACATGTTTTATAGCATATAATTTTATTTTTTTTCCTCTTTTTATTGACATAAATCAATGTATGAGGATAAGCTGACAATAGGCCTTGTCCCCTTGTCAGTAGTATCTGACAATTTGTCTTCTCTGGCATAAAAATAAGGGCTGCCACAGTGTCATGTGACAGCCCTTATAAATAAATATTCCTCGGCTAAAAACTTAACGCTTCAATGCGGCAATGCTTTCTTTCAATGCTGCAATCTTCGTTTCAGCATCAGCCTGTTTCTTGCGTTCCATTTCAATGACATTGGCCGGAGCCTTGCTGACAAACTTTTCGTTGCTCAGCTTTTTCATTACGCTTTGCAAGAATCCTTCCTGATATTTCAGGTCAGCTTCCAGTTTCTTCAGCTCTTCTTCTACGTTAATCAGGTTACCCAATGGTACGGCATATTCTGTAGTACCCACCATGAAGGCAGCAGCTCCTTCTGACTTGGTTTCTACCTGCTTGATTTCTGACAAGTTGCAGAGTTTGGCAATTACAGAATCAAAGCCGGCTACCGGATTTTCTCCAGTTACTTCAAGTGCCAACGCTTCTTTCTGTGCGATGTTCTTCTGCAGGCGGATGGTACGGATGCCACTGATTACTTCTTTCACAGCTTCAAACTGTGCAATCAGTGCTTCGTTGTAAGGCATGTCTTTTACGAGCGTCTGGGTCATGATGCTTTCGCCCGGCTGACGGTCGTAAATGTGCTGCCACAACTCTTCTGTGATGAACGGCATGAACGGATGGAGCAGTTTCAGCAAGGTTTCAAAGAATGCTAATGTCTTTTCATAGGTTACCTTGTCGATAGGCTGTCCGTATGCAGGTTTCACCATTTCCAGATACCAGCTTGAGAATTCGTCCCAGAACAACTTATATACAGCCATCAATGCTTCGCTCAGACGATATTTGCCGAAGAGGTCGTTTACTTCTTCTGCGGTCTTAGCCAGCATGGAGTCAAACCATTCAGTGGCCAGTTTGGCATATTCCGGCTGTTCGATGTCGGCTACCTGCCAGCCTTTTACCAGACGGAAGGCATTCCATATCTTGTTGTTGAAGTTACGTCCTTGTTCGCAAAGTGCTTCATCGAAGAGAATATCGTTTCCGGCAGGAGCAGCCAGCATCATACCCATACGCACTCCGTCGGCACCGAACTGTTCAATCAGTTCCAGCGGGTCGGGTGAGTTACCGAGTGATTTTGACATCTTACGGCCAATCTTGTCGCGTACAATACCGGTGAAGTATACGTTGCGGAACGGCATGTCGCCCATGTATTCGTAGCCAGCCATAATCATACGTGCTACCCAGAAGAAAATGATGTCCGGTCCGGTTACCAGGTCGGCAGTCGGGTAGTAGTACTTGATTTCTTCGTTGCCCGGGTTATTGATACCGTCGAACAATGAAATCGGCCACAACCATGAAGAGAACCAGGTGTCGAGGCAGTCATCTTCCTGACGCAAGTCTTCCATCTTCAGGTTTGCATCTCCGGTTTTTTCCTTTGCCAGTTCCAATGCCTGTTCCGGAGTCTCAGCTACTACAAAACCACCTTTCGGCAAGTAGTAAGCCGGAATACGGTGTCCCCACCACAGCTGACGGCTGATACACCAGTCTTTGATGTTTTCCAGCCAGTTGCGGTATGTATTTTTATATTTGGCAGGGTAGAACTTCAATTCGTCGTTCATTACCGGCGGCAATGCCATATCAGCAAAATGCTGCATCTTGAGGAACCACTGCATAGACAGTTTCGGTTCGATGGCTACGTTGGTACGTTCAGAGAAACCTACCTTATTTGTATAAGCTTCTACCTTTTCCAGCAATCCTGCTGCATCCAGGTCTTTTTCAATCTGCGCACGTACGTCGAAACGGTCCATACCTACATACAATCCGGCAGCTTCACTCAGTGTACCGTTGTCATTGAAAATATCAATAGAAGGAAGGTTGTATTTTTCTCCCAGCATGTAGTCGTTCACGTCGTGTGCCGGAGTAACTTTCAAACAACCTGTACCGAATTCAATGTCTACATAGCTGTCTTCAATAACCGGAATCACACGTCCTACCAGCGGAACAATAACTTTCTTATCTTTCAGCCACTGGTTCTTCGGGTCTGCCGGGTTGATACACATCGCTGTATCACCCATGATGGTTTCCGGACGAGTAGTAGCTACTACGGCATAACGGCGGCCCTGTGCGTCGCGGTGTACGATTTCACTTTCAGCTCCTGTTTCACCGCTCATGTCGTCATCAGCTACGTAATAACGCAGGTAATACAGTTTGCTATGCTCTTCTTTGTAGATTACTTCTTCATCAGACAGGGCAGTCAATGCTTTCGGGTCCCAGTTTACCATACGTACGCCACGGTAAATCAGTCCCTTGTTATAAAGGTCTACGAATACCTTGATTACGCTCTTGCTACGGGTTTCGTCCATGGTGAAAGCCGTACGGTCCCAGTCGCATGATGCGCCCAGTTTGCGGAGCTGCTTCAGAATGATGCCTCCGTGTTCTTCTGTCCACGCCCATGCATGTTTCAAGAACTCTTCACGCGTAAGGTCTGTTTTCTTGATGCCTTGTTGAGCCAGACGGTTTACTACCTTTGCTTCAGTAGCGATGGATGCATGGTCTGTACCCGGTACCCAGCACGCATTCTTTCCCATCATGCGGGCACGTCTTACAAGAATATCCTGGATGGTATTGTTCAGCATGTGTCCCATGTGGAGCACTCCCGTCACGTTAGGGGGAGGAATGACGACGGTGTAAGGTTCACGTCCGTCGGGTTTAGAACTGAAAAGTTTGTAGTCCAGCCAATACTGGTACCATTTTCCCTCCACGTCAGCGGGATTGTACTTACTTGCTAATTCCATGGTTATAATATCTTTATTATTATGTTTATCGTATAATCGGCTGCAAAAATAATAAAACTACTTGGATTTTAGGGGGCTTTGCCCGAAAACTTCATTTGTTCTGGCCCGATAGTGTAAGTACAGGCATTTTTTCTTTACCTTTGCGTCAATAAATTATCAAATTAAGCGCGTATGAAAAAGATAGCTTTACCTACAAGAAACGGTCTGATAGACGACCATTTCGGTCATTGTGAGTTTTACACCATTTTTACGGTGGATGAAGAAAACCGCATTTCACGCACACAAGTGCTTCCTTCTCCGCAAGGGTGTGGATGCAAGTCGGACATCGCTTCCAAATTACAGGCCGACGGAGTGACCGTGATGCTGGCTGGCAATATGGGGGCTGGTGCACTGGCCAAACTTTCAGCTTGTGGCATAGAAGTAATCAGAGGATGCCATGGTTCAGTGATGGAAGTGGCTGAGGCCTATCTGGCTGGAAAGATACAGGATTCCGGTGTAGGATGTGACCATCATCATGAGGGCGGAGAACATCAATGCTCTAACCATTAAAGAGTATTTCCTTTATATATAAAGGGAAATGAAGCACGGTGTTTTATGTTTTCCTTACGCAAACCGTACGTTTCTCGTGGCGGAGCTATACGTTTCCCGTCCGGAAAACATAAGGTTTTGCGCAGGGAAACATAGAAAGTGTTTAGTGACTTTAAAAACATTTTATGGGCGTATAAAAGATGAAAATACTGTGTTGAAGAAAGCGGGTAACGTGCATTCTTTCTTGTAAAATCTTTATATTTGCAAGAGATTATCAACTGCTTCTTTATGAATAAAATAATGAAAATATGTCTTGCAATCTGTCTGTGGGGAATGATTTTGCAAGGCAGTGCACAAACGCAGATTGCATTTATTTCAGATGCACATATTCAGGATGTGGACGGCCATGCCGAACGGGTGCGTTCTATGGAGGCACAGGTACAGTCCACCCGCTTGTTCAATGAAAATTATTACGCGCTTTTAGCGGCTCTTGACGATGTAGCCAGCAGAGATATACGCTGGGTAGTGTTGCCGGGCGATTTGACGGATGACGGACAATTTTTCAATCAGCAAAAAATAAAGGAACTGCTGAATTCGTATGCCACAGGGAAGGGAATGCGTTTTTTTGTGACTACGGGTAATCACGACCCAGCTCTTCCGTTAGGACATGCGAAAAAGAATGCACACTTTTTAGCTGCCGATGGAAGCCGTGTGACACGTGAGGATTCGTGTGCCGGTTATGTGTCGCAGATGGAATGCTATGCCGATTTCGGTTTTTTTCCTCGGAAGGACGACCGCTATTGGGAAAGTCCTTTTACTTCTTATACGTATGACAAGTATTCTTACGAGGATGCTTGCCGTGAAAGTGTATTGGGCAAGCGGACCTACACATTGTGCGATTCACTGACGGCTACGGATGCCAGCTACTTGGTAGAACCGGTAGACGGACTCTGGCTGCTGGCTATTGACGGGGGAGTTTATCTTCCAAAAGAAATGAAGGAGGGAAAGTGGACCTATCAAGGTTCCAGTGCCGGATATAATCTTGTGCTGAAACACAAACCCTTCTTGTTGCCTTGGGTGCGGAAGGTAGTAGAAGAAGCACGGAAACGCCATAAGACGTTGGTGGCATTTTCACATTATCCGTTGGTCGATTTCAATGACGGAGTGTCGGAATCTGTACGGCGGATGTGGGGGGACCGCCGCTTCGATTTGCACCGTGTGCCGGAAGCCGAAGTGAGTGAGGCTTTTCTGCAAGCCGGACTTCGTTTGCATTTTGCTGGACACATGCACGTGAATGATACTGGTATCTGGGAAGGAAAAGACGGAAAACACCTATATAATATGCAGGTTCCTTCAATTGCAACCTATGTGCCGGCCTATAAGATTCTGACCATTGAAAGCGATGAAGTATTTCGGGTGGAAACGGTGACGCTGGACACGGTGCCAGGATTCGATAGCTTGTTTCCTTTGTATCGGGCGGAATACCAGTCGGATAGTTTGAGAGGACATTCACCTGTATGGAATAAGGAAATTCTTTCCGCCCGAACGTATGGAGAATTCTGTGATTATCAGTTTCGTGATTTAGTTCGCTTGCGATTCATACCGCGCGACCTTCCGGAATCCTGGCGGGCCTGCCTGGATTTCACCGGTGCCCGGATGCTGGAAGCCGTGTCGGGAGAAGATAAGTCGGATGATGCTGACTGGACTGACTGGTGTATGAAAGATTTGGTTCTGGATTTATATCGTCTGCGTTATGCAGAGCGCCTGGCGTTGAAAGATATTCCGGAAACTCGTTTGGCGGCTTATCGTTATCTGTTTGACCGTGCGCGTATTTCTCCACTTCGTTCGGGTGAAGTGGAGATTGTGAACGGGCTGGGTACGCTTTTCCTTGCTTTTCAGAATGGAGAACCTTGTCAGAATTTTGTGATTGACCTGGAAAAAGATACAATCACAGGCAATTAATGCCTGAATGTACTATTTCCCTCTTAGTTTGCATTATTTTCCTCTTTAGGCTGGGCGTTTCTCCTTACTTTTGCCTAAAATGAGAATTAAATGTTTGCTTAAACTTTTGTTGAAACTATATTACTTATGTGGAACACAAAATCAATATGCTTGTTTCTACTGGGGTTCATTGGAGTAGGAACAGTGGAAGGACAAACTTCCGTAGATTCTTATGAGTATTCTTCTTATGTCGATCCTCGTATCGGTTCCGAGGGACTGGGGCGTGTATTTATCGGACCGTCGTGTCCGTATGGCATGGTAAAGCCTTCGCCCGACTGTACGCCTTCGCCCAATAGCGGATGGTTACCTATGCCGGAGCGGGTAGACGGATTTGCCCAGGTACATGTCAGTGGTACGGGTGGAGGTCCCAAGTATGGTAATGTGCTGGTCACTCCATTTGGAGATGGAATGGACTGGGTCAACCATTATGATTACCGTGAGTATGAAACCATTCGTTTGGGATATTATGACACGCAGTTTAAGCAGAACGGCATTCGTACGGAAATTACTACTGCCAATCGTGCTTCCTTCTATCGTTTTACTTACCCGGAAGATTCTTTGAAATCGCTGGCAGTGGATGCGGGTTTCTTCTTGGGAGAAAATCCGGTGCCGGATGCACGCGAGGCGCAGCAGTTTGTCGGTTCTGAAATTCAGGTACTTTCCGACCATGAAGTAGCAGGTTATACACGTATTCGTGGCGGATGGAACAACGGAAAAGCCTATACGGTATATTTCTATGCGGAGACAGACCGTCCGTTCGTGCAGTCTCTTACTTGGAAAGGTAACCGTATTACGGAGGCACAGTCGCAGTATGACTCTGCAGAAAAGACAGGGGCCTTGTTGCGTTTTGCGAAGAACGATAAAGTGGTGCAGTTGAAAGTGGGCATTTCTTTTTTGAGCATGCAGAAGGCAAAATTCAATGCACATTCCGAAATTCCTCACTGGTCATTTGAAAAGGTACATCAGGATTTGTTAGGACAGTGGGAGCAATTATTTCAAAAGATAGAAATCGATCCGTCTACTCCGCTTGCAAAGAAACGCATGTTTTATACCGGACTGTATCACACCATGCTGATGCCGGTAGACCGTACGGGCGAGAATCCGCTGTGGAGTGATCCGGAACCTTATTACGATGATTTTTATGCCATTTGGGATACGTATCGCAGTTCTTCTCCGTTGATAACTTTGATTGACCCGAAACGGGAAGCTGACATTGTGCGTTCGCTGGTAAACATTTACAAACGTGACGGTTATATGCCCGATGCACGTAGCGGTAACAGTAATGGCCGTACGCAGGGTGGTTCGAATGCGGAGATTGTGATTGCCGATGCCTTTGTGAAAGGATTAAAAGGAATTGATTATGAACTGGCATTGGAAGCCATGCTGAAGGATGCTACGGTACCTCCCGGTGGAAATGAAGAGGCAGAAGGCCGGGGTGGACTGATTCCTTATCTGGAGTTAGGATACATACCTCATGATATTGACCGTGCAGGTAACCGTACGGTAGAATATTCTTATTGTGATTATGCCATTGCGTTGGTAGCTAAAGGCTTGGGTAAAGAAGACCTGTATCAGCGTTATTTGAAACAGTCGGAAAACTGGAAAAACTTGTGGCGTAGTGATTATGAGCATGAAGGGGCGAAAGGCTTTATCATGCCGCGCGACAAGGAAGGAAACTGGTTGGACTCTATTCCTTTCGGTCATTCCGCTCGCATGCTGCCGAAGTTTAAATACACACCGGTTACCTTCGAAGGACCGTGGTACACTCCCTGGTGGGGCATGTTTTTCTATGAGGCCAGCTCTTGGGAATACTCGCTGAGCATTCCGCACGATGTGCCGGGGCTGATAGAGAAATGTGGCGGGGCAGCCGATTTTGAGAAACGACTGGATATTTTCTTTGACAAAGGTTTCTTCAATGTCAATAACGAACCGTCTTTCCTGACACCTTGTCTGTATCACTGGCTGGGTAAACCCTGGCGCTCAAGCGACCGTATCCGTGAGATTATTGCAAAGAACTATAACGACGGTCCGGTAGGTTTGCCGGGTAATGATGACTCGGGTGCCATGTCTTCCTGGCTGGCTTTCCACATGATAGGTTTGTATCCGAATGCCGGACAGGATTATTACCTGATTCATACACCGTTACTGGAGTCTACGACTTTCCATTTGGAAGGAGGAAAGGAATTTAAGGTAGTGGCCAAAGGACTTTCGGATAAAAACTGTTATATCCAGGGTGTGACATTGAATGGAAAAGACTATCCATATTCTGCTTTGCGTCACAAGGATATAATGGCCGGAGGTGAGCTGGTATTGAAAATGGGAAAGAAACCCGGAAACTGGGGAAAGGAACTGGGATTGGATAAATAAGATGCGTATGAAAAAAAGATATTTACTTGGATTTTTAACGGCATGTCTGTGGGGCACGGGCATGCTGTCCGCACAGATTGCCGTATCGGATACATTGAAGTTTGTGTTCAAGTTGCATGGTCAGACCCGCCGTTATCAGGTAGTTTTCTGTCAGCAAGGAGAGAATATACAGATGAATTGGGGGATTGAACGCAACCTGCGATGGCAGTCGGGCAGTTACACCATGACACCGGAGGCCTTGAAAAACGGAAAGCAGTTGTGCTTCTTGCAGCCGGAGGACGGAAATCACCTGACGCTCTCATCTTTGGAAACGGCGTATGTGTTACCTCAGAAAGCATTGCAGCAGTTGAAAGAAAAGGGAAGCATGGAGTTTAACCGGACGGTGTATGACCGGGTAGCCGATGAATCGGAAAAGAATGCCGGACGTCCGTTATTACATGTAGTGGACCGTCATGAAGGGGGTGAGATGTGGATATGGGACAATCCGTCTTTGCCCGTGGTGTGGCGTATGAAAAACAATCCGCTGGAAATAAACTGGCAGGTGGAAGTGAAATAGGATTTGCTTTTTTGTCGTACCTTTGCAGGGTAAAACAGAAAAATAAAAATCATGCATACAAGAGAAGAAAAGATGGAAGCGTTCGGACGTCTGCTTGACGTGCTGGACGAGTTACGGGTGAAATGTCCGTGGGACCGTAAACAAACCAATGAGAGTTTGCGTCCGAACACGATTGAAGAAGTGTATGAACTCTGTGATGCCCTGATGAAGGACGACAAGAAAAATATTTGCAAGGAATTAGGCGACGTATTGCTCCACGTGGTATTCTATGCCAAGATTGGCAGTGAAACGGGCGATTTCGACATCAAGGATGTGTGCGACAAGTTGTGTGACAAACTGATTTTCCGCCATCCGCATGTATTTGGCGAAGTGAAGGCGGATACGGCAGAAAAAGTGTCTGAAAACTGGGAGCAGATTAAGTTGAAGGAAAAAGATGGTAACAAGTCTGTATTGAGCGGGGTACCCGATGCTCTTCCTTCATTGATTAAAGCGTATCGCATTCAGGACAAAGCTCGCAATGTAGGGTTTGACTGGGAAGAACGTGAGCAGGTATGGAGCAAGGTGAAGGAAGAAATAGGCGAGTTTGAAGCAGAGGTAGATCAGATGGACAAAGAGAAGGCAGAGGCCGAATTTGGTGATGTAATGTTCAGCCTGATTAATGCGGCCCGCTTGTATAAAATCAATCCGGACAATGCACTGGAGCGAACAAACCAGAAGTTTATCCGTCGTTTTAATTACTTGGAAGCGCATACCATTAAGGAGGGAAAGAATCTGAAGGATATGTTGCTGGAAGAGATGGATGCCATCTGGAACGAAGCAAAGGCAAAAGGCCTGTAAAGAAATCGAGATAGTGCCTGCAAAGTGTCATGCTTTTTGTGAAAACACAACTTTCTTGAAAATAATTCTTTTGAAAAGGTGACACATGGGAAGAATTGTCTACCTTTGTGGGGCATAAACAACAATTTATTTTAGAAACAATGGTGAACAAAGCTATTATTACAGTGGTGGGTAAGGATACGGTAGGTATCATTGCTCAGGTGTGTACCTATCTGGCAGAAAATAAAGTGAATATTCTGGATATTTCGCAGACTATCGTGCAGGAGTATTTCACAATGATGATGATTGTGGATATGACCAAGCTGGAAAAGCCTTTTGAACAGGTAGTGAGCGAACTGACGAATATCGGTTCAGGCATTGGGGTACAGATTAAATGCCAGCGTGAAGAAATCTTTGACAAAATGCATCGTATCTAATAAAAACGGAAAACGGTATGATTAATATAACTGAGGTTCTTGAAACCAACAAGATGATAGAGCAGGAGAACCTGGATGTGCGTACCATTACCATGGGTATCAACCTGCTGGATTGTGCGGACAGTAACCTGGAGGTGCTTTGTCAGAATATATATAACAAGATTACCGGTCTGGCAAAGAATCTGGTGCAGACGGGTGAGGACATTTCCAAGGAATTTGGAATTCCTATCGTAAACAAGCGTATCTCGATTACGCCTATTGCATTGGTGGGAGGAACGGCTTGCAAGACTCCGGATGATTACGTGCAGATTGCCAAGACGCTGGATAAGACTGCAGGAGAACTGGGCGTAAACTTTATCGGAGGATATTCGGCTATCGTGTCGAAAGGTATGAGCCGTAGCGATGAGTTGCTGATTCGTTCTATTCCGAAGGCTTTGGCTTGTACAGAACGCATTTGTAGTTCAATAAATGTAGGTTCTACCAAGACCGGCATCAACATGGACGCAGTGAAACTGATGGGTGAAATCATCAAGGAAACAGCAGAAATGACGAAAGAACGTGACTCATTAGGTTGTGCTAAACTGGTGGTGCTTTGTAATGCTCCGGATGACAATCCGTTTATGGCCGGTGCTTTCCATGGCGTTTCAGAACCGGATGCCGTTATCAACGTGGGTGTCAGTGGTCCGGGGGTAGTGAAATACGCTTTGGAACAGATTCGTGGCAAAAGCTTTGAAGTGCTTTGTGAAACCATCAAGCGCACGGCGTTCAAGATTACGCGTGTGGGGCAGCTGGTGGCACAGGAAGCTTCTCGCCGTTTGAATGTGCCGTTTGGTATCATCGATCTTTCGTTGGCTCCAACTCCGGCAGTAGGTGACAGTGTGGCAGAGATTCTTCAGGAAATCGGATTGGAATATCCGGGTGCACCGGGAACAACGGCTGCCTTAGCCCTGCTGAATGACCAGGTGAAGAAGGGTGGCGTAATGGCTTCTTCTTACGTGGGCGGACTGAGTGGTGCGTTTATTCCGGTCAGTGAAGACCAGGGAATGATTGATGCGGTTGTGGCTGGGGCCTTGACCATCGAAAAACTGGAAGCCATGACGTGTGTATGCTCTGTAGGGCTGGATATGATTGCCATTCCGGGTAGTACTTCAGCAGCAACCATTTCAGGAATGATTGCCGATGAATCGGCCATTGGTATGGTCAATCAGAAAACGACGGCAGTGAGAATCATTCCGGTAGTAGGAAAGGAAGTGGGCGATACGGTAGAGTTCGGTGGATTGCTGGGTTATGCACCGGTAATGCCGGTCAACCGTTTCAGCTGTGAAGCTTTTGTGAATCGTGGTGGACGAATTCCTGCTCCGATTCACAGTTTCAAGAACTAATTTTACGTATATACAAAATAGAGGATATCAGCCAGCTCTCATAAAGGGAACTGGCTGATTTTCTTTATATATGCTGTTTTTAAACATACAAACTGAGGAGATAAAAAATGGCTTATCGCTTGTGCAAGAAATAAAAAAGCTATTTCTTTGCAGCAGACTAACTAACCTATTTGAACACATTGAAGTATTTGATGCTAGCGCTTCTCTTTTAGGGCATACTTATACTTTAATGGTTAACCTTTAATTATCATGAAATAAATCATGAAAGAACAATTTTCTTGTCAAGAGACAAAGTCTCTTTGGGGAAGGAGATTGTTACAGTCTGTCCCTATTACTCTCAGTTTGTTTGTTGCAATTGGTTCTACAGCCGAATTAATGGCTGCCAATGTAGTAGAGTCGGCTGTTTCACAGCAGGTTGCACAGTTTCGCGGAAGTGTGGTCGATGTAAATGGTGAACCGCTGATTGGCGTGAATGTGCTGGAAAAAGGAACTACAAACGGAACCATCACCGATTTTGATGGAAAATTTACCTTAAATCTATCTTCTCCGAATGCCGTACTGGTATTTTCTTACATTGGTTATGTAACACAGGAAATTTCGGCTAAAAATCAGAACGAGTTGAAAGTTGTGCTGAAGGAAGATGCAGAGAAACTGGATGAAGTGGTGGTTATTGGTTATGGTGCCGTACGTAAGGCTGATGTGGCTGGTGCGGTGGCTGTATTGGATAATAAAAGCTTCAAGGACCAGCCTATTATGCAAGTTTCTGATGCATTGCAGGGCCGTGTGTTGGGTGTGCAGGTAGAAAACAGTGGTGTACCGGGAGGAAGCGTAAAGATTCGTGTGCGTGGTTCTGGTTCTATCAACAAGAGTAATGATCCGTTGTACGTTGTCGACGGAATTGTGCGTGAAAGCGGTCTGGACGGCATCAACCCGGAAGATATTCAGTCTATGCAGGTGCTGAAAGATGCTTCATCTACGGCCATATACGGTTCGCGTGGTTCCAACGGTGTGGTATTGGTGACGACAAAGACCGGTAAGGCGGGAGCTTCACAGATTACTTTGGACGCTTCGTTTGGAGTGGCTAATGTGTATAAGCGTTATGACTTGTTGAACACACGTGAGTATGCTCAGGCACTGGTAGATGCTGGAAAGAAAAGCAAGGACGAGATGTCGGCTTATCTGGACGGTTCCAATCCGGGAGTAGACTGGCAGGATGAGATTTTCCGTACGGGTATTACACAAAACTATAAAGTGTCATTATCCAGTGGAAATGAGAAAACGCAGTATTATCTGTCTGGTAACTATATGAGCCAGACGGGTGTCGTTATCGAATCAAAGAATGAGCGTTACCAGGCAAAGGCTAATGTGACTTCTCAGATTCTTCCATGGTTGCATGTCACGACAGACATCAATGCTTCACACAGCATCCGAAAAGGTGGCTCGTTTGTAACCGGAAAGGATAATCCAATCTGGATTGCGATGAATTATTCTCCGACAATGCAGATGATGGATGGCAATAATTACGCGAAAGACCCGATTAATGCCATTGCCAGCAACCCGGTAGGTATTCTTCGGTTGCACGGTGGAGAAACGATGACCAATGTGCTGACCGGACATGTGGACCTGCGTTTTAACCTGGCAAAAGGATTAACCTTTACTACAACCAATGGTGTGGACTATTATGATGCGAAGTCTTATAGTTTTGCTTCCAAGCGTGTTAATCCATCCAATAGCATGGGCAATAATGATACCTATCGCATGATGTTGCAGAGTTCGAATAATTTTACCTACATGGGAAAATGGAACAAGCATTCGCTCACTGCTGCAGCCGTGTATGAAGTAACCAAGTACGAAGAGCGTCTGATGGGTATTTCCGGGAAAAATCTTCTGACTGAATCAGTCGGATGGTGGGATGCCAGTATGGCGCAGAGCCGCGACGTAAGCAACGGCATACAGAACTGGGCGCTGGTTTCCGGTGTGGGACGTGTGATGTACAACTACGGTGACCGTTATCAGCTGACCGGAACTTTCCGTGCGGATGGCTCTTCACGCTTCTCAAAAAATAAATGGGGTTTCTTCCCTTCAGTGGCTGCTGCCTGGACGATTAGCAATGAAAAGTTCATGAAGAATGTCAAGGCTGTGCAGGATTTAAAACTCCGTGCCAGCTTCGGTATTGTGGGTAATCAGGCCATTGATCCTTATTCTACATTGGGATTGATGACGCAGACCAAATACAATTTTGGAACCAGCAGTGACTACGTAGGATATTGGGCTAACGACATTGCTACTCCTGACCTGACATGGGAAAAGACCCGTCAGTTTGATATTGGTTTGGATTTTGCCATGTTCAATCACCGTTTGTCCGTGAGTGTAGACTATTTTGACAAGCGTACGACCGATGCTCTGCTGAAAAAACAATGCCGAGCTACAAAGGTGGCGCCAGCTATTGGGTAAACGACGGCGAAATCAGTAACCGGGGTGTGGATATTTCGTTGACAGCTCATTTGATTCAAAATAAAGATTTTACATGGTCTGCTACCTTAAACGGAACTTACCTGAAGAACCGTGTGGAAAAACTGGCCGGAGGTGAGAATGATTTCTTCTTCGGGTCTAAGCCGGCATCGGGTATGGTGGATGAAGCGACGATTATCAAACCGGGATATGCAATCGGTTCTTTCTATGGATATGTGTGGACCGGACTGGATGAATCGGGTAAGGATACCTACCTGGATATGGACGGTAATGGAGCGATTGACGGAGCCGACCGCCAGGTAATAGGAAAGGCAACTCCTGACTTTACTATTGGATGGAACAATACGTTGACCTGGAAGAATTGGGACTTGAACTTGTTCTTTAATGGAGCATTCGGAGTAGACAGACTGAATCTGGCACGCTTTACTATGGCTTCCATGGTGGGAGACTCTCGATTCATTACCTTGCGTGAGGCTTATACTGAAAACTTTGATAAGGTGGGACAGTCGGCCATGTATCCGGGATTAAAGGTGACAGGAAATAACTATCAGGCCGTATCGACCAAGTGGGTGGAAGATGCAAGCTACGTAAGACTGGAAAACATCAGCTTGTCGTATAACCTGCCGAAAAAGGTGGCGAAATCTGCTGACATCCGTTTCACGTTGAGCTGCCAGAATCTCTTTACCATTACCGGTTATAAGGGTATGGACCCTGTGGGAACTACTTTCTCTAACAGCAATGTGGACGTAGATGCCGGTATTGACATGGGAGCTTATCCTACTCCTCGCACTTTTACCTTTGGTGTGCGTATGAACTTTTAACCTTTAATCAAAACTAGATGTGACATGAAAACAAAAATATTTTTAGGCTGTATGATGACGGCCTCATTGCTGACCGTTTCTTGTGCAGACTTGCTTCAGGAGGACCCTCAAGGCAAACTGACACCTGAAAACTATTTCAGCACGCAGGAAGAATTGAACATGAGTGTGTATTCATTGTATAGCAAGGTGAATGCGTCGCAAACTCGTACGAATCCTCAGTATCCCCAGTGGCAAGGAGATGACATTACGACCAACCCGGGCAGTAACAAGCAGGCTGCGGCAGAGATAGACCGTTTTGCTCCTGTAAACTCGAATAAGGGAGTAAAGGATTGCTGGGCCGACCATTATGCCATTATCAAGGCTGCCAATTTCATTATTCTGAATGCCTCAAAGACACCGACTGATGAGACTTCGATGAAACAGGCTATTGGGCAGGCTAAATTCTGGCATGCGTATGCATATTTCATGCTGGTACGTATTTTCGGTGACATTCCTTTGACACTGGATAATGAAAATGATGACTTTACCATGACTCCCAGTCCTGTAGAAAAAGTGTATGAGCAGATTGTAGCCGATTTGACTTCTGAGGAATGCGAAAGCCTTCCTGAAAGTTACAAGGATGCACCGGCATTCTTGAACGGAGTCAATGTATATGTTACGAAGGCTGCTTTGCAGTCTACACGAGCTGCTGTGTACATGGCTATGGCGGGATGGCCGTTGGAAAAGGGGGCTTCGTATTATGCGAAGGCGGCAGAAGAAGCGAAGAAAGTGATTGAAGGCGCACAGAACGGAACTTATGACATCCGCATGGATGATAATTATTACGACGTGTATGCCATGAGCAATAACTACAACAAGGAAACGATTCTCGGTATCAACTATTCTCCGAATGTGGACTGGGTACAGGATTCACAGCTTACTTCCTGCAATCAGTTTGAATCAATCGGCGGATGGGGAGATGCCTGGGGAGAAATCCGTTTCTGGAAGAGATTCCCTGAAGGACTTCGTAAGGATGCCATCTATGATCCGCAGATTCTGAAACCCAATAAGGATGGAAAGGGGTATGAGTTGCACGACTGGTATGAAAAGTCGGGAGAAGACTGGGTATTTCCGGAATGTCATCCGATGTTCAGTGTCTTTTCAGTGAACTGGGATCCGGCTTCCAAGGCCAATATAGATGCTCCTTATGACTATACTCTCCCTGCAAGTCAGAATATGTGTAACGGCCACCGCCATCGCCTGATTCGTTATGCGGAAGCGCGGTATGGTGGGCGACACCTATGGAAACAAGAAAAAAACGTATGCAGATGACGGTTCTTGGAAAGTCATCAATGGGGTGGATATTGACCAGATGAATGCTTCTCAACTGGCTGAGGCTGCTTTCGAAGAACATGGATGGGAAGTAGCCGGTTACTGGGTGGCATTGGTGACCCGCCGTGCGGACCAGTTCCGTATGAAACTGCTTCAGAAAACATTTGAAGAACGTGTAGGGAATCCGGAAGTGGAAGTGGCTCCGGGTGTGAAGGTGAAAGAAGGTGTGGAAGTGAGCGGTACGTGGAGTGACAGTAAGGTGTACATGCCTTATCCGGACACCGATTCTGCCAAGAATCCGAACCTTTGATTCTGGTGTATGAGTTAAGACAGAATTGTTCGAGAGACAATAAATAAAAGAGGGAGGCTTTGCCGGATTTGACAGTCGGTAAGCCTCCCTTTCTTTATAACCTTAATACGATGGTAATTGTTTTACTGTACCAACTACTATAACACCTCAAAGGGGAAAATTGTTTAAGGGGAGAGCCGAAAAAAGTGTTAGGACACTGACGGATTTGTGCTATCTTTGTGGCGGATTTATTTTGACCTGTATGACAGACTATTTGAATGAACTGAATGAAAGTCAGCGCGAGGCGGTATTGTACAACGAAGGTCCTTCGCTGGTGATTGCCGGAGCCGGTTCCGGAAAGACCCGCGTGCTGACATACAAGATAGCCTATTTGCTGGACAACGGTTATGAGCCGTGGTCCATTCTGGCCTTGACCTTTACCAATAAGGCCGCTCGTGAAATGAAGGAGCGTATTGCCCGTCAGGTAGGGCAGGAACGTGCCCGTTATCTCTGGATGGGGACTTTCCATTCTATTTTTTCACGGATATTGCGGGCCGAGGCTGAGGCGCTGGGTTTTACTCCCAATTTTACGATTTACGATGCGACGGATTCCAAAAGTCTGGTGAAAGCCATCATAAAAGAAATGAACCTGGACGATAAGGTCTACAAGCCGGGGATGGTGCAGGGCCGCATCAGCAATGCCAAGAATTACCTGGTACTGCCGGAGGCATACGTGGCAAATGCCGAACTCATAGAAGCTGACCGGGCTGCGAAGGTACCTCTGTTGCATGAAATCTACTTGCGTTACTGGAACCGCTGCCGGCAGAGTGACGCGATGGACTTTGACGACCTGCTGCTGTATACCTATTTGCTGTTCCGCACTCGTCCAGATATATGTGATAAATATGCGGCGCGTTTTCGTTACATCTTAGTAGATGAGTATCAGGATACGAATCTTGCACAGCACAGCATCGTGCTCCAGCTTACGCAGAAACACCAGTTTGTGTGCGTGGTAGGCGATGATGCCCAGAGTATCTATTCCTTCCGTGGAGCCAACATTGATAATATCCTGAATTTTACCCGTACGTATAAAGATGCACGGTTGTTTAAGCTGGAGCAGAATTACCGCTCCACGCAGACCATCGTGAATGCGGCGAACAGCCTGATTGCGAAAAACCGTGACCAGATTCAGAAGGAGGTGTTCTCCGAGAAAGACAAGGGGGAACCTATCGGCGTGTTTGCAGCTTATAGCGACGTGGAAGAAGGAGAAATCGTGACCAACAAGATTGCGCAGCTGCATGCCAAGTCGGGATATGCCTATCATGATTTTGCCATCCTTTACCGTACGAATGCACAGAGCCGTATTTTTGAGGAGGCATTGCGCAAGCGCAGCATACCTTACCGTATTTATGGAGGACTCTCGTTTTATCAGCGGAAGGAAGTGAAGGATGTGGTGGCCTATTTCCGCCTGGCGGTGAATCCGCACGATGAAGAGGCTTTCAAGCGTGTCATCAACTATCCGGCACGAGGTATCGGGAATACCACATTGGGCAAGTTGACCGAGGCGGTCGGACGTTGTGAAGTGAGTTTATGGAAAGTGCTTTGCGAACCGCTGAGCTACGGAGTGGAACTGAATAAAGGAACTTATACCAAGTTGCAGGGATTCCGCGACCTGATTTCGGAATTCGTTACTTTGGCTCGTGAGCAGGATGCCTATACGTTGGGTATGGAACTGGTGAAACGTTCGGGAATCATGGCTGAGATTTATCAGGACCGTTCGCCGGAGAACATGAGCCGGCAGGAAAACATTGAGGAACTGGTGAACGGTATGCGCGATTTCTGCGACGGCCGTCAGGAAGAAGGAAACCCGCATGTGCTTTTGTCGGATTATCTTTCAGAGATTGCCTTGCTGACCGACCAGGATGAAGAGCAGGGGGAAGCACAGCCGAAAGTGACACTGATGACCATTCATTCCGCCAAGGGACTGGAGTTCCCGAATGTGTTTGTGGTGGGGCTAGAAGAAAATCTGTTCCCGAGCCCGCTGTCATCTGCTTCCTATCGGGCACTCGAGGAAGAGCGCCGTCTGTTTTATGTGGCAGTGACACGGGCTGAAGACCACTGCTACTTGTCGTATGCCAAGAGCCGTTTCAAATACGGGAAGATGGAGTTCTGTAATCCGAGCCGTTTCTTGAAAGATATTGACGTGCGCTACCTGCAGGTACCGCAGGAGGAACTGATGGGTACGCGCATCGAAGAAAAGGCCAGCCGCTTCCGGAAAGAAGCCAGCCGTGCATCTTACGAACGCGAACCCCGCGAAACGGGTCCGTCTATGTTTGATGGCGGACCGATGCCGGAAGAACCTCATCGTTTTGTGCCTCCTCGTACGCTTCGTCGTATACCTGATGCGAGTCCTTCGGCAGCTCCGGCCGGTCCGTCGGCAGGGGGACTTTCTGCCGGTATGTGGATAGAGCATGAACGCTTCGGCAAAGGGGAAGTGACCCGGGTGGAAGGCAGCGGAGACAACTGCAAGGCCACCGTACAGTTCCAGCACGCCGGCGTGAAACAGCTGCTGCTGAAATTTGCCCGTTTTAAGATAATTGATTCAAACACTAAATAACAGAGAAAAAGAATGATAAAAGACTGGGATAAGATACCTTCTCCATGCTATGTCATGGAAGAAGATTTATTGAGAAAGAACCTGACGCTGATTAAGCATGTGGCCGATACGGCGGGAGTGGAAATTATTCTGGCATTTAAAGCCTTTGCCATGTGGAAGTCGTTTCCTATTTTCCGGGAATACATCCGTTACACCACGGCCAGTTCGGAATACGAAGCACGGTTGGCTTTCGAGGAGTTCGGCAGCAAGGCGCATACTTATTCGCCGGCCTATACCGCGCAGAACTTTCCTGCCTTTCTGAAGTACAGCAGTCACATCACGTTCAACTCCTTGTCGCAGTTTGAGCGTTTTTATCCGATGGCAAAGGCTTATCCGGAGCATGTGTCATGTGGCATCCGTGTCAATCCCGAATATTCGGAAGTGGAAGTAGAACTCTATAACCCTTGTGCACCGGGTACACGTTTCGGTGTGACGGCCGACCTGTTGCCGGAGCAGTTGCACGAAGGCATTGAAGGTTTCCACTGCCATTGTCATTGTGAGTCGAGTTCCTACGAGCTGGAACGCACACTCCAGCATATCGAGGAAAAATTCAGTCGCTGGTTCCCTCAGTTGAAATGGTTGAATCTGGGTGGAGGGCACCTGATGACACGTGCTGATTATGACGTAGACCATTTGATTGGCTTATTGCAGGGACTGAAGTCGCGCTACCCGCATCTGCAGATTATTCTGGAACCCGGTTCGGCTTTCACCTGGCAGACTGGTCTGCTGGTGGCATCGGTGGTAGATGTAGTAGAAAGCCGGGGGATACGGACAGCCATTCTGGATGTGAGCTTTACCTGCCACATGCCCGACTGTCTGGAGATGCCTTATCAGCCGCGGGTGCGTAATGCCGAATCTCTTCCGGCTGAGGCGGTGAAAACGGCGACTCGGGAAGACCATGTCTACCGCTTGGGAGGAAACAGTTGCCTGAGTGGCGATTATATGGGCAGCTGGAAGTTTGACCACGAACTGCAGGTAGGAGAGCGGATCGTATTTGAAGACATGATTCATTATACGATGGTCAAGACAAATATGTTCAACGGCATTCATCATCCTTCGATAGCTCTGCTCCATGCCGATGGAGAACTGGAAGTATATCGCACCTTCCATTACGAGGATTATCGTGACCGTATGTGCTAATAAGTATAGTAAAAATAGCCTTTAGAAAAACGCTTAGGCATTCGTGAAAAAACGCCTAAGCGTTTTGATTCAAACGCAAGTGCGTTTGAGTCAAAACACAAGGACGTTTGGTTTGAAACGCAAGTACGTTTTCAGTCAAACGTCCTTGTGTTTTTTTAGGCCGTTGAAATATGTTCTTGAAACAGTTTTAAAAACCTTTCGAAACGTTCATTTACAAGGAGTTTTAATCGGAAAAAGGGTAGGTAGGTACCTTAACGGGGCCTGTGAGGCCAAAGAAAATTGTCACTTTTTTCAAAAAAAGATAGTCGATAATTTTGGTAGTTTCGAAAAAAAGACTACCTTTGCACTCGCAATCGGGAAAATGATGAACGGTTGTAGAAACAATGCGGAAATAGCTCAGTTGGTAGAGCATAACCTTGCCAAGGTTAGGGTCGCGAGTTCGAGTCTCGTTTTCCGCT